>Ga0114934_10000903_pt1 | contig 19256 bp, 21 predicted proteins | sample 4SBtaG_2_FD_99695 | JGI IMG/M metagenome (GOLD analysis project Ga0114934, IMG submission 99695) | Deep subsurface microbial communities from Kolumbo volcano to uncover new lineages of life (NeLLi) - 4SBTROV10_white metaG | ecosystem: Environmental > Aquatic > Marine > Volcanic ...
CTACAATGCGCAGCAGAGGGAACCCATTGATTGGGTTCTCTTGGATGGACTTTATTAGCTTTGTAATATCGAATGCGAGTGCGCCTACGGCTGCCATATTAGTCCCTGTCACGCTTCATACTATTAATAGCTGCAAGCAGCACGTCATTCGTGCTCGTGCTATCATCAGTGTTACGGTCCCACCTATTAGACTGTATCTTCAGTAATACCTCTAGGCATTTTACTTTGGCAGTGTCACTTCTATCACCAGCGTCTGCTAATACCTGAAGCGAAAGTGCGACCAGCTCATCATGACCTAGGTCAGTCTTACCCCTAAGTGCGGAGATTGCCTCAGAAAGATTTAGAGGCTTAGTCGGCTTAGCTTTCTTCCGCTTCCTATGTTTATTACTGTGTGATATTTTATTATCGTCTGACATATCCAGCCTCCTTCAGGCTAACGTCCATAATAGACTTCCACTTCAGTATTTCATAGTTCTTATATCCAAGCACAAATAAATCTGCTAGGGCAATAATCTTGAACCAATACTGCTGGATAGGCTCAGGTACACCTACCGAGTCCATTATGGATATTAGTTCACGGGTCAGCACGGAGTTGTAGGCTGTCATCCAGTAGGGGCTTCCGAATAGCTGCTTGCTCTCCTGTAGTAGCTCGTCTAGTTCATCGTAGTTGTCGGGTAGTGGTGTCTTAGTGGCAAAACGCGCCTTCTCCCTGAACAACTTGTATTTGAAACTCTGCACTGCTGTATAGAGCACGCCCTGAGCAGCTGATATTGGTATGTCCTTTGTATGATACATATCCAGTAGTTCCAGAGACACCTCGTTACACACCTCCTCCCAAGTCATACCGTTCTTACGGGTATTCGCCTTTATAGCTGTAACCAGCGACTTAGCCCTTCCAGTCAAAGAGCTTATAAGCCGGCCTATGCAGTCTGGGTGTAGGCACTGGAGTGTTTCAGGTGCAGCGTAATGTGCATGCTCTGAAATAGTGCACGCCCAAGGCTTAGTGCCACGGGTGTTTTCCCAGTCTATCTCACCAGAAGAATCCCGTACCGCAACGTAGGTACTTCGGCACTTCTTGGGTGGGGGTGGTAACGATAGTGGTCTAGGCATCTAGTACCCTTTCCTTGGCTGACGCCAGATACTCTGCAGAGGCAAGCTTAGCCCCCTTCCCAGAGGTTGCCCTCAAAACGCCATGTAAGGCTGATACAAAGGCGATAGTCTCTCGCAGGGCGTCTAGTAGGTTCTTGTCCTCTGCACGCGTGTCTATGTCGTACGCGGGCTCTACAACGATTTTAGTGTAGAAGGAGAGTATCGGCCTGGCTGCTTCTACTACTCGCCTACCATACCTATGCCTAGGGGTGAGACTAGCTCGGGTACACCCGTCAAACTGAATAGAGAGGGTGTTTGTGTACTGCATTGCGGTTATCAGTGCTGAGCGTACAAGACGTGGCTTAGTTAACCTGGACTCGTTAGTAGTCAGAAGGTCTAAAAGCCCGGACACGTTGACTACAGCGTATGCTAGTGACGCTTCTATAACTTCCTTCGGGGCGGTACCTGTGAAGTGGAACGTATCATCCTCGTCCACAATACCCTTAATATTCCCCTCGCGCTCATCACGCTTGGCAAACCTACCCTCATATTTCTCGTAGAGAGCGTCAGCTTTGTCAGCTGCTGCCAATAGTTCATCACCTGTTAGCTTGGTAAGAGCGCGCGGCATTACTTCTCCTCCGATCTGGCTATTATCTTCTCCATCCTAGTGCGCTCAGAGCGGGACAGGTTTATTGAACCCTCGTCATTAGCCTTGAGGCGCTCCACAGCGCGCTGTAGCGCCTTCTTAGACACAGAGGTAGGCTTTGTACCCTTGGAGGGCTTACTCGCCACTACGGGCGACTCAGCGCCCTCTACGGGTGTTTCTGGAAGATATCGGAACAGTCTGTGTACCGCGCGCGCCATTGACGGGGTAAGACCCCTATCTACGCGCAGAGAGCTACGGGCTAGGGTACAGACATTGTGGTACTTGAGGGGTAGGGCGAAGCTGCAGAACACCTTGCCTAACCAGTCTAACTGTTCCTGTACTGGTAGTGCTCGTAGCTCTTCTGGTGAAGTTGGGACACTCATTGAAAACTCCTTATGGGGTAATCAGCTGTCCCCATGATAGTAGTATAACGCAATAATGCAGGGGGTAACAGTCACTAAAACGAGCCTAGCCACACCGTGTGACTAGACCCGCTAGCAATGTTCCTGCAATAGAACATAGCCAGTGTACTACAAATCAACCCCGGACACCACACCGTGTGGTGCCCAGGGCTGCTTACCTATTACATGGTAAGGCTAGTATACCACAGGTTTAGGCTGAGTGAAACTATATCTAGGTAATAATCTTGTGTGGAAGGGGGGTGAGCGGAATAGGGGGTAGGTGCAAGGCAGGACTAAGGTGAACAGGGTAGCTAGGATGAATATTAGTTCCTAATACTTTTATTACAGCACTAATACTTTTATAAGAGGAAATATTCTAGGTGTGAATATAAGTGTGAAATTGTCTTTTAGAGTCTATCTCTATAGATCTATCTATAGTATCAATATTTAAGTAAGCACTTAATTAACTAAGAATAACACAGTAACAACACCAACTTACCCCACTTCTTACAATTTAAGTGCTTACTTAAATATCTTGTAACTTGTTGGTATGTAAGAGCTTTACACGATATTTAAGTAAGCACTTAAATCTGTTATTGACTAGTTACCTCAGTATTCTCATACCCTTACGCGAATATTTAAGTGAGCACTTAAATCTGTGAAACACTGTACACCCGACTTTCTTCACGCACAGAACAACTTTGTTCTGGACATCATGTACAGAACTGTGTAGTATGTAGATGTAGCCACAATGATGTAGGCTGGAGGAAACAACTATGGACGAGACAGTAAACATCCCAAGCAGGCTCTTGGCCTGCCCTATGTTCTCAGTGAAAGACCGTGTGTACCTTTACCTAGCCTCTATGGGTGAGGGCTGGTTCTACGTAGGTAACGCCACTATAGCCGAAGCGATAGCTTCAAACGTGCTACAGGTATCTAGTGCTAAAAGCGCTCTTATCAGGTCAGGGCTTATAGAAAGTAGGAAGAACCCCGACAAGGTTGGATTCTACTTCCAGCACAAGTTGTCCATATAAGGACAAAGTCCCCCTAACTGCGTTCAAACATATTAGGGGGACTTGGAGTTGTAATGAGTAGAAATAATAACAAAACACAAAACAAACGTCAACTTGCAGGAAGTAAGCTGAAACTCTTATGCGCAAGAGCGCATGTTAAGCCTAAGATGTTGGCTAAGAAGATAGGTAAGTCGGTTAGTGCCATTTCCCAGATTGAGTCTGGAGCAACTATCCCTTCCTCGAAGACACTTCTAGCCATACTCGATTGCTGCAACGCAACACCAGATGATATCCACAACATCATCACATCCTATGTACTAGCTGTAAGTGAGCGTGAGGCTCTAACAGCTCGTGGAATGTCTGTAACTACTGTAGCTGCCAGACACTTTTACTCAGCGTACCTAACGGTTAAGAAAGAGAACGAATCACTGAAGGCTGAGATAGCCGCACTTAAGGGGAATAGATGAACACCACCACAACTACAGGGTACCTAGCACCAACACCAAACGATGACCTAGTACGTGAGCTAGTGAATAAGTATAAAACAGATAGAAGTAACGTGACAGTATCAGGCGTACGCGCCTACGTCATGGATGCACCTAACTCACCTGCCTACGACGTATCTGGTGCAGAGCTTCAGGCTATACCCTATGACCCACTTGAGGAGTTTAGGGACCTGAACCCAACTGCCTCAGAACGCATGGACACTCTGTACGACGCCATAGGCGACGCACACCTCTCTAATGGCAGGGGGCTACCCGGTACCCTCTACATTGGCATTAAGCCGCTTAGGCAGGCACACAGGAGCGTTAGGCTGGCTGTTCTTGATGAGACCCTAGATGAGCTAGTTGCCGGTGTAGATGACGGGGTTGTTGGGTACGATCTGCTTAGCCAGATAGCCTCAGTTATTGAAGAAATAATAGGGTAATATCTGTTTATAAAAGACTAATATTTACTTATTACATGCTAATAACTGTTTATTACAAACTAATATTTATTTATAAGAGACTAATATTATGACTGCCGAACTTCCCTTCCTGTTCTTTTACCTCTGCACCCTCTTTTTTGGACTTATAATATCCCTGAGCATCTCAATCGAGGAGGGGGGTGTTGCTGAAACGGTGTTCATGTTCTTCACAACGTCCTTTCTTGCTATACTGATAAGCGTTCCGGTGTCGTTCATCCTATGGTGCTTTGCACTGATAGCGGTACCTCTAGTCGGTTCAGGTTGGTCCTGGGCCTTAGGGACGGTTATAGTGTGCATACTAACACCAAGGACATAATCATGGATCATCCGATAGCAACAGACTTAGGCGCATTCCTAAAAGACATCAGGAAAATGGGTGGTAGCACTGTACCAGAGGTAGCTGAAACCATAGGCAGGCCTAAGCACTATGTAGTCAACCTTGAGAAGGGGTGGATACTCCCTACCAAGGACGACCTATACGGGTTGATAAAACTCTGCCTACCAACTATGTCGGTTGAGAATTGCATGGTCCTACACTCTCTAGTGCTAAGTTCATACGCCATGTTCGGGGATGATGCTCCGAAGGAAGGGATGTCACTTATTATTCATGCTGGCGTAGTCATCCAGAACTTGTACGAGGACTTCCTGAGAGAAGATGGAATAAGTGCACCATGGCACAAGGGATACGTCGACATAGATGAGTACGAATTCGGGGATGAAGTAAATTAGTACCTTGATAAGTTTTTTTAGTCTATGTGCATTTAGTTGCTTTGACATACGGATGGACTGCGGTAGAATTAGTTATGGCCGAGATACAAACCAACTTGGCCGAGGAGATTCCTGCAATGAATAGCACACTTATAGATAGAAGGCCTGGCCCGAAGAAGTGCAGCAAATGTAAGCTGACTAAGGCTAGGGACCAGTTCAACAGTCGCAAGGCTAAAAACAAACATGGAGAAGTCACAGGTCTACTACCTGTTTCTTGGTGCAAGCGCTGTGAGTCTGAGTACCAGCATAAGCACTACCGTGCTAACTTTGAACGCATCAACAGTAGGCACAAGAAGTACTACCACGACAACAAGGAAGCCTGCACGTTACGGAATAAGGCCTATACCGATAAGCAGCGCGCACATGTAACCTATCGCCTAGACTTTGCCAACGGCACATATTGGTACGGGTCTACTGTTAACCTGACAAAGCGGATACTACTGCACAAGTGCCGTATTAAGAATGGTAACCATTCTGCGCGCCTTATGGAGCTGTGTGGCGAGCGTGAGTTTGAATGCACACAGCTTGCTGTGTACGATACCCAAGCAGAAGCACGGGCTGCTGAGTTAGTCTTACTCAAGGAACATGTCGGCAAGGACAAGTGCCTCAACAGCATCAGGTCTGCAATGATGTACCTGGAGAATGACTAATCATGCGAAATAAAGAAGATAGGCTACGTATAAGTGACGGTGTAAGGCCACTTTCATCCGGAGAACACCACCCAGCCACCCTTACCAAGCGGTGTGGGAAGTGTAAGCAGTTAAAGGATAGGAATAAGTTCTATGCAGACAAAAGCAAACGTGACGGTAAGATGAGCACGTGTAAGTCATGTCAGGCAGAGCGTAAGCGGTTAAGGCGTGGTACTCAGGAGTTGATAGATACTGTTGTAGAGGCGTCTGAGTCGGTTGGTGGGACAGTAGAGGTTGTGCCAGTAGAGGGTAAGCCTGCGGACCTTAGCGGTCTACAAGCCTATGCTAATGCTGACACTGCAATTTATGACGGTGCCTATGACAACCTAATGAAAAGCATTAGGGACTCAAAGGATGCCTGTGCTCGTAAGTCACCACTTAAGTTTGATGGCTCTAGCATAAGGGGGGATGGTTCTCTTTCAGAGTTTAATGCTAAAGTTGCACGCAATGTAGATGACATCAAGAAGATCGAACAACTCAAGAAGGAATTAAGTGACGCTATGGCTAACAACGGGGAACTTAGCAGTAAACTAGACGATGCTAATAGCATCATAGCTGAGCAGGATGGCAACAAGGAGAGGGTAGTGGAGCAGGACGAGCGTATTGCAGAGCTTGAAGAGCAGAATGCCTTCATGCTAAAAGGTGCCGCTGGGTGTGGGGATTCTGCAGAGTACCCTGAGATAGAGCTGACCCTCTATAGGGTACTTGGTATGCTCGTACTAGAGCGCCCAGCTAGCGAGATCGTATCAGTAATAAAGGCAGAACTGCTTTAGAGCAGTGGAGGTAATATGCTAGATGTAACCGATGAAGTTGTAGAGTGCACTGGTTCTACGGAGCTGTTGTCACTACGAAGTAGGCAGTTAGCTGAAATAGCTCTAATCCTAGACAGGATCGAGCAGCGCATAGACGAGTTGCTTGATGGGATGCGACAGAAGGACAGTTAACTATCAACAGTAACTAAGTAAGCCCTCGTATCTGTTAGGTACGGGGGCTTTACTTTTACACTAGACCTCTATCTTCAGGTTAAAGCCTGTTTACCTACCCAGGTTAGACACGCCAACAAGCATGATATTGAACACCTTCCTACGAAAGGTTGCCCATCTACCAGTGTTTAACCATACCTCAACATCTTCTGGTTCAGGTGGTGGCATCTCTACACTCTCCTCCGTGTGTGGGACTATCTGTAGCTGAAGTGCACGCCTAGACTGGTCTATGCAGCTGTGCATATTGAGTATCTTCTCTTTTATCTCCGCTAGTTCTTCCTCAGTTGGGTTGAATTCCATAACTTAACTCTCCGTGACCTTTGCAGGTAAGTTTGTTTGCGTGACTGCTTCTGGGAAGGCTATGTCCATACCAACCTCTACAGCGCCGTCTACTACAGGTTTTACTATAGCCTTTGGTGCACCAAAATAGCTAGCGATAGCCATAACTATTGCTACTATCAGTGCTACGAGTTTCTTCTTGAGTGCTTTATCCATATTATCCACCTAATAGTCCGAGTATCTTTATTATAGCAGCTCCACCAGCAGAACTGCCAATTGCAGCAATACCAGCAAGTAGCTTAGTGCGAGCACCTCGCTCAACATGGTCCCGTTCAAGAACTTCGATTCGCTTTTCAAGCTCATCAATAGCCTTGCTCTGGTCCTCGCTATCAGAGCGACGGTCGGTAAGGACAGCTACATCATTTGCAAGGTTGTCCACCTTTGCAGTAAGTGCCTGTAGCAGTGCAAATATTGTACTTCCGTCGCTCATTATACATTACCTCCTGGCCTTTCTTATTAGCCTATCGTGTGCATTATCCCAATCCTTGCTGGCCTGCTTTTTCACTTCACCAAGTATCCGCTTGAGCTTCTTTACCTGAGCTTTGTCGCGCTTGTACTCTGCATCCATTAGTTCATCCCCGCGTGAGCGGGTGGCACCAGATTCTTCTGTAGCCCTACCCATGGAGGTACGACGCTTCTGGTTACGCTTGAGAAGCCACATATCGAGTTGAGCGTTCAGCTCCTTGGTGACGGCATTAAGGTAGCGGTCCTTAGCCCTCTTGGTGGATGTATGCTTCCACCCCATCCCAATAAGCTGGTTAAACATGAAGTTGGCCTTAGACTCCATCTGAACGCCTGGGTCAGGCGAAGCCCTATCCGTCATCTTGTCGTCGGTAAGGTATGCCTTGTAAGCTAGCCAGATACCCTTTATTGACGTAGGCACAAAGGCGCGCTCCATACCCTCTAGTATGGTCATGTCCTTGCCAGCCTTCTCAGACTCCAGGAACCCGTTATACATATCGAACAGGATACCCCCGCTTAGTCCAATAGTAGCCAGTGTTTTAGCCACTGGGTTAGGTGACCTAGCTAACTTCAATGCCCTACGCACATTTCTACGCATGATAGCTTCATCACGCTTGTTGCGTACTTTCACCTCAGCCTCAGTGGCACCCTTAGGTATAGGACTCATGTCCACACCACTTGTCAGCTGTTCCTCAAGGTCACCGTTTAGTATCCTGTCAGCTAGGTATCTAGTAACGCTCAACACACCAAGAGTTGGCTCAAGCCAGTTGGCAGAGCTGAACCTACCCATAGCGAGAGAGCCTGGGTCACTGCTAGCCTTTATTACAGTTGCTGACGCGTCACCTGGTATGTACGAGGTAGCCTTGCGTAGCATAGCCTCATCCTCAGATTCACGGTTTATCATGCCTAGAAGTGTTGCCCTGCGCATGGAAGTAGCGAAGTCTTGTGCCAGCATTCTAGCAGCTGCCCTCGGTGAGTTGGTACGTATATTTGCACCAACACCACCCATTACTGACTCCAGCAACCCATCCTTAACGAATGGTACGCTTAGCGCCTTGAATGCCCATGTGAAGAACGGGCTACCAGCACCTATACCACCAGCTGTACGGATCCAGTGTACCCAACCTGGAATATCAGAGTAATCGAAGGTGTATGCCTTTGCTGCTGTAGAGGCATCCTGGCCCAAGAACTTGTCTAGCGCGTATTCGGACTTTAATACTTTGCGCCTACCACCCTTGGTAGTGGCTACGAAGTTATCACCCTTCTTTGTAAGCCTCATCTTTGTTCGTGGGGTGATTTGTAGTTCTAAGTACTCACCATCCCTTAGGTCTGCCAGAAATCTGACGTTGTCCTCAAAGCGCTTACGGGCAACAGGCAGCTTGTAGGCGGTGTCACCTACCTCCATAGCCTTACCACCAATATTTGCAGCATGCGTAATACCGGGCACACCACGCATAGCCTTTATATCCTGCTCGAATGCGTTAACACTCATGAGGTTAGTTCGGTTGATAGCATCGTAGAATCTATCTGGTATTCGGTTCTTTCCGGCTTTACGCATGTACGCTGAATACTTTGCAAACTCCTTGGCAGCTGAGCCCATCTGAAATGGAGTACCGTTTACAACGGACATAAGGAACTCATTACCGAGTATGTTACCTAGAATAGTCTTTATAGATAACGGTAACTTCACCTGCTTAACAGTCTGGGTTATCAGCCTAGCCGTATCACCAAATAATCTCTTAGCATGCTCTGCACCATCGGTCAGTTCATAGGCGTATGCAATCCTAGGGTCAGCTAAGAACCGCTCACTCTTACCAGTGGACGGATTCTTTACCGTGATTTCCCTGTACCCATACGTCGGGTCTACTAGCTTGCGCTGGTCTGGTGAGAACTTAGCACTTCGGTGGCTCTCCACCTCGCTCAACATGTCCTTCAGCGTTGTGTGCTCGCTCGGAATAGTGAGAGCGCCAGTTTCTACATCGCGGATTTCAGCACGCAGCCTGTTTAGCTTGCGCTCTACCTCTGGGGTCACTTTGACCACAAGTGGGGCTGGACCACCCTGGCCACTGATTATAGATTCGAACTTGGCAAGATCATCTTGGGCACGCCTAGCCGTAACACCATAGGTAGCGGCAGCCTTAGCCGTACTAGCTAGCTCGACTACATTGGCTTTTGCAGCCTGTCTTACATCATGTGGAGTAGCTCGTTCCTCTAGTATAGAGACGCTCTCAGTCGGTAGCTTACCGCCTCTGGCCTCTACATCAACCTCTGCTACGTTACGGGCCTCTTCAGTGGCTCTACCAAGCTCACGCTGGGTTGCCGCACGATCTGTCACCATCTCCGGTGACACCAACTCTACTGGAGTAGAGGCGAACCGCTCTCCAGAGTTAGCCGCACGTTCAATCCTAGCATCACCACGTTTGGTAGCTCTAGCTACTGCCTCCTCTGTGGCAGAAGCTCTTGCGGCACTTCCCTTTGCAAAGCGTGCTTCCCGCTCGGCACGTCTGGCATTACCAGCGGCAACAATATCTTCTATGGCTACGGCACGTGCGCGTAATCGTTCAAGAACACTATTTCCAGTGGATGCGGCCTTTTCGATAGCGGCGGCTTTGCTAGACTCCGCAATACGCTTAGCGCGTGCTGCTGAAGAAGCAAGCTCAGTAGCCCTCTCTGAAGCAGATACAGTACGCCCAGCCGCACGTTCAGCAGCTTGAATATCCTCAAGTAGGTGCTTACGACTTACTTTAGCTGCTTCTAATGCTTTACTCGCATTAGCAACGTTGGCCTCTGCCTCGTCTAGCCATGGCTTTGGTGCCGGCTTACCAAGACTGGGGTCGGTCAAGTGACGAAGGTCAGCACGAGACTGGATGGCGTGTTCTTCTAGTTCGTCTACTCTGGCTGTTGCTGCATCTACATCATCCCGTAGCCTCTTCAGCCTATCTGATGCAGCTGCCTTACGTTCTGCCGATTGTTCGGCATTGCTAGCTCGGGCAGTTTCCCTTTCCTTGGCACGAGCAATCCTAGCATCACCTGCTTCGGCAGCTTCTGCAACTCTACGGCCACGTGATGCTTCTACCCCAGCACGTGTAGCCTCTGCACGAGCTTTAGCTTCAGCAGCCCTTTCAGCATTATTACGCGCTAATACTTCCTCACGATTAGCAAAATTAGTAGACCGCTCCGCCTCCGTACTGGCGGCACGGTTGCGTATGTTGGCAATATCACTCTCTTTCGCCTGTATAGCCTGGTCTGTTGCATCAATCACTTTAAGTGCTAGGTCATCTCTGCGATCTCTGACAGCTTCACGTGCTGCCTTCAACTCAGGACCCTCTGCCGTGGATAGGGCTGCCTTGGCTTCCCTCAGAGCATCTAACTCCTGCTTAACTCGTCCAAGCACGTTGGACTTCCTGGCAATTGGCCCATTAGGGTCATACTCTAGGGCTAAGGCTACTTCAGCTGGGGTAACACGGGGAATCTCTACACCCTCACGCCTGGCCTTCCTAGCCTTCTTGACTATACTTGCTGCCGTTTTGGGTACTGTGTTACCAGCCTGTAGTACGGCTGACTCTACATCGAGTGGCTCACGTAGCGCCATCTCCAGGAACTCGGTGGCATCAGCGTTACCCGCGTTGTACAGGTCTAATATCTGCTGACGAAGCCTAGCTGGCTCACCCTTCGAATAGTCTATTACCTTCTTTATAAACTTAGGCCGACGCTTGTACGCGTCGTCCAGCATAGTGGTGAACCTACCTTCAGGTATAGCCTTGAATGCCTTTGAGATAGCGTTTCCAACAGCTTTAGCTGACTTGGCAGCATCTGTAGCAACAGCACGAGACACTGCGGCCACATCCCCCTTTACGACATTCTTACCAACGTTAAGTACTTTACCAGCCTCATTGATATTACGGTCTATCAGCTCAACTGGTGATGGCTTACGGTACTTACCAGACGCAACGAACTCAGCCTTACGTGCTGCCTTTCTACTAGCAGACCCTACCTCAAGAGCGTGCTTGCTCACCCTTGCTGCGTTGCTAAGACCCTTAAGCATTGGGTATATGTCTAGCATAGTGGAGAATGGACGAGCTTTAGCAGCCTTTAGTGGGTTATCCTTCCAAGCTGCTAGTCCGCCTATAGTGGCAGGCACTAGCTCACCAGCAGCCTTAAAGCCAGACTCATAGGGGCTTTCCCCCTTCTTTACCTCGAATGAGCCTATGGCTGATGTGAGCATCTTTGGAAAGGAGATAAGCACCTGCATTGCATCAGTAGCAACCCGCTCAGCCAGCCCCTTCTTCAACATACCCTCGCGCTCAACCTCGGCAGCCTGCTTAGCCTTAGCAGTTTTCTTAGCCCTGGTCTTACGTATTTTGTCTATTTCCACCTGCTCTTTAGAACCGAGCACCTTAGCCATCTCTGGGGTAGGGTTCGGAAGTGACGCACGAACCTCAAGGCGTAGCTTCTCAGCTGCACCCATAGCTCGTTTAATATTAGAGCCAATATCACCAGGACCACCTATGCGCTTAACCTTCCCACTGAGTTCATTCTCGGAAGGAACACCTTCTGGCTGGTTATCCCCAGGTAGTGATACAGCCTCTTGCTCTGGGGGTGGTGTTGGCTTAGTAGGTTGCCTATGCTTCTTGGCAAGGAACTCCTGCGGAAGATAGGCAATAACACTACCACCAGCCTTCTTGGATAGTTCCAGCGCTTTATTAAGAACGCCTACATCAGTCTTGGCTGTAACATCACCAAAGCCAATGCCGTACTTCTTGGTGAACGCATTGATAACCTGCTGGGTGGTGTACTTAGCAGACCCATCCGGGTTCCTAGCAGCTAGAAGCTTGTTGTTTGTCTCACGAATTGTAGCCATGCTTACTATTCTCCGTAATTAATACCACTAGTTGAACCCTTACCACTAGCGGAACCACTACCACCACCCTTTCCAGCAGCTTCTGCTTTGATCTCTAATGCACGCATCTTCCTTGCTTGAAGCTCATACTGGTTACGACGATCTTCCTCAGCAGCAAGGGCTTTCTTGTCTGCAGCATAAGAAGCGCGTGCGGCGTTAGCCGCGTTCCATGCCTTAATATCAGCGGCATACTTCTTGGTCTTGGCCTTGTTGGCCTCTACATCCCCCTTGCTAAGGTCCTCGGCGTACAGGCCACGACCCTTTTTCTTAAGCTTCGGTTTGACAGGCCTCTTGGTCCATGTCTTGGCTAGACCAGCAGATTTGGACATACGGGCCTTAATCTTCCCGATCTCCTTGCCAGCAGCGGCAGCACCCTCGTCAAAGGTCTTTATTGGGCTGAAGATAGCCTTTGATCTACTTTCAAGGTAATCGCCAGTATTCTTTACATAATTCACATACGCACCGGCCCTACGAAATGATGCATCTGCGTTACGTTGCGCTGCGTCCGCCTTCTGCTTCAACAGATTGAGCTGCTCTGGGGTGCTCTTCCACTTGGCCAGCTTGGCGGATGCATTGGATGACTTGGTCTTGGCGGACAGGTTCTTCCTCTTAGGTTCAACCAGCTTATCCCGCTCATTAATCTTAGACCTAATATCACCTATCTTAGCCAGGTTAAGCGCAGCCTTGAAGTCCGTCTTACCCGGGAATGCCTTAGCCAATTCTTTGACAAAGGATACCCTAGCACCAGTTTGTGGGGCTACTCCGAACGCTTCAAAGATATTAGTAGCTGGAAGGTGCACATACTTGGCCTGAGCTAATATGCGTTTCTTCTCATCGTCGGTCTTTGCGAACTTAGCGGCTGCCATAAGGTCGGCGGCTGTACGGTACTTAACAGCATCCGCTGCAACTTCCTCTGTTCCCCTGGAAGCAGCCTCATTAGCCTTCTCACCAGACACACGAAGCTGTCCCTCAGTAATGTTGTTAGCCATATCAGAGCTTGGTGTGAATGCCTGCGGTATATTAGCCCCAGCAGCACTATGTCCAGCCAGCACCTTACTGGGGTTCTGGCTATCCGCTGTAAACGGCGCTGAGGGCACTGTTGATGCTTGACCAACCGTCGGTGGCGCGGTAGGAGTCTGGGCAGCAGCAGGACCTGGGGGAAGTTCGACGGGCTGCTGTGGAACCTGCTGCTCAATACGCGCTGTCTGATAATCCTGGTAAGTGGGTTGGGTAGTATCGACTGGATCAGGCATAAATGCAGTGCCTGCTATGGCATGAATAGCACGATTCAACCTCTCCATCTCTGCTGGGTCATTCGTTGAATTGAGCCTGTCCAGTAGGGAATGTAGGTGCTCCCTTGGGTCCGCGGACTCTAAACGACTTATATCCCTATTCAGGCGTGTCCGCATCGCTGGGTCATGTGACGAGTCACGTAGCTCCTTTAGGATAGCCAACCTCTTACGCTTGCTATCTACGGTAGAACTACCGGTAGAACTACTGCTAGGTGCTGCGGGTGCTGGGCTAACAGGTGCAACAGGATTACTAGAAGGTCTTGGATTATGTGGCAACGAGCCGCCGCGTACACTTGCGCCTACCGTGTCAATTACGGCCGGGGTAATTTCCCTACCATCCTTACGAGCCCGCTCAAGTATCCTAGCTGCTGCCGCAGTCTGCTGCGCGTTAAGTCCATTGGCCTTTAACCGTGCTACCTGCGCCTGTAGTGGGCCAGAAACACCCGACACAGCTGGCGTAAGGTGTACAACTGGTGATGTTTTCATCTGGTCTGCTGCTAGGTTCTTTGCAGCCTGGGCACGAGCATCCTTTGCAGCTTCATGCACGTTGCGAACATCCCCAATTGCATCAGCCTCTGCCATATTAGCACGTAGGGCATCAAACCCCTGGATGACAAGTGGGTTACTAGCAAGCTTAGCTACGGTAGAAACACCTGATGCTATTGCGTCCGCCTTGCTGGGCGCTTCCTTAGCTAGTGATTCATCTAATGATGGTGTTCTAGGACCAACCCTATTAAGGGCAGCAACGGCGCTAGACACGTCTGGAACTATTATACGGGCCATTTTGGTATCCTGTCAGTTAGTTGGGTTGGTTACTAGGGTGTATTAGAAGTCAATATTACCAGATATGTCACCACCACCTACGATGTACTTATATTTCTGGTCATACACCTGCCATGCTTCTGGGTTAGTCTGTGCATTACGCTTGGCAAGTAGCGCCCTAGCTAGCTTCGTTCGGTCACTCTTTGTGAAGAAGAACGCGCCCTTGGCGGACTCTACCATACCGTTAGCATCCGCTACGGCTAACGCTTGAGCACCCCTTCTCTGGGCTTGTGCCTCTACCAGCTTAGCCTTCTCAATGCTGGTGCTTGTAAGGGCTTGGGCAGCTGCGGATTTGGCATCAGCAATACGACTGGTATACCCAGCACGTAGGTTACCCTCAGCTAGTCCAGTACGCGCTGCTACATCACGGGCTAGACCCATGCCACGACCACCACCGGCTAGTCCACGCGAAGCACCAAGTGCCCTAGCAGCATTAGCTCGTAGGGATAATATGGAATCAGCTTGAGCCTTGCTTAGTTCACCTGGTACACCCTTTGCTGCTTGTGCCTGTGCATCAAGTCCCTTGCTAATATTCTGCTCTGCAGCTAACTGTGCCTTGAATACTGAGTCATCGAATCCAGTGGGTGATATGTACCCAACACCACCGGAAGTCTTGTACCCAGGAAGCTCATCAGCGTACATCTGACCATCAGGTAGCTTTGGTCTGTTTTTCTTGTCGTTCGGCATGTAAATATCCTCCGTGTCTCACTATTGAATAGGATTTCAACTAGTTAGACGGAATTCTTCTTGGCAACGATGTATACCCAGTTACCACCGTTACCCACGTATGTTGTCTGGTCTACTACGGATGGGTTACTAGGTGATAGATCCGCAGCGTCAGTCATGGTCCAGCGCACCTCTATGAAGTTCTCTCGACCATTAGTATTAGGCGCTAATAAAGCGCCACCACCAAAGTCAAAGGGTAGGGTTCCTACATTAGATCTACCCTCTGTTCCAAGGTCACCCTGGCCTACGTAGAATGGGGCACCGGAGTTAATCCCATACATGCCTACTGGATTAGCTACATCCCATACTAGCGGGACGGAGAACATCTCCTGGTCGTATGCGGCGTTAGTACCTATCCCATAGAATGGTGGCTCACCACCCTGCTTGATGCGGTCTAGTAGGTTCCCAGTCTTAGTGGCAGGTGTATAGGTCAAGTAGGCTACCTGCTGCAATTGTCTATCGTCTGCTCCGTTAAGCACTGAACCAATATTAACACCTATTGCGTTGGTGAACGTAGCACTAGCGGGAATTTGACCAGATCCAGCTGCAGTCCTACGTGGCTTGAAGGTGTTCAGTGTGGGTGGGCTGTAGTAATTGGCTACTGCAAATACGTAGTGGATGGTCATAGGGTGTTGAATGCGAATAACACGCCTATCAGCAAGCTGGCCACCCCAGGATGTAGCACTGAAGTCACCCTGTGGTCCATAGGGTAGACCTATCTGGTTAAGATCGGATGCCCTAATATCTCCTATCTGGGAGAACATCGGCACAGCCATTACTACCCAGCCAGCATCATCAACAATCTCCTCTTCAACAGGAAGGTTACCCTTAGCATCGTACCCAGAAGATAGCCCGGATATTAGCCTAGTATCTATTGTATCCAGGTTAGTCTGAACACGGCCATTCGCGGCAACGCCGCTCTCAGCTGTAATAGTTTCTGACGCAACTGCTGTATCCAGTGATATGGATGCAGCCTGACGGGCACCACCAGTAACTGTTGGTATATTCTGAGCAGATGACCCGGCTGTAGTGTCCCTAGCCATGGGTGGGTAGTCGAACTCACCACGTAGGTGGAATCCTGACACACCTATCTGATGTGCGAATCCATTTGGGTCTAAGGCGTTTACAAGACCAGTGAACTTCAAGTACCAGACGTATGTCCTGTATGGGTGGATGGTTACTAGTATGTCTTCTATTACAAGTGGGTTAAACCGTGCCCTGTCACCAAAGAATAGATTACCAGCAAACTCCTGTGCCCATATAATCTTGTTGGCTGAGTTCTGCCCAGCATCACCAGTAATACCGGATGTGTCTAGCACCGCAGGAAGCTTCTCGTGTAGTTCTAGCGTGAACGTGTATGATTCAATCGTGTAGTTATTACCAGCGTGTAGCGGATCGAATACGTCTGTAAAGGCTTGGTTGGACTGAAGCTGGTCAAAGCCAATAGACAGTCTTCGCAGCGTGGCCTGGGGCGTGGTTGTTCGTACCAACCCAGCCGTACTGGCTAGCTCCTGGGGTGGTGGGACTATGAATGGAATCATAAGCCGGCTATCAGATGCCGTGGTCTCATCAAACATGTATGATTCTACAGATGGCAGATGCCAGTTAACACTGAACCTACCTACACCTGGGAGTGCGGTTGGGTTTATACCTGTGGATATCTCACTAGCTACACCAGAGTGCATCTCGTTTACGCGTTCTCGGGTAAGGTTGTTGCCCCTGTACAGCTTTTTCCTATAAATGGTCATATTAGTCCTTTACCGAGTCACGCGGTAGAATAAGGTTTACCGCACCAGTATAAGCCTGAAGGGCGAATGGGGCATTAACGGTGGTCTTCCACCTCACGTCACCCGTACCTATGCTGCTAATATTAGAGTAGTCAGGCAGTGTTATTAGCAGTCTAACCCTCGAGAATGCTGGGATAGGTAGTCCTAACCCATTTGCTGTGAGCATAACACCGTAAACCCCGCCACCTGGGAATGGTGGGAGTACTACATTACCGTATGGCGGTGCCGTGAAGTTGTAGCTAGAGTCCACTGAGATACCAGCTCTGTATACGAGTACGGAGCTAGAGCTTGGGTTGTCGGGGTCGTTCGGATTATCCACTAATAACTCTAGGCCAATGTCTTCAACCCAGTCACCAATCGAAAGGCTAGATGGAGGATTGGCATTCCACTCCCAACCATCAGGGTAGTAGGCTGAGTCAAAGTCGATATCCAGGTGCATATCAAGTGCATCTACTACTTGAGGGTCAAACCCAGTATGCCAGGTAATTCCCCATACAGTAGTAGTACCCTGACCTGTTGGGTATATTCCTGGGAAGTTGTATCCCTTGAACTGGCTGATATCTAAGTTGTTTAGCTTAGTCTGTCCAGGTAGCCAGGGCAACTCTGAGGGGTGACCAGTACCTACACCGTCAGGTTCCCAGCCCACTACACGTGGACGATACCCGAATACAAAGTGGTCCTCCCAACCACGCCTTCGAAGGTCTGATATATCTATAGAGTCAAACCTATCAGCAACAGCCTGCCAGGCAGCGTCAAGACGCTCTGCCGCCAGAGTTGTATTACCTGAGAACTGGTACTGTGTAATCTTCCTACTCATGTGTCCTCATTAAGTCTGGGCTATGATTGTGCAGTTAGTGTGTGCGGTTGGGGATGTCTTGTGACAAGAGGTGATATAGCAGTTGGTTATTACTCCCGCGTTGTTTACATAGCCACTACCAGTAAACCGGCACCCTATACAGTGTACATGCCCACCAGATGCTACAGTGACCGTACCCGTTATCTCACACCCCATGAATATTACAGTTGCTAAGGAACCTACATTAATAGCACCCACCTTGCATCCAGTTAGATTTAGGTTGTTCTCCACGTCCGGCATAGCCGTTATATTAGCACCTGTTGAGTACACGTGCGTATCTGTTGCTAGCGACGCAGAGTTCATCGGGTAATCTGAGTTACCCAGTAAGTACTCTACCTTATCAGTCCTGTTAGCCGACACCCTATCGTTTGTAACCACGACGGGAAGCGTTCCAATAGCGCGCTGTAGCTGGTCAATGGAGTTCTGGTCACCATCTACCGGCCTATCATTGCCACCAGGCCTGTACCCAGGAGGGGTATACTTACTAGCCATTATTCCCTACCTCGTCTACGTGGGGCACCGCCAATTATCCTGGCTATTACCTTGGTGGATAGGACCTTGATACGTTCCGCTTTGTCCCTCACATGTCCCCATATAGACACGGATAACTTGTCCCCCTTCATTCTACCTGATGTTGTTATTGTATCGGTAGCACCATCCGCAATTAGGAATGTGCCGGCACTAGGGTCGCCATCGTTACCCCAGGTATTACCCACGTTGTCGAATACAGGTTCAACGGCAGGTTCACCAACCCTAGCGCGTACAGAACCACTACCAAAGGCTGTGTATCCTGGGACAGTAAGGTCGGGGGATATGTCTATATGCTGGCCAGACACATCCTTACGGTTAGCTGCTATGGATACATTCAACAGCCCCTGTGGCCAGTTCGCCGCTACCTCTGGGAACGTAGCCTGACCAGAGCCTTGAAGCTCCATGGTTACGCCACGTGCCTTTATCTGTGCACCATCCGCAGATATCTCATGACCATGTATAGTCCAATCCACCGCCTGTGCCTTACTGTCATCTACCTCATACCAGGTAGACCTGACTGGCTTTATTGTGTCAGTCCAGACAAGACCCTCTACGTTCGTTGTAACGAGGTTACTGTCCCCGACAGACCCATCAATGTATTCAACGCCTAGTGAGAACAGTGCACCCTCGGATGACTTACGCCTGAATACCAGATTTATTACTGGATTCTTGTAGCGTCTGCGCATGTTGAAGTTTGGGTAACCTGTCCAGGCTCCTCCGATAGCTGAATCAATGTAAATAAGTGCTGAGTTTCCAGTATCACTGGGAAGACCTGTAACTGTATCAAACACGATAACACCTTCTGGTGTTGCTATAGTAGCCGTGCCTAGTGAATACGCTGGCTGCGTGCCAAGTCTGGATGTAGGAATATTATACAGAGCCTCATAGGCGTTAAGCGCGCTAGTGTTAGTTACTAGCTCGTAGTTAGTGTTATCAAACGAGAAGTGTAGGTACACGCTACGTACAAAGTCAGTACCTGGAGTAG
>Ga0114934_10000906_pt1 | contig 19229 bp, 18 predicted proteins | sample 4SBtaG_2_FD_99695 | JGI IMG/M metagenome (GOLD analysis project Ga0114934, IMG submission 99695) | Deep subsurface microbial communities from Kolumbo volcano to uncover new lineages of life (NeLLi) - 4SBTROV10_white metaG | ecosystem: Environmental > Aquatic > Marine > Volcanic ...
ATTACCACTAATGTGTGTTAGTGGTAATTTTTCTTTTTCATAGCAATTTTTCCCATCCTTAAATTTTTAAGGGTGGGTTTTGTTTTTTATGCATTTCTATATAAAAAATTAGAAGTTGATGTAACATTTAATATCTTTACAAAACCTATTTTAAAACACAAAAAGTTTTAATGTAAGGACGTTGTGGCTACACGCGTTCTCAATTTTGTGATGTATATAATAATATTAAAATTTAAAGCGTGTGAATAACTTATTAGTGGCCAATTCGGTCTCTAAAAATTTCGGAGATTTTAAAGCGTTAAACAATGTTTCAATCGAAGTTCCAAAAGGAAGCATTTTTGGACTTTTAGGTCCTAATGGCGCAGGAAAAACAACCCTTATTAGAATCATAAACCAGATTACAATGCCTGATACAGGTAATGTATTACTTGATGGCGAGCCATTGGAAGCTCATCATATTCAAGATATTGGATATTTGCCAGAAGAACGTGGTTTGTATAAGTCTATGAAAGTTGGTGAGCAGGTTTTATATCTTGCACAATTAAAAGGCTTGAGTAAGGTCGAGGCAAAAAAGCGACTTAAATTTTGGTTTGAAAAATTGGAGATTGGCGATTGGTGGAATAAAAAAATTCAGGAGCTTTCTAAAGGTATGGCGCAAAAAATTCAGTTTGTGGTTACCGTTTTACACCAACCCAAATTATTGATTTTTGATGAACCCTTTTCTGGCTTCGATCCTATAAACGCAAACCTTATAAAAGACCAAATTTTACAATTAAGAGAAGAAGGAGCCACAGTTATTTTTGCAACCCATCGCATGGAATCGGTTGAAGAATTATGCGACCACATTGCTTTAATTCATAAGTCGAATAAAATTCTTGATGGTAAATTACAAGATATTAAGCGGCAATATAAAACTAATACATTCGAAGTTGGTTTAGTTGCTAATAATGATACACAATTGACGCAAATTATAAGCGAAAAATTTGAAACGGCTCCGGCTAATTTTAAATCTTTAAATAACGATTTAAAGCTGAACATAAAGCTTCCCCCTTCCGAATCATCAAACGATTTACTTTCGTTTCTTACAAGTAAAGCCCAAGTAAATCATTTTAATGAGCTTGTGCCAAGTGCTAGTGATATTTTTATCCAAACCGTTAAAAATAGTAAATCATGAACCATTTATCATTAATCATAAAGAGAGAATATTTAACCAAGGTTAAAAATAAATCGTTTATTATCATGACTATTTTGAGTCCAATAATAATGATTGCTCTCATTGCTGTTGTAGCCTATTTGTCACAGTTAAATAATAATAAAGAACGCACCATTTCAATTTTAGATGAATCTGGTTTAGTGAGTAGTATTTTTAAGAATACAGAATATACAACCTATACTATTTTAAAAGATTTGCCTTTGGAGGAGGCTAAGCATTTAGTTGAAGAAAAAGAGGAATATGGTTTGTTGTACATTGCTTCAGGAACAAATATCAATGACATTGCAAAATCTATAAAATTTTACTCTCAAGATACACCTTCGTTAACCATTATTTCTAGTTTGGAAAGTAAGCTGGAAAGAAAATTAACCGATTTAAAACTGCAACAAGATGGTGTTGATACCGATAAAATTAAAGCGTCAAGAACATCCATAGATATTGCTCAGGAAAGTTACGAAGGTGAAAAAACTTCTAAAATTGATAATATTGTAAAACTAGCTTTTGGTGGAATTGCGGGATACTTATTGTTTATGTTTATTATTATTTATGGAAACATGATTATGCGTAGTGTTATTGAAGAAAAAACCAGCAGAATTATTGAGATTATTATTTCGTCAGTAAAACCAATCCAGCTAATGATGGGTAAAATTATTGGCACATCTTTAGCAGGAATTACACAGTTTGTGGTTTGGATAATTTTGGGTAGTGTTTTAATGGTCGTTGTGTCTGCAATTTTTGGAATTAATATGTCCGAAATGCAAGCACCACAACAAGAAATGATGCAGCAAGCCATGGTATCTCAAGATATGCAAATGCAAGCACAACAAATGATAGCTGCTATTTATAATTTACCATTAATAAACATGATTATTGCATTTGTATTATTCTTTGTTGGTGGGTATTTGTTATATAGTTCGTTATACGCTGCAATTGGTGCCGCTGTTGATAATGAAACAGACACACAACAGTTTATAATGCCAATTTTAATGCCATTAATATTAGCTGTTTATGTAGGTATATTTACCGTTATTGAAGATCCCCATGGAACTGTGTCCACAATATTTTCCTTTATTCCATTAACATCTCCAGTGGTGATGCTCATGCGTATTCCTTTTGGGGTTCCATTATGGCAACAATTAATATCTTTAGCTTTGTTAATTGGAACATTTATGTTTACGGTTTGGTTTGCTGCAAAAATTTATCGTGTTGGAATATTAATGTATGGCAAAAAACCAAGTTACAAGGATATATACAAATGGTTAAAATATTAGAGTATGGAAAAGATAACTGATTTTTTAAATTATAGTTTTATTTTTAGTGATGAGGTTCAAATTACTATAAAGACAATTTTGGTTGTTATAATTGTTATATTTGTAACTTCATTTTTATTAAAATTACTTAGAAGGGTATTAACACGGAAATTACCTCCGCAAGATAAAGCAAAGTTTGTGTCTTTGTTTTCTTATAGCAGATGGTTTATTTATGTGGTTATATTATTAATGACCTTTAATAATATGGGCGTTAATGTTACTGCAATTTTTGCTGCTTCAGCTGCATTACTAGTTGGTGTTGGCTTAGCCTTACAAACCCTATTTCAAGATATTATTTCTGGAGTTTTTATTTTGGTAGATCAATCCGTTCACGTTGGAGATATTATTGAGCTAAATGGCAAAGTTGGACGTGTTGAAGAAATTAATTTAAGAACCACTAGAGCAGTGACCATAGATAATAAAGTACTAATTATTCCTAATCATTTATACTTAACCAATAGCTTATATAACTGGACTGAAAATGGTTCAGAAACGAGAGAGAATGTGCAAGTTGGAGTGGCTTATGGTAGTGATGTTGCTTTAGTAAAAAAATTGTTATTGCAAGTCGCTAACAATCATCCATCGGTTATAAAAAAGTCAGACACTTTAGTATTGTTTACTAATTTTGGAGATAGTTCCTTAGATTTTAAATTAATTTTCACGATGAATGATAGTTTTCAAGCATCAATACCTAAGAGTGATATGAGATTTGAAATTGACAAAGTATTTAGAGAACACAATATTAGTATTCCGTTTCCACAAAGAGACATACATTTATTTAATAAATAATAAAATAAAGAAATGCCAAATATATTAGTAATTGAAGATGAAGCAGCTATAAGAAGAGTATTAACCAAAATACTCTCAGAAGAAAGCGATACCTACCGAGTTGATGAAGCTGAAGATGGTTTAATTGGCATCGAAAAAATAAAAAAAGAAGATTTTGATTTAGTGCTTTGCGATATTAAAATGCCAAAAATGGATGGTGTTGAGGTATTAGAAGCTATTAAAAAAATTAAACCTGAAATTCCAGTAGTCATGATTTCTGGTCATGGCGATTTAGATACTGCTGTAAATACTATGCGTTTAGGTGCTTTTGATTATATATCAAAACCTCCAGATTTAAATCGTTTGTTAAATACAGTTCGTAATGCGCTTGATCGTAAAGAACTTGTTGTAGAAAACAAATTGCTAAAGAAAAAAGTAGGCAAAAATTATGAAATGATTGGAGAAAGTAAGGCTATTTCTCACATCAAGGACATGATAGAAAAAGTTGCTCCAACCGATGCTAGAGTTTTAATTATTGGACCAAATGGAACAGGAAAAGAGCTAGTAGCACATTGGTTGCATCAAAAAAGTGAACGATCAAAAGGGCCATTAATAGAAGTAAATTGTGCTGCAATTCCATCAGAATTAATTGAGAGTGAACTTTTTGGTCATATAAAGGGCGCTTTTACAGGAGCAGTTAAAGACAGAGCAGGAAAGTTTGAAGCTGCTAATGGAGGCACAATTTTTTTAGATGAAATTGGAGATATGAGTTTATCAGCACAAGCCAAAGTATTAAGAGCTTTACAGGAAAATAAAATACAACGTGTAGGTAATGATAGAGATATTAAAGTAGATGTTCGTGTGGTTGCTGCGACTAACAAAAATCTAAAAAATGAGATAGAAGAAGGTAGATTTCGTGAAGATTTGTACCATCGATTAGCCGTTATTTTAATAAAAGTTCCTGCTTTAAATGATAGGCGTGATGATATTCCAATTTTAATAGATTATTTCTCTAAAAAGATAGCTGATGAGCAGGGTACAGCAAAGAAAACATTTTCAAAAGCTGCTATAAAATTATTGCAAGAATACGATTGGACAGGAAATATACGAGAATTGCGAAATGTAATTGAACGACTCATAATTTTAGGAGAAACAGAAGTCAGCCAAAGTGACGTTAAAATGTTTGCAAGTAAATAAAAGACTGCCTGAAAAGGAAATAACAACTAAGCTGTCATCCTGAATTTAGTCAGGATCCATTAACAAGATTCTGATGTAAGTCCAGAATGACAATCTAAAATATTTTTAAGGCATTCTCTAATTTAAGATAAGTTATATTTACTAATCAGCACAGGCACTTAATTTTTGTAAATAATTAGTCGTCATACTTTTAATAATTGTTAAGTAGTTAGCTTTAATTTCGTCCAAATTCTTAGATAGAAAAACCTCTTTATCACGTTTAATTTCAGAGATTTCTGTACCACATTTACAAGCCACAAGCATATCATTAAATGTTCTAACATTAGCTAATATGGCAAGTTCGTTTTTCTGTATGAGTTGCTCTTTTTTCAGGTATAATTCTTTAGCTTCTTTTTCAGCTAATTTTAATTTAATTTGTTCTTCCTTAAGATTCAACTCAATTTGTTGTTGCTTCAACTTAAATCGTTCGTTTTCTAGTTCAGCTAATGCTTCGTCTTCAATGCTTGATTGTGTGCATAATTCGAGCTCATTTATAACCTTTTTGGCAATATCTCTTGCTCTTTTTACATAAAAACGACCATCTTCAAAAGTTTCAGAGTTTGAGACTTTATTCAGCAATTCATAAGCATCATAAGCATAATTATATGACGCTTCACATTTACAATAATTTAACTTCTTTTTAGCACGATTGAAAGCATCCAATGATCTTTTAGAATAATACTTTAAATGTGTGATATTATTGGAGTTGTAAGCTGATTTCACATGCGAATAAGCATAGATAACATCAGAATGTGCATCTTCACAACTAGTCTGTGCAAACGATTGTATGTACACGGTAATAATCAAGAAAAATAAGTAGTTTTTTTTCATGGCATTTGGGGTTAATATGTTAAGTAGGTATAACTAAGGTAGTAAAAATTCATAAAACAGCATATTTTTTATAGATTTTATTGTTTTACTATCTTTATGAAGAAATTTAATCTTAGAACAAATTCCATGAAAACAATTCTACTTGAAGACTTTAAAGTAACCCAACCTATTAGCCTAAAAGCTACATCATCTGTATATAATTTAAAAAAGGACAGCGATAGTATTGAAAAAGAATTACGAAAAGTTCGAAAAAAGCTGGGTAAATTACAAGATACCATTTATGCACATGGTAAATATGCTGTTTTAGTATGTCTACAAGGCATGGATACTTCGGGAAAAGACAGTTTAATTAGAGAAGTATTTAAAGACTTTAACACTAGTGGGATTGTAGTGCATAGTTTTAAAGTGCCTACCGATTTAGAACGTGATCATGATTATATTTGGAGGCATTATATAGCACTTCCGTCAAGAGGAAAATTTGGTGTTTTTAACAGAACACATTATGAAAATGTATTAGTAACACGAGTACATCCTAATTACATTTTAGGTGAAAATATTCCGTCAATACGTTCTTTAGCAGACATAAATGACGCATTTTGGGACTCGCGGTTTGAACAAATAAATAATTTTGAAAAGCATATTGCTGACAACGGAACCGTTATTTTTAAATTCTATTTAAACCTTTCAAAAGGTGAACAAAAGAAAAGATTATTAAGACGTCTAGAAAAAGAGAATAAACATTGGAAATTTTCTCCGGATGATTTAAAAGAACGCAAGCTATGGGATAAATATCAATTTTGCTATGAAGATGCTATTAATAGAACATCAAAACCATATGCCCCTTGGTTTGCAATTCCTGCTGATGATAAACCAACAGCCCGCTATATAGTAGCTAAAATTATGTATGATACTCTTTGTACATATACCGACATTAAAGAACCAGAGTTGGATGATGATATAAAGGCTAACCTTGAATTATACAAGCAAGAATTAAATAATGAATAAAGAGATATTTTTAGGAAAAGCAATGTCTTTATTAAGTAATTCTTACTATTTAAAATGAATTTTTGTGAGCTGGTGAATAAAATCTTACAAAAATCAGGTTTTTTTATGATTTCTTTTTGGATTAGTAATTCTAAGAAACTGTATATTTAAAACTTAAAAATATATATCTAAAGGCCTCTTTAGAGAATCTTTTAAAACCATCAACAAATGAAGCAAATACTTTTTTTAGGTACACTATTTATTTCTGTATTGTCATTTCCCCAAACAGATGCAGAAATAATAAAGAAAATATACAACACTTCTTTAACTAACGGGCAAAGCTATGAGTGGCTAAATTATTTATCAAATCAAATTGGAGGGCGCTTATCAGGATCTTTAAATGCCGAAAGAGCTGTGCAGTGGACTAAAGAAGAGTTGGAAAAAATTGGATTGGATAAAGTATGGCTTCAACCTGTAATGGTGCCCAAGTGGGTAAGAGGGACACCAGAGTTTGCTTTTATTGAAACTAAACCTGGAGAAATAACAAATGTAAATATATGTGCTTTAGGAGGCTCAGTAGCCACCCCTGCATTAGGAGTTAAGGCTAATATAATAGAAGTACATAGCTTAGAAGAATTAAAAACACTTGGACGTGAAAAAATTGAAGGAAAAATTGTGTTTTTTAATCGCCCTATGGATGCTACTTTATTGAACACTTTTAGAGCCTATGGAGGGAGTGTTAATCAGCGAGGATCTGGAGCAAAAGAAGCTGGAAAATACGGAGCTGTTGGTACAATAGTACGGTCTATGAATTTACGATTAGACGATTTTCCGCACACAGGAGCAATGAATTATGAAGACACGCCTTTAAACAAACGTATCCCTTCTGCTGCAATTAGTACCAAAGATGCAGAATTGTTAAGTAGCTTTTTGAAATTAAATAAAGATTTAAAGTTTTATTTCAAGCAAAACTGCAAACAATTAAAGGATGTTTTGTCCTATAACGTTATTGGAGAAATTAAAGGGAGTGAATTTCCAAATGAATATATTGTTGTTGGAGGTCATTTGGATTCTTGGGATTTAGGAGATGGTTCACACGATGATGGTGCAGGAATAACACAATCTATGGATGTATTAAGATTACTTAAAAAAATTGGAATAAAACCTAAAAGAACAATTAGAGTTGTTTTGTTTATGAATGAAGAGAATGGTTCAAGAGGGGGAAAAAAATATGCTGATGAAGTAAAACGTAAGGGAGAGCATCATATTTTTGCTTTAGAAAGTGACTCAGGAGGATTTACACCAAGAGGATTTTCTTTTGATGCAAGTGACACAAATTTCAATCAAGTGCTATCTTGGACATCGTTATTCGAGCCTTATTTAATTCATTTTTTTGATAGAGGAGGCAGTGGATCGGATGTAGGGCATCTTAAAAATAGTAAAACAGTTTTAGCGGGTTTAAGACCAGATTCACAACGCTATTTTGATTATCATCACGCTTCCACAGATACTTTTGATGCTATTAATAAACGCGAGTTAGAACTTGGTGCTGCTGCTATGACAGCTTTGGTATATTTGTTTGATAAATATGGTGCGAGCTCTAATTAATATTAAGAGCTAATAGGTTTAATGACTTTAATCTCGTAAAATATTATCGTAATTTACCTTTGGCTGTAATTTTATAATAACATATAGTATATTTAAATAAAATTATTGTTTGGTGAAAAAACGAATTCTAAAATATATTATAGTTAACCGCTTTTATATTTTATCGATAATCCTATTTACTATTTCTGTTAATGCGACTTTTGCGCATAAGAATGTTTCTATACCTGAAGGAAATAATATATTAAATAATAACAATTCGCCGATATACAAATACATTACTAATCATTTTCTAAAACTCAAGCAAGATTTAAATAAGCAAAATAAAACCCAAGAAAAATTGAGCGAAGAGTATAGACAACTTGCTAAGATTTATACTGATAGTGTTAAAGCAGATAAGGCAGTTTTTTACGCTGAAGAATATATAAGATTAACTGCTGATTTATCCATAATTAATGACCATTTTTTTTATAATATTAAAGACACAGATTTATATTTAAATTTTAAGAATAGATATGGTACACATTTTAATTTTCTCTCATTATTTTATTTATTTGCTGGGTTTTTAGGATTATTTATTGGTGTGCTATTGAATCTTAAAAGGGGAATACATAGAAGGAGTACATTTTTAATAGGTCTTTTTGTGTTGTTTAATTCCATATTTATTATTCATTTGAGTCTTTATCTTATTAATTACCATTATTATTTTCCTCACACATTACTAATGTCTACAGCGTTCACTTTGTTCTATGGGCCATTAATTTATTTCTATTTTAAAATTACTGTTACAGATTATAAACTAAAATGGATAAATAGTTTACACCTCTTGCCAGCACTAATTTTATTAGTATTTATTTTTCCTTTTTATACATTATCTGCAAAAGAGAAGTTTGTTATTTTATTTGATCAAGAAGATATTTTGTTATCTGAAGCAAATTATATAATGGTGGTAAAAATAATATCGTTAGTGATTTATGCGATTTTAACAATGAAAATGTATTATACAGCTAAAAATAAAAGTAGCCAAAAGAGTAGAAAACTAATATGGCAAAGAAATATTATTGCCATTTATTGTATATATATAATTGCTTATGTGTTTTTTATTGCAACAACATCTGGCGTTTTTGATACCCCAGCTTTTTTTCATCTTCAAATTTTAGTAATGGTGGGATTAGTATTTTATGTAGCGTATATAACCTATGTACAGCCAGAGATTTTTAAGGGTGAAGTGAAATTGGTTGATCCAATTAATATTTTTAAATACAAGACTTCTAGCTTAACACCATCATATTCAGAAGAGTTAAGAGATGAATTGTTAATGCTTTTAGATAAAGATAAAGTCCATAGAGATAATAATATTAGCCTTCAAATACTATCTGAAAAACTTGAAACGTCAAGACATAATACGTCCCAAGTTATCAACGAACATTTTGGTTTAAATTTCTTTGAATTGATTAATAAGTATAGAATTGAAGATGCTGTTAAAATTTTCAATAATAATGATCAAGATAATTTAACAATTATTGAGGTTGCTTACAAGGTTGGTTTCAACAATAAAGTGACCTTTAATAAATCTTTTAAGAGACATCTTTCACAAACACCTTCGGAATATATTAAATCCATTAAATCTTAAATGTTGTTTTTAGATGGAGTTATTATTAATAACTTTAAACGATTAATTTATTTACTAAAACCATGAAAACTAAATTTGTAGTACTGTTAGTTACACTTAGTGTAATGAATCTATCTCCAGCCCAAGACAAAGAACTTCCCTATTATGAATTGCCTGAATATTCCAAAACCTATACAGCAGGTACTGTTGCTGCTAGAATGGTTGATGGTTTAGGCTTTAGATATTATTGGGCAACTGAGGGTTTACGTGATGAAGATTTAGCTTATAAACCTAGTAAAGATGGTAGAACCACTGGAGAAACTATTGATCATATATATGGTTTGTGTAGAGTTATTGTAAACTCTACGTTAAAACTACCTAATGGAGGCAGTCAAGATGAAGCATTGACATTTGCTGAAAAACGAAAAAAAACCCTAGAATATATTAAAACAGCAGCTGATATTTTACGAGAAAGTGATGATATATCTGAATTCAAAATTATATTTAAACGTGGTGAGAATACTTCTGAGTTTCCATTTTGGAATCAATTAAATGGTCCAATAGAAGATGCTGTTTGGCATTGTGGTCAAGTGGTGTTGCTAAGGCGTGCTTCTGGAAACCCATATAATTCTAAAGCAAATGTATTTAGTGGTAAAGTTAGAGATTAAGTAACGCATCAACATCAATTTGTTTGCCATTTAGGATAATTATTTTTTTACCTTTTAAATGCTTTAAATCGTTTAATGGATTTTCATCAAGGATTAAGATATTGGCTTTAAACCCAGATTCTAATTTTCCAAATTTTAAACCAAATGCGGCATTAAAATTTGAGGTTGTTGTGGCCAACACTTCTCTATTTGTTAAACCTATTCGAGATAGTACTTCCAGTTCTTGATGCAATGAAATTCCAGGCATGGTACCCCAAACATCGGTACCGCTTCCAGAAATATAATGTGCCCCATTATCGTAATAAGTTTTCTCAATCATAAGCTCATTAAATCCTAATTTTTGATAAGCTGCTAATTCTTTTGGAGGATAATTGTGTTTTCCTGTTATTTTATCTGCGGGGCGATTTATATCACTACTGTCAATAATATCAGCTACTTTTTCATCCCAAGGGTTATTACTAAAAGGCATATCTAGATATAACAATCCAAAGGTTGGCATAATATATGAGTTAGAACTTCCTAGATTCTTGGCATGTTGTAGTAAAGTTTTATTATCTTTTTTAAGGTTTGTTAAGTATTGATAGTAACGCCATTTAGGACTTCCTAAGTCGTTACTAAAGGGCTGTTTAGCTACCTTTATAGCCATAGAGTCTGGTGCTACATCCAGTGAATAACGTGTGGTATGTACAAAAGCATCAACACCCAAATCCATACCTTTTTTATAAGTCGTAAATCCGAGTTCGCCAATAGTTCCCATTCCTAGTTTTTTGGCTTCGTTATGTGCTAGTTCGAGTTGTTTAGGAGTGAGTTTATACATCATTAATAATACTTCAATTCCATTGTTGTCTAGCTTATGAATACTATCTAATAATTGCTGATTTGTAACAGGTTTGTCACCAACAGATTCTAACATGTGTACATTTGGAGAAGGATTAGCATCGTGATAAAATTTTCCTCGTCTAAAACTTTCGACGCCAATTACATCGGTAATTCCCATGTATAAAAAAGCATTGGCATAATTTTGGTTATTAATCACTGCAAAGCCATCGGTTAGCCCAGGTATAATATATTTACCAGTAGCGTCAATAATATGTTCTTGTTTATTTGAAAGTGAAGACTCGTCAACAATTTTAAAAATGGTGTCCGCTTTAATAATGATAGCTTTATTAGTAAGATCATTTGAAGATGTACCGTTGTTTGAAACATCTATAATAGTTCCTCCTTTAATTATGAGTGCATCATTGTAAAGTTGTTTTGTTGTACAAGAAAAGAATATAGTAATTAATAAGAGAGAAAGATAAATATGTTTACAATTCATTTTAATATTTTTTTTGAATAGATTAAGAATGTTATAAATGTAAAGAGCAATTACGAAGTTAGTTGATTTTATTTTAAATTTATGATTTTAAAATTAGGACTATTGAAACCAGTAGAAGAATATTTATTTATTGAGTTAGACATTTAATTTCCGTATTTTTACCTCTTAAAACACATAGGATATGGAACAGTTTAAAGGTCAAGATATACTAAACTTTATAAAAGAATTGTCAAATGATGAAGCTTGTAAGGCTTATTTATCGAAAATAAAATGGCAAGATGGATTTACTTGTATGAAATGTGGTCATACCAAAGGCTGTGAAAAGGCAGGTTACAGATATCACTGTTATGGTTGCCAACACGTAGAAAGCGCTACAGCCAACACCTTATTTCATAAGGTTAAATTTGGATTGCAAAAAGCCTTTTGTGTGGTTTTTGAGATGAGTACAAGTAGTAAAAGTATTTCAAGTATTCAAATGGGTAAACGTTTTAGTATTCGGCAAGGAACAGCATGGTATTTTATGCAAAAGGTGCGAAAAGCAATGAAAAGTAGTCAAAAATATCCTTTAGAAAAATTAATCCATGTTGATGAATTTACTGTAGGAGGAAAAGAAGAAGGGAAGCAAGGACGAAGTTACGATAGTAAGAAGAAAAAGGCTGTTATAGCAGTAGAATTAACAGATGACAACAAAGTTAAAAGAGTTTATATCAGATCCATCAAAGACTATTCTGCAAAATCATTGACACCTATATTTGAAGAGCATATAAGCACATCAGCTAAAATAATAACGGACAAATGGAGAGGGTACGAACCTTTAAAAGATATTTATGACATTGAACAAATATATAGTAACAACGGAAAGAACTTTAAACAATTACACATTATGATTATGCAAGCTAAATCATGGTTAAGAGCAATACCGAACCATGTAACTAAATGGCATATTCAAGCATACTTTGATGAGTTTTATTTTAGGATTAATCGCTCTCAATTTAAAACAAGCATCTTTCATAAAACCATTTGTAGAATGGTAGAAAGTAACCCAATATATCAAAATCAAATAAAACAGACGATAAGTGTATAACTCAATTTATTTAATCAGCGAGAACCATATCAATCCATTATGCTATATGTAAGAAATGTTATTTTAAAAACACTACCAAAAATGGAGGAGAAGTATAATTATGGTATTCCGTTTTATCATTATAACAAAAAGCCTCTAGGCTATTTAAATATTTTAAAGGGTACTAATTTTGTAGATGTTGCTTTTGTGCAGGGTGTGTTTTTAGAGAAAGATTTTCCTGAATTAAAAGATTATAAGAAACGTAAACAGGTAAGATTTATACAGATAAAAAGTCTTGAAGAGTTTAATGAGTTATTATTTGTTGATATACTTAAAGAAGCTTCAACTTTATTAGATAAAAGTAGAAAAGCTTGGAATCCAAAGATTAAATTCTAAAAATCCCACCTAGAGAAACAACACGCTGTAAAAACCAAAAATGTTGTGAAGCACTTTCTGCTGTGTCGCTTGTGGTTCTTATATCATTCATATTAATATATCCACCTTTTAAATCGGTTTGAACATAAAAGTGCTTGCAGAATGTAAGATTAAGACCAACATTTGCTGATAATCCATAGCCTGCAAGATGAAATTCATCATATCTGTCTTTGCTTAAAAGCGTTGTGTTAGATTTAGGATACAAAACCCCAGCAGCAACACCTTCAGTAATGTTTATTTGAATTTTGTCAATATTATGAATATTTAATATTGATAAGATATCATCATAACGTGCAATTTCTGAGTATATATAATTAAGACCATTGGTGTGTTCAAATTTTAAAAACTCTTCTGATACAAAAAAGGAGTCGTTGTTATAAACGCCATTGTATTCACTACCCGCTTCATTATCTGGTAGATTAATAAAACCATTCAAAGTTTTAGTTTTGTTTCTATTCATAACATATTTCATGTGGTCAACGCCAATTGAAAGACTATAATGATCAGAAATAAAATAACCCAATTTAATATTTGTTTGTGGAATCGTTATTCGTGTAGGATTAATATAGTCTATATGCCAACCTTTAGGTTTATCGTGAGCGGAGATGTCTTTAATTGTAAAGCGATAATCTTTACCCTTAAATGTAATATTAGATTTTGAGTAAGATTCCCTATTTCCTCCCCAACTTATAAAGAATTTACCTTTGTTTGATAATGTGTATTTTTTAAGGACTGTATTTTGTGCAGATGGTTGTAATGCGAATAATAACGAAAATATAAAAGGTATTAATTTAATAAAAGGATAATTCATAGTCTAACGAGAGTGAAGGTTTTATTTCACTTAACTTTAGACGAAAAATAAAGCATTCCTTAAAAAATGAAACACTTTATTTTAAATAAACATACAACTAATTAAGTTAAAATGTTTGAATAGTTTTTCTTATAGCAACTAAATTACTCAATAAACCTTGTAAATAATCTAGGTGTAACATATTTGCACCATCGCTTTTGGCATTAGCAGGATTAAAGTGTGTTTCTATAAATAAACCATCAACATTATTAACAATTCCAGCTCTGGCAATTGTTTCAATCATATCAGGTCGCCCTCCAGTTACACCACTAGTTTGGTTTGGTTGTTGTAGGGAATGTGTTACATCTAAAACTACAGGCGCATATTGATGCATAGTGGGTATGCCTCTAAAATCTACAATCATATCTTGGTAGCCAAACATGGTTCCTCTATCAGTTATCCATGCTTTGTCATTTCCAGCATCTTTTACTTTTTGAACTGCATGCTTCATAGCTTCAGGACTCATAAATTGTCCTTTTTTAAGATTTACTACTTTTCCTGTTTTAGCAGCAGCAACGACTAAATCGGTTTGGCGCACTAAAAAAGCAGGGATTTGTAACACATCTACATACTGTGCAGCAAGTGTTGCGTTAGAAACTTCATGAATGTCTGTTACTGTTGGTATATCAAAGGCTTCTGAAACTTTTTTAAGAATTTTAAGTGCTTTTTCATCACCAATTCCTGTAAAACTATCAATCCTGCTTCGATTTGCTTTTTTAAAACTTCCTTTGAATATAAAGGGAATTTCAAGTGAATCTGTAATAGCTACAATTTTTTCAGCAATACTCATTGCCATATCTTCACTTTCTATAGCACATGGACCTGCTAATAGGAAAAAATTATTTGAATTTGTATGCTTAATCTTAGGTATATCTTGAAGAATCATGTGCTTAATAACTAATTTTAAGCAGCAAAGATAAGCATTTTAAAAGCTTGTTTTAATACTATTTCTAATAATCCAAATAGACATTAAGAAATTAAGGATAACAAAGATAGCTCCATAAAAAACAAAGCTTTTAATAATTGAAATTGAAGCTATATTAAAGAGATCTGATAAGTAGACTAAAATTAAATATGAAGACAAGCAAACAAATGTAATTCCTAAAGTGAAATTGAGTTTTTTGTTAGGTTTAATTATTTGCCATAAAAAAGGCATCCCAAAAAGTAATATAGGATAAGCGGAAAGACCTTTACTTTTATTTACTCCTGTAAACCAAAAGGCTATAACAACAATAAAATAAAGGTACGGAATGAACTTAGAATATCTATTAATCATTTTCATCTAATTTATTTTAAAGATTAGATATAAATTGTTCAACATAAAAGAACAGATTTTGCTGCTAATCTTTTAATAAAACGATATAGGTATTAGCTTATTTTATTAGAATTCAATTATAACAAATATTTAACGATGTTACATAATAATTTAATAAACAGTATAAGTAGTAAAATATAACGTACCTTTGCACGCTTTTAAAAAGTATAGCAGATGACTAAAATTAAGAACATTGCAATAATTGCACACGTAGATCATGGTAAAACAACTTTGGTAGATAAGATTATGTACCATTGCCAATTATTTCGTGAGAACGAAAACACGGGTGATTTAATTCTTGATAGTAATGATTTAGAACGCGAAAGAGGGATTACTATTACCTCTAAAAACGTTTCTGTAATATATAAAGACACAAAAATTAATATTATTGATACACCTGGTCACGCCGATTTTGGAGGAGAAGTAGAGCGTGTACTTAATATGGCCGATGGTGTTTTGTTATTGGTTGATGCTTTTGAAGGCCCAATGCCACAGACGCGATTTGTATTGCAAAAGGCCTTAGATTTAGGTTTAAAACCTTGTGTTGTTATTAATAAGGTTGATAAAGAAAATTGCACGCCAGATGAGGTACATGAAAAGGTATTTGATTTAATGTTCGAACTTGGTGCAGAAGAGTGGCAACTCGATTTTCCTACAGTTTACGGCTCAGCCAAACATAACTGGATGAGCGATGATTGGCAAGACCAAACAGATAATATAGAACCATTATTAGATATGGTTATAAACCATATTCCTTCACCAAAAATAGAAGAAGGGACTACACAAATGTTAATCACCTCCTTAGATTATTCTTCATTTACAGGAAGAATAGCCATTGGACGCTTACAACGAGGCGAACTAAGATTGGGAATGCAAGTATCTTTGGTAAAACGTGATGGGAGTATAGTGAAAACAAAAATTAAAGAATTACATATTTTTGAAGGTTTAGGACGTAAAAAGGTTGATGAAGTACAAGCTGGAGATATTTGTGCTCTTGTAGGTTTAGAAGGATTTGAAATTGGTGATACAATTGCCGATTTAGAAAATCCAGAAGGACTTAAAACTATTGCTATTGACGAACCAACAATGAGCATGTTGTTCACCATAAATGATTCACCTTTCTTTGGTAAAGACGGAAAATTTGTTACATCACGTCATATTAAAGAACGTTTAGATAAGGAGTTAGAGAAAAATTTAGCACTTCGTGTAAATGAAACAGATAGTGCAGATAAATTTTTAGTGTTTGGTAGAGGTGTCTTACACTTATCAGTATTAATTGAAACCATGCGTCGAGAAGGGTATGAACTTCAAATTGGACAACCACAAGTTATTATAAAAGAGATTGATGGTGTAAAATGTGAACCCGTTGAAGAAATGACCATTGATTTACCTGAAACAGTTTCAGGAAAAGCTATTGAGATGGTAACCATGCGCAAGGGGGAAATGCTAAGTATGGAAGCCAAAGGAGAGCGTATGGTTTGCGAATTTATGGTGCCTTCTAGGGGAATTATAGGTTTACGAAACCAATTGCTAACGGCTACCGCAGGCGAAGCTATAATGGCACATCGTTTTAAAGAATATCAACCTATTAAGGGTGGAATTCCTGAACGTCAAAATGGAAGTTTGGTGTCTATGGAAAAAGGGCAAGCTATTCCTTATTCTATCGATAAATTACAAGATCGAGGTAAGTTTTTTGTAGACCCAGGTGAAGCTATTTATGAAGGTCAAGTTATTGGCGAAAATTCTCGTGGTGATGATATGGTAATTAATATTACAAAAACTAAAAAGTTAAGTAATGTGCGTTCTTCAGGAGCAGATGATAAGGCAAAAATTGTTCCTGCTATTAAATTTTCGTTAGAAGAAGCCTTAGAATATATTCAAAAAGATGAGTATGTTGAAGTAACACCAAATCACTTGCGTTTACGTAAAGTATTATTAACAGAAGTAGAACGTAAACGAAACAAATCTATTTAAGTTATGGAGTTTTTAGGAGTGTCTTATATAGATTGGATTGGCTACATGGCTATGGCAACCTTGTTTGTGTCTTTTATGATGAAAGATATTAAAAAACTTCGAATAATTAATTCTATTGGTGGTGGCTTTTTTGTAGCTTATGGTGTTTTATTAGATATGTCTTGGCCTATTATTATAGCTAACTCTGCTATAATTGGGATTAACGTTTATTATTTATTTCTTAAGAAAAATTAGTACTTTCACGCTGTAAAATAAACTAATTCTTACACATATTTTTACAGTAGAAAAATATACAAGCAAACATAAATCTGTTTGGGATGGTTTTGTAGCTAATTCTAAAAATGCTACATTTTTGTTCTATCGCGATTTTGTAGAGTATCACCAAGACCGATTTGAAGATTACTCAATGTTAGTTTATAAAGGAGAAAAGCTAATCACTATTGTTCCAGCTAATAAAGTAGAACACACAGTATATTCTCATCAGGGCTTAACTTATGGAGGGCTTGTACTTAATGATGAAGTTGCGTTTAGTGATGCTTTAAAAAGTTATCAGACTATTCTTGAATTTTTGAACAGAAACAATATTGTTGATTTTGAGATTAAGTTACTACCCAAAATTTATCATACACTCCCAAGTGACGAGATTGATTATGTATTGTTTAAAACTGAAGCTGGATTAATTAAAAGAGATATCACATCGGTTATAGATGCAAAATATAAATTAGAAATTCAATCTTCAAATAGAAAAAGGGGATTGAAAAAAGCCAAAACCCAAAGTTTGGTAGTTGTCGAAACTTCGACTTTTCAAGACTTTTGGAATGCTATTTTAATTCCAAATTTAAGAGCAACACATCATGTAAATCCAGTTCATTCAGTAGTAGAAATGACTCAACTCAAAGCAAGTTTTCCAGATAATATTAGACAATTCAACGTTTATAAAGACGATAGAATAGTTGCAGGAGCTACTGTTTTTGATACCAAACAAGTTGCTCACGTACAATACATTTCTGCTAATAAGGATAAACAAGAGTTGGGTAGTCTCGATAAGTTGTTTGATGTTTTAATAAACGACATTTTTAAAACTAAAAAGTATTTTGATTTTGGAATTTCTAACGAAAATCAAGGGCAAAAAATAAATGAAGGCTTATTATCGTGGAAAGAATCTTTTGGAGCAAGAACAATTATACACCAATGTTATAAAGTACAAACCAAAAATTTTGTAAAACTAAATGACACTATGTTATGATACAGTTTTTGGATTTACAGACAATTAACGCTCGTTTTGAAAGTGAGTTCAAGCATTCATTTGATGAACTCTTAACTTCAGGAAGATACATTTTAGGTGATGGTGTAAAAACTTTTGAAACTAATTTTGCCAGTTACTGTGGTACTAAATATTGTATCGGCGTTGGGAATGGTTTAGAAGCTTTGGTATTAATATTTAGAGCATACATAGAATCAGGGAAACTAAAAAAAGGAGATGAAGTTATAGTGCCAGCAAATACATATATAGCTTCCATTTTGGCTATTATACATGCTGGATTAACACCAGTTTTTGTGGAGCCTGAGTTCGATACTTTTAATATTTCTCCAGTAAAAATTAAAGAGAGTATAACTTCAAAAACAAAAGCAATTTTGGTTGTGCATTTGTATGGACAACTTGCAGATATGAAAGCCATTGAAAATATAGCAAAGCTAGACAATTTATTAGTTGTTGAAGATTCAGCTCAAGCTCATGGTGCTGTTTATAGTAATGGTAAATGTGCTGGGAATTTAGGTGATGCCGCAGGATTTAGTTTTTATCCGAGTAAGAATTTGGGAGCTATAGGAGATGGAGGTGCAGTGACTACAAATGATAAAGAATTAGCAGCCCTAATTTACAAATTGAGAAATTACGGAACGTCTTCTAAATATGTAAATGATTATATTGGATTTAACTCTAGGCTAGATGAAATACAAGCGTTATTTTTAATTATAAAGCTAAAAAAACTTGATGAAGATAATGACAAAAGAGTTCAAATTTCAAAACAATATTTATCTCAAATAG
>Ga0114934_10000908_pt1 | contig 19195 bp, 18 predicted proteins | sample 4SBtaG_2_FD_99695 | JGI IMG/M metagenome (GOLD analysis project Ga0114934, IMG submission 99695) | Deep subsurface microbial communities from Kolumbo volcano to uncover new lineages of life (NeLLi) - 4SBTROV10_white metaG | ecosystem: Environmental > Aquatic > Marine > Volcanic ...
CTTCCAGTACGTTCTTTAGACCTTCCTTGGTCTGTCATCTCAGCAGAGCGTCTTCTTGCAAAAGCTTCTGAGTCACCTTCTTCACTTACGTCTACAGGTTTTTGTAGTTTAATTTGTTCTCTTTCAAGTACATCGTTTATAGGCATGAAAGTACGTTTAATAGGATAATAACCACCTTCTCTTTCAATTCCTCTATGAGTATAAGAAACACCTTCAACTGTGTTACTCTCAATTCCTGTAGTTCTCTTATTTAGTGAGGTAGTTCTGTCTTTAAAGTTTTTCCATCTGTCACTCAAGAGTGCTTGCACAAGAGAAGCATCGGACTCATCTAACTCTCTTTCTAATATTGCTTCTATTTTTTCTAATGGAAGTTTAGTACCATCTTTAATGTTTACAAAATTACCTAAAGACCTTCTACCTTCAGGGTCGCCTCGGTATGCTTGCATTACCAAGAGGTCAACCTTTCTGATTCTACCGTTACCGTACATTCCGTTTCCGAAATCATGGAAACCATGTATATCTCTTAACTCCGGTACATCAATAAAAGTATTAAACATTTTGTTAAACTTGTGCATACCGTAAGTATTAATAGTTTTAATATCGTTAGCTTCAATGTTGGACATTTCCACACGTTTGTTAGTTCTAGCTTCTACTACAGGGTTAACAACGTGTTTATAAAAAGCGGTCTGTAATTTCTCAAAACCTAGTTGCGTAGCGATACTTTTCATTGTCTCCATGTTACCGCCAAATACTGTCTGGTAAGTGTCAGAAGCTAATTTAGCTGCGTCACTCATTTTACCGTCACCTGCTCCATTAGGGTTGTAATCAGGGTGCGATCTAAGAGAAGTTTCAATGTCATCTCTAATTGCATCAAGGTTTTCTTTTTCAATGCGTCCTTCTCTTTCAGCTACCACTTGGTTTTTTCTCTTAGCTTTGTGTTCGATATATTTAGCTAAGTCGGTTATAGCTTGGTACTCATCGACAGTCATATCTTTATAATGAGTAGTTGTATCTGATAGTCTATCGGGGATATTAGGTACGAACTCATCTCCATCAGCTAACTTCTCTTTAATAAACTTTTGGAAGTTCTTTATTTCATTCCCGTTCTTGTTAGTTTTATTCATATTATAAACGTCTAACAATTCATTAAAAGCATCTAAAGCACCTGCTTTTTTGAGAGTGTTTTGAAAAGACTTCTTCTTGGTATTTTTCCAAAAGTTTTCGTTTTTAGTTATACGATCTTGGGCTGATTCTGATTCTCTAGCAATTTCATTATTCAATGCGGTAGCTTCTACTTGCTTATACGATTCTTCAAACTTTGTAGCGGTCCAAGCGTCTAAAGCTTTTTTCATAGAACGGCTTCTACCTCTTTCAAACCTTTTACGGTTTATATCTCTAACCTTAGTTCCTCCTATTAAATTTTTAGCTTTTCTTTTAAGTCCATCAACTGTAGGAGGTTTACCTGCTATTTTAATCACCCCTCGTCTTACGGTATTATACTCGGTCGAGGCCATTACCTTCATCTGACGTATTAAGTTTTTAGTGTTACTGGTGAATTTAGCATCTCTAGCAGTTTCTTTAGCGGGAGCAATAGTCTCTCTAGTTCTTTGACGTAGCACTAAGTCTCTAAACTTTCTTCTCTCTTTTATAGTTTTTTCATCTGGTGTTTCGGTCAATAGTCTCAACAACTCATTACCATCACTCACACCAAGCATTACCGCCGACTCTTCTACACTTACTCCACCTTTTACAAACACTTTACGTTTGTCTAAGTGCTTTTTAATTTCTGGGATTTCCAAGAAAGATTTACGTTGGTCTACAGTAAGACTAGCAGGGTCAATAGCTACAGCACTAAATCCTTTTCTAGTATGATTCTTTGTTATTGAGTTAGAACCTTCAGAAGTATCTTTCTTAACTTTAAAGTTTTTAATAATAAGGTGTTCTTTTTGTACCTTTTTTAAATCTTCATTTAGTTCCTTGGTACTAATATCTTTAAATATTTTGTCTTCGATTCTATTAAACTTTTTATCGTTCTCAGCTTTATACTGATCGGACACTTCTTTTCTAAGATCGAGTTCTAAAGTATTTAAGTTTTCTACTTGTTCTTTAGATACTACTCCTTCGATATGAGGAAATTCGATATTGTTTAAAAAGTCTTGTTCGTTTTTAATATCTGGTTTATCTGGTTTTGGAGGGTTAACTATTTTCTGAATCTCTTGTTCTGCTTCAGGAGGTAAGTCTACAACTCCGAGTTCTTCTTTAAGTTGTTTTCTCTTAACCTCAGCTTCGTTCATTCTTGTTAGAAGGTCTTGAGCATCGTTTCTAATATCTAAAGGTTTATCTCCTTCAGGAGTAAGTTTTAAATAGTCTGTAATATCAGGATGATCTTTTGCTAAATCTACAGCGTCAGCCTCATCCATTGTAATAGTTATGTTTAATTCATTTGCAGTAGCATTTAACTTACCCGACTTATCTATCAAGTTTAAAATATCTTGTTGTCTTTTAGGGTCTTCACCTGCAAAAGTTCTAAGGTCATCAAGGTCAACGTGTAGCGATTGTCTATCTTCTCCTAGGTTTTCATATAATTTATTTTTATATTTAGTCATCTCTTCGGGAGATAAGTCATTAAGCTTGGTATTTTTCATAGCGTGAGCTACTTCTAATATCTGGTTCTGTTTAGCTAATGTATTTTCTCTACTTTTTACTTTTGTTTGAGCTTGTTCAAATTCAGTTTTTAATTTACCAAGGGATAACGACCCTGTAGCTCCTGTGAAGACACCACCCGATAGACCTCCGATGAACCCTGCGTGAAGCACTCTATCTAAAGTCTCAGGACTTGCTGATCTAGTGAGAGCGTTAATGAAACTACCTTCAGTTTCATCCATCTTAGCAAACTCTGTACCTATAACTTGAACATATTCTTGAAGTGCTTCTTCTCCACCTTCAGTTACTACAGACTCAGCGGCAGCACCTAATAACTTTGTTCTTGCTAATACTGTAGGGGATTTACTTAATAATTTCTTGGCCGTTGCAGGAACCGCCATCTTGTTAAATAAAGGGTTAGATTTAGCTAATAATTTACCTCCAAAAAACCCTAGTAGACCGGAAAACATACCTACACCTTGAGAAACAGATTTTTTAGTCTCAAAGTCGAGAGCTTTACCGTCGTCTCCTTTCATGTCTCCTAAATCTTTAAATGTATTATTTCTAGTTTGAACATAAGCATCAAACATCGACACAATACCCGATGTAGTAGTAGCTGTAGCAGTAATTAACCCGGCAGCAGGAGCCCCAAAAACAGCAGTACCCGCCGCTACTGTAAGTGCTGTGGCTCCAAGAAGAAGCTTATTATCAGTATATGTCCTAGCTATGTCTCCTGCTGCTCCTAAGACTTCTCCTGCCGTTTGTTCATAGACGTTGTCTACTCCGTAAGTTTCTTTACTCATTAATTCAATATCGTTATCTAAATCATCTAGTTTATCTTTTTCAAACTCGGTTAAAGAGTTTTCACCATGAGTAAAAAACTTATTTCTTATATCATTAGCTTCTCTTCTTTTTGATGGAATATCTATTAGTCTACTCTTATAAAACTTAACTCTATTCTCCATGAAGGCCATCATATCTAAGTCGCCATCTGAAGAAGCTACAGACCTATGTTGCTCGCTTTGAGAGAGGTAATCTCTAAGACCTTCGTTAACATCGAGAGGCATATTACGTTGAGTATTTACCATTTTATCGAAGTCTTCACTATGGTTAGAATAAGAGTCCGGTGAAATCTCCATAAACTTTGCATTATTGATATTCTTGGCAGCTTCAACAGGGTTTTGCTCACCTAATTCAATAGACTTAGAAAGGTGTTGAGTAGTATCAATGACTTCAGGAATTAACGGTGCTTGAGTTTTTGCGGTAGTAGTTCCCTCTGGTGGAACCTCAGAAGTATCACCATTAACAATATTGTTATTTTGCATTCTTACCAACCTGTTCGTTTAACCAAATATTATAAGCTTCAATATCATCAGTTTTAAATTTCCCTGTAGTCTTATAATAAATCTTACTATATTGTCTCTTTTGTTGACGAGTAAGCTTTACTTCTTTTCTACCAGAACCAGTTGGATTATCCGAACTTAAAATGATTTTATTAGTAGCACCTTCTCTAAGTGCTTTAAATGATAAATCACCATCATTAATTAATTTCTGCTTGACAAACTTGGTAACAAATTCAATCTTTTCTTTCTCGCTGAGAACGTCTTCTCTATTTTCCAATTCCAAGGTTAAGAATTTAACTCCTTCATTATAATTATTAACGTCATCGTCTGTTCTCAAAGCACTAGGGAAGTCAGGATTACGCTCAATTAATCCATTTCTAATCATTTCATCTTTTAAGAATTTATCTGCTCTTTTGTAAGAAGCCAGTCTTTCTGCTCCTGTACTACTATTAGCTTTAACCCAAGCGTTGTTTAATTTAGAAGCTTCTCCAAGACTTAGGTGAGCTGTGTATTGCATTAAGTCTTCACTTTTCATATCGGTTAGTTTTTTACCGTCTACTTCATTTCCTACCCTTAATTGGTTGGCCTTAACTTGGAACTCAGGATTACTTTTAGTTTTGTTGTCTTTCGGTTTAACAGTTTTAATAATTGCTTGTTGTTGTTTAGCTGATAAATTTTCAAAAGTTTGTCCGTAGACTTTATCGTTTTCAAGCTCTGATAGTCCATTCCAACTTTTACTTAGAACGTGTTTAGCTAATACTTCATAATTTGAATCTTGCTTTCTCTTCTCTTCTCTATTTCTGAAAGTTATTGCTGTATCTCTTACTTTCAATACTTGGTTACGTAAGTCTACGTCTTTTATTTTGTTTATCTTACTAAGTTGATCTTTGTCTTCAAGATATTGAACACCATTGTAGAAATTACTAGCTTCACTACGTTGGTCAGTATTTTTTAATTTATTGTTGAGTTTAGTTTTTTGACTAGGTATTAAATAATCTCCGTAAACTTCCTTCATAGCCTTAGCTTTCTTGGTTTCACCAGAAGATATAAGAGCGTCTATAGATTTAAACACACCTTTAGAAGTCGTTTCAACAAATTGTCTTTGAGCAATAGGTGACATTTTAACATGTACTTTCTTACCGTCTTCATCTACATAAGAGAAATTACCTTGTTTTTCATCTTCGACTTGTTCTACCGTTCCATTCTCTAAACCATATAATGCAATATCTTTTTTAATATCTGATATACCTGAATTGAAATTTACAGGGTCGAGAGCATTTTCACTTAGAAAATCTTGACGATTCTTTAAAACTGTATGAAATAAATTGTTTCTATACGTTCTCTTTTGAACCTGTCTTTGACTCTCAATTCTACCGTAACCTCTTGCCTTGAACGTGTCCAAGTTAGCCTTTAAGTGTCTTTGAACTCTTTCAGGAGTATCGGAGTATTTACCTAGAAATTCTGAATACTTCTTATCTCTAGCTTCATCAAAAGCTGCATATTGTTTAGTAGAATCATCTTTAATTTGTTTTAATTTATCTAACTCTAAATCTTCCCATTGTTTTAAAGAATTAGTTCCTTCATCACTTAGTTGTTTTATCTTACTGTTCTCAGCTCTTTGCATTTGGTCGGCAACCTGTGAAGTAACCCTACTTATACCTTGTACTCTACCTGTAATTAAACCTGTAGTGTTAGGCGCACGACCTTGAATCCTTTGGCTAGTTACCTGATTGCTATTACTTTGAAGTCTTTGTATTCTTGGAATTGTAACCATTATAAACCTCTCTCATATCCTGTTATACCCGACTGTGTAGCACTTGTTATTCCTTGAAATAACACCTGAGAAGCTTGAATATCACCTTGAAGCTTTTGTAAATTCCCACCTAGTCTATAATTCCTAGCTTGAACCTTCAAACCTGCTGCTTGCATGTCAGCTCTTCTTTCGATTTCCATTTGGTTTAACCTTCCGACAAACTCACTCTCATGTTGAATAGTTGAAGCACTACCGAAGCCAACGTCAACACCCGATGCAGTTAGCTTAGCTTGTTGCGCTCCGATAGTCTTGTCGATTACCGTCTGATATTGAGCCGCTTGAGACTCACCTAAACGCTCTGCTTTGTAAGCATCTATCTCTGCAAACTGAGCGTTCATTTCACCTATATCTCTATTGAGTGCCGCTGTTTCTTTAAGGTTTTGAGCAGCAAAATATCCTCCTGCTAACTGTAAACCTGCTTGTGCTGCGAATAATGCCCCTGCTGCCATTATCTATTACTCCTGTTGAGTTTTTCTATATCTGGTATAATCGACAATATTTCAAAGTGTAATGGGTCAACCTGTCTTATCGCTACTTGTCCTTGGGTTTCCCAATTTCCGGGTATAGTCTGCTCTACTCTCATAGTTGAAGGCGGAGTCGGTTTATTACCTACAATATCTTGAAAGTTTCCGGTATATCTATATTCAATGTCGGTCATATTTGTGTTGTAATCACCGTCTTTCTCATTCTGAGCGTTCTCAGGAAATTGGTTATCAATGTATAACCCTCTAGTGTTGTGTAGTCTTAGATACAGTTTTTCGAGGTTTAGAGACTCTACAAAAGTAGGAGCTTGAGATAGAGTCGTAACATTCAAAGTTTTTATATCCATTACAATAGGTCTACCTACAATGATAATAGCTCCTTCTGCTCCTAAAGGAAGATTGTAAGTGCTTAAAGCCGCACCTAAAGTAATAGTAGGGTATGACTCTACTTTATTGTTAGGAGAGGCTATAACATAACCGTCTGATACCAAGGATACCGTTTCATTTGCTAAGTTCGTAGGAACCGCAAAACTTGTTAATATCTCAAACATCCTAAAATCTTTAAAGTTATAAGAAGGATTAGAGAATAGATATTTGTCAGGTATTCTAATTATTGATTTAATTTTAACATTGGTATCGTCTACTTTTTCATAAATCTCAAAGTCAATACTTGTGTTATCATCTGGGTCAAACCATCTGAACCTATCACCTACCGAATAAGTAAGAAATACATTTGTAGTCGATGAACCAATTACAGAATACTCGTAATTTTCAGTAGTATCATTTGCTAATATTTCATCTACAGTCATTATTTCACTTGTAGCTAAACGATCAGTTAATAAAACATAGAAACTATTTATTCCATTCATAGGGAAGTTAAAGTTTAGTTTATCGTACTCAGGAAAGTCGGATACTCTTTGAGGTAATACGAATCTTGGCAATGAAACTTCAATATACCTAGTTCCGTTTTTATTTACCACATAGAAAGTAGTATCAGGGTTTTCAGTACCTTCAACTTGTTCTACAGGCCATCTCTCATCACCTCTAGTCCAAGCTTTCATCTGATGCTCATAATGATATGTAAAATAAGCTAAAGTTCCATCTGAAAAAGTCACAATAACCAAAGGAGCGGAACCGTTTTGGAAAGTCCATGTCGTTATAGTTTTACTTCTGAAAATATGATTACTGAATATACTATGTTCTATAGTTGTATAAGTTTGGATATTTCTTGAATATATTAATTGCCTTACACTATTTGTAGTCTTATCAATAAAGAATACACCGTCAGGTACAGCTAATGGAGCTACAGTCTCGTCAATAATCCAGTTTCCTACTTTAGTTAACGCCAAGTTATCTATATTTAAAACACCTGAATTTACAAATATTCCTACAGTAGTAAAAACTACTAAACCATTATTGCTAACCATTCTAAGGACTTCTGCTCTACCTGAACCGGACTTAAAACTTAGAGCTGAGTTTGCATCGTAAGGAAAGTCTCTGTAGAAGTTATTCTCATACCCGGGACGAGAAGCTAATATCGCTTCAGTTATAGTTTCATCTGTAATTAATAATCTCTGTTGATAAATAACACCTGTTCTCCCATGAGTCTGAATAGCGTTTTTACCGTTTAACCCTGCTTCTGTTACCAAGGAAATAGGACCATTTGTAAAATCCGCAGTAGAACCTAAGTCTGTGAATGAAGCTACTCTACTGCTGACAGGAACAGAAGAATAAGTAGAACTTCCTAAATATCCGTAAGCTCCACCATTAGAAGGTCTTCTATAAACTCTTATCTCTGTAAAATTATCATCTACAGTTACCGTAATAGTGTTACTTTGTCCTGAAGCTACAGGTACATTATGTCCACCGGGTATTTCCAATATTTCACTCTCTTGACCGTTAACAACCTGAGAAACAGCATAATTAGCAGCATATCCAGAAGAACTATTTATTGCTACTCCACCATTGGTAGGTTTTCCACCTGTTACACCTAAACCAAAAGCTGTAGCAAAATACTCAAAAGTGACTGTACTGTAGTCAAACTTCAGTGTTTCAAAACCTTTTATGAAAATATATACGTATTGTTTACTACTAACAAAATTGATCTGAGATAATTCATCTTCGGTCAATGCTCTAAATGTAGTACCACCGTCAGGAGTAAAAACTGTGTCGGTATTAGTAAAACCTACGGTCACAGAGTGTCCGGTAGAGAAATCAAAAACATTTACAAAATCTAAACCCCATTGAGTTAAAATAGTAGTGTTAGGTGGTCTATAGAGTCGGAACTTTTTATTTAAAAAAGGTATGCTAAAATTAGCTCTACCCGGTAGAGAAAGGATACTTCCTGTCTTTCCGATTATTACGTTACGAGCTGTATCTAATCCTTTACCAAACTTATGAAGAGTTACATTGTCATGTAATACAGGGTCAAGCTCACCAGTGGAAAAACTCAATAATGATTTTAAGGCCATTATGAAATCCTTGTCTCTACAAACTCCGATCTAACCGAGTCGTCCTCGAAGATAAAGTTTTCAATTTTGTCTAACTCTTGAGCTTCTAACTTGGCTACGACATATTCCCCTTTAATCGACTCTCTAAGAGACTTTGAACCTTTACCGACTAATAGTGGTGTTGTCATGTAGGCGAGGTTTAGAGCTAAAGCTTTAGCCGCTGAAGCACTGAAATACTCCAAGGATACATTTTTAGGGATATATTCAGCTATAGCAGCAGGTTCATTAGTGAAAATTGCTTTTACACCATTGCTATGAATCCTAACACGTTTAGAAATATGTGATCTTACTGTATCGGTTAGAGCAGCAGTTTCAATGCGTCTAAATACAGCACAATTAATAGGATACTTATAGACATAATTCCAGTGAAGATCACCCGTTAAAATTTCAATCAGTTCCAAAGGTATTTTTACTGATAGCGTATCTAAATCTAAATCTTGAAGGGTGCTGAAAAGAGCTGTGTCGTAGTTTACATTTAATGCTCTTACCTCGTTACTTGTGTCGGTTTCGACATTTGTAAGTTCACGAGATAAGAGCATTGCATTTAAAGCTAATTGGTAAATTTTCGTTTTAGTGTAGGACATAAAACCCTCGCATTAGTGAGCGAGAGTAATATTACTTCGCCTTTTTCTTGTCTTTAAAAAATTGTACTCTCTTTCTCTCCATTTTGGAATCAACACATTTCATCCATTCACCGAGTTCAGAGAAATCTTTAACCATGAAGCGAGCACCTTCGCTTAGTCTACGCTGTGCATAAAAACCTGCACGAGTAGCGACCACTTCAATCTCAGACTTACCTTCAGCTCCCTTTACAGGAGCTTCAGATTTTTTAACATTAGGTAAATTTTCCATTTATTATACCTTTGCGTTAAGAATTTTAGGAAAGCTTTTATATTTAGCAATCTCATCTTGAGGCATAAGGTAAACATCAGCAGTAAGAGTTGTAGTACCACCAGTAGCAGTATTTCTAAAACCGATATACTTACGAGTCATTACCCCTTGAGGAATTGGTATTTCTACTTGATCTCCAAGAGCTAAATTAGCCGCTAGAACACTAACAGAACTAAGTACCTCTACGTTAACTGAAAGAGCTGCATCATCGGCTTGAATAACCTCAAGAACGTGAGTAGACCCTGCTCCTGCTGCGACTACAGGAAGTACCAATAAAGCCATACGACGACCAATCGAAATATCTTGAGCCGCTGTTTGTTTTTCATAAGCGTTTGTTGAAACTGTAGCTACACCTGTGAAGGCCTGAGCTACAGATAATTGGTTTTGAATATCGAAATTCATGTTTCCTCCAAAAAGGTGTTAAAAGGAGCCTTTCGACTCCTTTATTTATTATACTACTTTAGCTTCAGAGTTCAATAAAGCATCCATGCGTCTAACAGGTGAACCAAGGAAGAAAAGAACTTTTTGTCCTTGGTAGTTGTCAAAACGAAGTCCTGCACCTGCGCCTACTTTAGTAAGAGCTTGTTTATGAAGGTGAGCTTCAACAGTTCGGTTAACGTACCAAACACCCATTCCATTTTCAGGATTAAAAATCTTGTAGTCAGCAGAAATCATAAGATCAATAAGATCGGCAGCTCCGGTCCCGGATACAAGGTTAGAAACATCAATGTTTGCAATACGAGCAGCTTGTCTAAAATCCTTTACGACAAGACCATGATCTATTTCAAATTGTTCTTCATAACCCCAAATTGTACCCGGATTACCGTTTGCATCAGTCGATTGGATAGGAACTAAAAGTCCACCTTTCGAGCGATCTGTACGTTTAAGACCTGCTTGAGTTCCTTTAGGATAAACACCAAAAACTGATCTTTCACCCCAATGAATTTTCATAATTGAGCAGTTGTCTGAACCAGTACCACCTGCATCAATAATTTGCTTAGAAGTTTCTTCAGCAACATTAAGAGTTGAGTAAATATCAAAAAGTCCTGCGGTTTTCATGTTGTTATCAGCAGGAGAACCGTAAGTAAGAAGACTTGCGTGTTCTTGAGACATAGCTTGAATATGTCCTTGTGCTTGGTTCCATCTATTATAGTTAACACGATCAGCACCACCACGTTTAGCTACAGCATCATCCATTACTGATTTTGACTCAAAGTGAGCAGCAGTAAATGTTCTTTCTTCAGTTGTACTTTTTGAAGCAGGAATGGCCTGGTTAGCTTTACGGTAATAAACATTAGGTAGAGCAGAACGAATATCTTCTTTATGAACTGTCCCTTCATTCATTTCCATATAAGGAATATCTCTTAGTGCAGAGTTAAACTGCATAAGAACTTCAGCGACTTTGCCGATCTTCTTATCTTTACTTTTTGCTACATCGGCTAGTGTAACAAGATTCGAGCCTAAAGCTGCCATAAATAACCTCCGTTAATTATTCATACATTTGATCTATTTCGTTAACTCCGTTATTTTCCTCGTTAGCGTCCCCTGCTTCAAAAGAAGTTGTAGGGTTTATAACTCGGTACAACTTAGCTAAATCTTTCATAATACTAGGAGGCAACATACCACCCTTATCTGTCAAGATTTTTTTAGTATTTTCCATATAATTATTTAACACTTGAGCTGCGTGGTGGACATTTCTATCATAATTATCACCACCAAACTCAGAATCAGTTTCTAACTCGTTTTTCCATGCTGATTTTTGCTCTTTAATGAGTCTTTCTCTTTCCGAATTAAAATCAGACTCTTCTTGTTTACTGTACTCAACAAAAGCTGAAATCTGTTCTTCAGAAAGCTTGTTATTTTCAGCGAGAGCAGAAATTCTTTCTTTGTTTACGCCTTCTGGGAGTTCAGTTAAAAGTTTATCAATATCTTCTTTTTTTAATGCTTCCAGTTCTTCGGGTTTATCTTCGGGTTTATCTTCGGATTCCAGTTCTTCTTCTTTTGGGTCTTCCTCTTTTGGTTCCTCTTTATCATATCCCGGAAGAGTTTCGAGTTCTTCTGGTTCTTCTTTAGATTCTTTTTTAGGTTCTTCTTTAGATTCTTCAACTTTCGGTTCCTCTTTGTCATAACCAAGATCATCGGTCTTAGATTCTTCATCAGATGGAGCTTTTTCTTTAATTTCTTGTGCGTCGTAACCTGTTGTATTAGGTAGTGGTAAACCCGTTTTCGATTCTGTACTGTCTGATGAGGTCGTCATATCTCTCCCTTTCTATTGTAGATAAAAGTGACCCTGCTATTTTTGGGTCAGCTTCACTTATTAACTTAAATATTGAATTTCCTGCTCTTAAAAATCCTAGTCTATCATGTAGTTGTAAACCTTCAAGTCCTTGTTCTGGTAGTTCACCAACATCAAAAGACTTGAAAAGATATTTAAAAATATCTTGCCCTTCTTTGCTTTTTAAAATTTGAATGATGGCCAAGAGAACATCTTGGTGTTCTAAAATATCTCTACGTTCTTTCGACTCTTCAAAGTCGATCATTTCTTCATTAAGCGTTTTCATTATTTAGAAGTCCTGCTGCATTAGCGTCTTTAGCGGCTTTTGCCATAGCAGGTGCAGTTTGCTCCATTGCTTGTTGTCTGGCTTGTTGTTGTCTGGCTTGGTTTCTCATTGCTTCGACTTTACTTTGTGGATTATTCAATCCGGCAGGTAAGTAAAGTCTGTCCTCGATAATGTCTGCATACTTGTCAAGATTTACCTTATCCAAAACAGAAGGGTCTAGTTGAGCTACGTTCATCATTGCGGAAACGTATCTATCAACAGAAGGTAAATCAGCGGCTTTCTGAGCTTGAGCAAAAACAGAAACAAAATCAGGCTTTAATACTTTACCCTCTAACTCTTGAGGGACTGTTTGAAGGTATGGGTCTTCAAACAGTGTGTAGTCCATAATCCACTCTACAACAGGTACGTTATAGGTACTATTCAACGACTGAAGATTAGGACCGATAATACGTTGTTGTTCTTCAAGAATAGCATTTGTCTCTGTGGCCGTTCTTGTTCTTGGATTACGAGTTAGGTAAAGTAGAAAATCAGCATAATATAATTTATCTACAACTTGATGAAGATCACCTACGTCTTGAATCAAAGCTGAGATAGCAGGACTAACTTGAAAAATAGGCTCTAACTTTTGTTTTAACCCTGCTGATTTACCATCAATAGGTACAAAAGTATTAGGAGTATGAGCAACGTAAGACTTCCTTAAGCTTGCCGGACCCTGTAAAGCAGGATGTACAATTTGTTCAAGTGCTTGGTCTTTACTAATTGCTTTTTTATTAAGTGACTTGATTATACCAAGAGCATCGAGTGTCGGACCTTTTTCACCGTACTCAAATTGCTCTGTGGATTTACCTACTACGAAAGGTTTACGTTTACCTGTATGTCGTTTTAGAAATAAACCGTCGTCTATACTCTCGTCATAGTTATAGTCGGAAGCATCACCAGTATTAAAGCTTCCGTTTGATGACCCTAGCTCATAAGTTAGCTCTAACCATCTTCTATTTCTTATATCTTCTGGAGTTGTAAAGTCGTAATCAGGGTTAGGCATAACCACATGGACTATATCTACTTGTCTCGTGTAGTCTCCATCCTCGTACATTTTCCTTACTCTTTTAGAAATATTACTCCAATCTTTCTTAGCGTACTTATCTACTACAGCTTTTACAGGCAGTATGAACTCTCTAATTAAAATCTCAGCTTGGTTATAAGCATCATCGAGAACATAATACGAACCCGGAATAAGAGTATGAACGAAAAAACCTGTATCGGTAGTTTCAAAATAATGTGCGCCTGTATTTACTACACCGTAGTCATTGTAAAAGAATCCGGCAGCATTATAAAAGTTTGAAGAACCTAAATTAATTAGAGTCCTTTGAGTGAAGTGTTGTAACCATGCTTTTACATTCTCTTTATCATCTGCTTGACCGTCTTTACTTCCGACTCGATACCAAGGACGGGAAGCGGAAGTGTTACCTTCTAAAAACCCTGCTTGGAACGATCGAAGTCCTAAGATGTGTGTAGGGTCTACAATATGTTGGTTTTTTCTCTCACCACGAGTCTGTGATAAAATCCATGTAGCTCTATGGGGTAGAGTCCATCTCAAACAATCCGCCCATGTCCCACGAACTTTATCGAACTTCTGTTTGGCTCGTTGCCTTAGATATTCTAAATGTTGTTTAGACCCTGCTTTCATTATAGACCTAGAAAATCAGTTTGGTTGTTTAGGATACTTAGTTGTGCTCTTGAAGCTCCCACTCCTGAATTTTTACTGCTATTTCTAGCTGAAGCGGCTGCATTTGAAGATTTTACCTGAGCATTAGCATTGGCAGTTTGTTGGTCGGCTTGTTGTTTCTTAGCTGCGGCCTGAGCTTGTTCAAATTGAGTTCTTGCTAAAGCGTTAGCTTGTTCAGCAGCTTTAGCTCCTGTTATCTCTTTGGTTGCATCTACAGCAGCACCACCGACTACACCTTTATTAACGTCAAAACCGTTATGTGTACCGCTAAAACCTACACTTCCAAAGGTTACAGTATTAGTAGCTACATTAAGCGCATCGTCTAAGAAATTACCACCACTACCCATGTTAAACCTCCATACGATAAAGAGTCTCAAGCTCATTAAAGCCATATCTCTTTAAACTTTCCGGTTTAATATTAGTATGACCTGTCAACATAGTATTTATATGATTAGCTTCATCCTTACCAATGTCAATAAATTTGTTAAATAGAAGGTATGTTGCCTTACTATGACCTTTCACGACATAAAATAAAAGTTGTTGGAGTATTTTTATCTCAGGATTGAAAATACAGGTACTTAAATAAGAAGAATGTATCCCTACGACCTTTCCGTCTTTCATGGCCACCAAGAATACACCTTTAGAGATCATTAACCACCATCTAGTGTTCATAGGGTCATACATACCCCCATATATAGTGTTTAACTCGGGTATATTCTCTTTAATGAACTCATATAAAGGTTTAGTAATTGCGTTCAGTCTACAGATTGTATAGCTCATCCTCGTCGTACTCCTTCATTTTATAAGCATTGGAACCTATCTCCACTCTTCCTCTCTCGTTGAAGTCTAGCTCGTTCTCAGGCAGCTTGTCTATGACCTCATACGCTTCCAAGAGTACACACCCATCTGCAAGGTCAGGAGATTTACCTACACGCTCTTTAATGTCTATTTTAGGCTCTGCAAGCTTTTTACCTGTCACTTTATGTCGAGTACCCTTGGTCCAACATAGCTCTTTTTTAATCCGTTCAACCCACTCTTCTTTACGGGAGTCCAAGACACCACCTTTAAGTAGTCCTTCTTGTGTCTTGTAATACATCATAGCTCTGATGTTGGCATACCCTGACATTTTACGGTCCGGCTCATCTGTAGGTGAGTTAGCAAAAGATACTAACACCCAATGAAATTTTTGAGCGTTCATTGCTAAAGTATAAATACCTGTACCTTCACCTTGGTCAATATGGACTGCATCGGCTTTTAATTTCCTCTCCCAATAACATAGCTTGTTGTACGTTACTTGGTGAGTGTCACCCTCTCGTTTATTAAGCTTAAACACTTCAAGTAAGCAACGATAGTGACCTTGTTTGTACCATATAGTTGTCTCATCTCCACCTGTCCAAGCAGGGTCACAGCCAAGGACTACAGGGAAGTCTTCAACCGTTGATTTATCAAAGTTAGCTCGTCTTGCTAGTGCTGCTTCTACTGCTTCAATTTTTATAATAGAGTCTTTAGCTGATTTACGAGGTAGACCTCTAACACGAACTCTAAAGTCGTCGTTCTCTTCATCTCCACCTGCTTCAATAAGCCACGTTTTTATCTCAGCAGGGTCAATGTGATCTAACTCTCTAGTGTCAATCCTTCTACTATTCCATATAGCACTTGACATATTTTGTTCAAACTTAGATTCAGGGTCATCACTGTTACCAAATGCCAAGAATAATTTAATAGTGTCAGTCTCGGTAAACGCTCCCTTACAGTAGTCCCAAATAATAGCAGGGATACCCGGTGCTTCTTCAAAAACATAAGCTACTGCACCACCTTTGTTATGAAGACCTGATATTGAAGCAGGGTTTTGCTCCTGCCAAGTAACAGTATCAATCCTCCACGACTCTGCTTTCTTCTCGTTCTTTGCCTTGATGCTTGTACCAAACTTTTCAAAGAACTCATCAACATATCTTGCCCTTCTAAACCATACGTCATACTCAGGCCATACGATCTGCTTCATCTGTGGGTCGGTGTTGGCAGTAAGTCTAGCTCTCAGCCGTTGCGTGTACATCAGCATTATCATAGTCATAGCACCAAACGCAGTTTTAGCAGCACCGTTACCTGAAGATATGCAAAGTCTATACGTTTGGTCCCTCGTTACAGGATTCTTGAAGTGCTTACTCATTTTCTTCCACTCTTCAAGCTGCCATCTATAAGGTTTAAACGTCTCTAACTCCGTCCCTTTCTCTCCAAATGGAAATATCAAAAACACCAGTTTATGAAAGTCGTATCGGTTCTTATCAATAAGCTCACTAAATTTACTTACACTACTCACAGGTGAACTCCCTTATAGCAAACCAACCATCACAATGAGGGCAGTACACTAACTCTCCACCTTTGTCTATAACTTTTTTACCGCACCCACTCTTTAATTGCCGCTTGTCCCAATACCTTATACCTCCAAGAGGAAGCTCTTCAACAAGCTCCCATCTCCTACCCTCATATTCCCTTGTAACGCCTTCTGGTCTTGCACCTGTATGAATAGACATATTAATCACCTCGAACCTCTATAACCTCTATAGCAGCTTTATTTGCCCTGCTCACACTCTCAAGTAATAAAGACTCCATATTTTTAGTCACATCGTGCTCTACTTTAGTAGTTAACTTAAATAATTTCTTCTCACGACCGATTAGCTCAGTCGCTTTCATTTTATCATAGAACTCAACCTTAACAAGCTTACCAATGACAATGCGCTGCTTCATACCGTTCATGTCCTCAGAGTTCTGGTACAAATTTTTACACTCAAATTTACGGATACCTCGCCTTACCTCAGCAGGTATGTCATGCATACTGTCTTTAACTGTACCATCAGCGTTGAATACCAAAGCAGGGTCTATATCAACTACCTCTTTAACCCTTTTGACTATCTCACTTCCATCAAACCCGTGTTTCACTGCTTGGTTTTTCACCAATGCTCGTATAGCTTTACTAATACCACTCGTGTTACGCATACGTTTCCCTTCGCTTGGATGGATACCTGTCATCTCTGAAGCTTGGGCGACATTCTCACACTCCAAGAAACTCTCTATAAACTTGCGTACTTTTTTACTTTTGAAAGCTGATTTACTTAGAGTTCTGCTGAGTATGTATTCTGTCTCATCGTGGGATAGTGCTTTCTCTTTATTGTCAATCTCTTCAAGTTTTTTTTCTAACTCTCGTATCTTTAGTTTCATACGTTTGTTTTCAGTTACCAAAGGATTAGTTTCTTTTTTAACTACAGGCATCTCCATAAATTCTCCTTGATTTTTGTTCATTATCTTATATGTGGTTCATGTTTGCAATCGGGTCATAGGTGGTGGGTCATGGTAGGTGATGATGGATGGTAGTGGTATATATTTTTCGGAGTCGGTTTATTTCGTAGAAATTTACAAAAATTTTTGAATCGACCTTTACATACATACAACGCCCTTAGAATTTTTGCCCCACCCCCTCCACCTTTAAAACTCTTTAAATTCTCTCTAGGAAAATTGTTCAATACGCCCCACTACCTCACGCAACGTAAAGTCAATACATTGTGCTTCATTATGTGCCATGTGTTTAAAAAACGAGGTCCATATCTCCATTCTAAGACGTTCCAATGATCTCACCCATACCAAAGCAAGGAGTAATATTACTTAACTATGTTGACTTAACTATGTTGACTTAACTATGTTGACTTAACTATGTTGACTTAACTATGTTGATAAACTCTGTAGTAATTTGTGAGAGAATGGGCCACGCTTCGCTCACATCTACTTAACTATGTTGAGTCACATTAACTTAACTATGTTGAGTCACATCTACTTAACTATGTTTTTACTTAACTATGTTTACTTAACTATGTTTTCTGTTTTTTTCTTACATTTGAACCAGATACCAAGAAGTTAACAATTTCAACTACTTACTCTTTTGTCATATCCAAAATAACGTGCTATTATGTTAGAATTATTAGACTTTGCTACTAGAAGTAGGCAGTTTTAGTGTCATAGGCGTTACAAGCGCCGTAGGGCACTTAAACACTATGACTATATTACCTCTGAAATACCTAGAAATATCTAACATAACACTTAAAACTGAATAATATCAATGACTTATCACCATCTCTTGGTAATATCTCACCTAATTACAATAACTTATAAGGTGTAACGCATCCTGACACCATTGTAAATCTTACAACTCAACTATGTTTTTTACTTAACTATGTTAATATAAGTCAACTTAGTTAATTACATGAAACATAGGACATAACAATGATGAGTACAATATTAGCAATCATAACAACATTTCAAGTTAACAGTGCAATAGTCGATGGTAATGTTATTGATCGTTTGAAACAAGCGACTAATGAAGTTGAATGTGTTGTTAACAATGACATGAAATCTTGTGTTAAGCATTGTACTTGGATTGATAAAAATGGAATTGATTATAACGATAATGAAGCACAATTATGTGAAGCATTAATAATAGGTGAATAATCACTTATATAACTTTAGGAGTATAAAGATGAGAAATTTAATTGTAGCAATGACGTTGGTATTAACAGTTCAATCAGCTTCAGCAGTAGTTGAATGTGAGAAAGTAGGGCGTTATTGGAGACCAAAGAACGCATTGGCCGTTGAAATAGCTCAAGCGTTGAGAGTAAAAACCTGTACAGGTGGTAATTTTCTAAAGGTAGTTAAAGGCATTGGAGAGAGTACAAATTTCACTGTAGCACCAAAAAGACTTAACACCGAAGAACTAATCGCAAAGCTCAAGAAGTCTAAATAATTTATAGGCCTTGTGAAGTGTAACGCTTCATGAGGCTTATTAAGTTATTTAGAGTTAACATGACTAATAGGAGGATAAGACAATGAAAGTTTTAAAGAGTCTAAACGATTGTGTAGATGAATCACTCACGCATAAGGGAGAAAATGAATACTTCGCTTGCGACTTTATTGCAAGCGAAGAAAATGAAAGTTTTAAAGTTGACGAAGCCTCAATATGCAATAGAGATATTTTGTTATTCTCTGACAAGGCTACGCTTAATTATTTAGTTGATATTTATGGTGATAAAACAACGATTGAATTATTTAATATTGATTATTAGGAGGATAAGACAATGAGATATTTATTAAGAAAAAATGATACTGAAATTGAAGCCACTCATGAGGGAGATACCATTGTAAAAATTATAGACAATGAGGGACGAGAGTTGAGAGTTATTA
>Ga0114934_10000909_pt1 | contig 19193 bp, 14 predicted proteins | sample 4SBtaG_2_FD_99695 | JGI IMG/M metagenome (GOLD analysis project Ga0114934, IMG submission 99695) | Deep subsurface microbial communities from Kolumbo volcano to uncover new lineages of life (NeLLi) - 4SBTROV10_white metaG | ecosystem: Environmental > Aquatic > Marine > Volcanic ...
ACAGAACGCGTTGAACGCGCCGTATTATCACAAGTGAAAATGCAATATCTCTATTGCGATGGTGATAATTACCATTTCATGAATACTGAAACCTATGATCAAATCACATTGACCAAAGACATGTTAGAAAATGCACTGCCATACCTATTACCAGAAATGGAAGTTGTTGTGGAATTTCATGAAGAGCGGCCACTAAATGTTCAAATGCCTAAAACCGTTATTCTTGAGCTAGTAGAGTGCGATGCGGCTATCAAAGGGCAAACAGCAACCAGCTCATACAAACCTGGTAAACTTGAAACAGGTGCCTCTATTATGGTTCCTCCATTTGTTGAATCTGGCATCAAGATTAAAGTGAATACTGATAACGGTGAGTATATCGAACGCGCATGAAACGATTTTCGCACGTTTGGATTATCGTTGTTAGCGTATGTGTATTCATCTCCCCTGCATGGGGAGGTGAGTCCAAATTATCACTAACCGATGTCTTACACATGGTATTAAACAATCATCCTGATTTGGCATTGGCTCGTGTTCAAGAACGCAGTTTGCACATTGAAGCCCAGAATATTGAAGGCATGTTAGATCCGAGAGTTTCTTTGGCTGCTAGCTTGGCAGATGAGACAACACCAACAACTAGTCCTTTTGCTCCATCAGGAAATAACACCAGCCTTCTCACAGGTAGTATCACAAAGCTTCTGAGTAATGGTTCAACATTAACAGGAAACTTTAACTATAACCGTTCAAAGCTCAGCTATCCAAGCAGTGTGCCTACCGTCTTTCAAGCCACCATTAACCCGACCTATCAACAACAAATTAATTTGATTTATCGCTATCCACTGTTGCGTGGACGCGGAAACCCTACCTACAATGAGCGACTAACCAGCAATCAATACAATGAAGAGGCTGCACGCTGGAGTGTTGCCATACAACAAGAACAACTCGCAGCGCAAGCCATTCGTCTTTATTACCAGATTGCATCCAATGTTATTGCCAAAGAACTTGCTAAAGAAACCGTGAAACGAGCCAAAAAACTACTGGCTTACCAGAAGAAACGTCAACAATTTGGGCTTATTGAAGAAACCGACCGTCGCCAAGCAGAAGCCTTGCTTACCAGCCGAAAAATGGACTATGCCAATGCTAAAGCAACGCTTAACAATAGCATCACCGCTCTTAATCGTTTGATGATACGTGATGCCAATCAACCCATTCAAACCGATATTCATCATATCTCCAGCAGTCTTGAAATAGAGCCTATGCAGACATGGTTGCAGCAAGCCAAACAGCAACGTCCTGTATTTCGCATGTTAGATGCCCAACAAGCATCCAATAATGCCACACTAGCTCTGAACCATGACCAGCATGAAACACAGGTGGATTTGATTGCTCAAGTCGGTAGTCGCGCATTATCTGGCTCAGCAGGCTACACCTTGGGTCAAGGCTTCACCCTTAATGACCGCTTTATATCTATTGGCATTGAATTAAACGATACATTGGATGGGAACAGTACCAAATCAGCGATTCTAAAAACTGAATTAGAGCGTGAGCGCATTCAATTGCAACGCCAGCAAGCCATCGAAAGCACCAAAACTGAATTAAGCACAGCTCTCACATCCTATCAAAATGGTAAAATGATGAAAGCATCTTCCAAGCTACATGAAGCAGCTGAAAAAATAAAATTCACAACAGAGTTAAAGCGTTATCGTGATGGTCGCTCTGATACTGCCACGCTTATCCAATTTGAAGGTGATTTGCGTAATGCAGAACTGCAAGCTGCATTACAAGATATTCAAATTCAACTTGCAAAACAACAGATTGCATTGGCAACAGGTAAGCTTCTACAAAACTTGAGCCCTGCACCATGACATCACTTATTGCCTTTTTTGTACGGCGCGGCTTGGTCGTCAATCTACTGTCTCTGATGTTACTTTTTGGCGGTGTTTTCGCAGCTACGCATATTCAACGTGAAGCTTTCCCCAGTGTTAACTTTGATGTTATCGCTGTTTCAGCAGTATATCCAGGCACATCCCCAAGTGAAATAGAAAACCTTCTTCTCACACCCATTGAACGTGAATTAAAAGGTATTGATGGCATTGACACCATTTATTCCACTGCCTATGCAGGGAGCATGCAAATCACCATACGCGTTGATCCAAACTATAAGGATCGTTCGCGTTTAGTTTCTGATATTCAACAAGGGATTAATCGCACCTCTTTGCCTGCGGACCTACCCAGTGACCCTATCATTTCTGAGATTAAATCCGAACAAGCCCCCGTGTTAAGCTTTACTGTTTTTGGTGATGTTTCACCCCTTAAATTGAAACATATTAGCACACAAATTAAGGATGATGTTCTCAACCTTGATGGTGTATCGCACGTCTTTATTCAAGGTGATTTAAAAGAAGAAATCCGCATTACCTTAGACCCTGAACGCATGCGTCTAAATCGTATTGCCATCAATGATGTTATTCGCCTGATTCAAGGTTGGAATATCAATGCCCCCGGCGGTCGCCTGAAAAGCCCAGAAGGGCAACGCATTATTCGTATCACAGGCGAATTTAGCTCAGCTAAAGATGCTGGTAATCTAGTTCTACGTTCCAATGACCGTGGTCAGAAGCTTTATTTAAAAGATATCGCCCATATCGAAAGTACTTTGGAGCGTCCGCGTCGTATTGTTGCAGCGCAAGGCAAACCAGCTGTCAATATGATTGTGATGAAAAAAGGTGATGAAGACATTATATCACTGGTCGATCGTGTCAGAAGTTATTTAGATACGATCCCAGAACATTATCATATGGAAGTTCGCACCTACCATGACCTATCCATTGTTACACGTCTTCGGTTGGGTGTATTAACCAGTAACGGAGCCATTGGATTAGCGCTTGTCATGCTTACACTATTACTTTTTCTTCGTCCTGCCGTAGCTTTAACAACAGCTTGGGGGTTGCCTATTATATTCTTCTCAGGTCTAGCTTTGTTATATTTCTCTGGTGTAACACTGAATCTTTTAACCATGTTTGGTTTTATCATGGTGCTAGGTCTCATGGTCGATGATGCCATTATTATTGGCGAGAATGCCACCTGGCATATGGAGCGCGGACTCCCTCCCGAACAGGCCGCTATTAAAGGTACTACCGAGCTTGCAGGACCTGTTACGGCAACTGTGCTCACCACCATCGTGGCATTTTTACCGCTAATGTACATGGATGGGATTATTGGCAAGTTTATCTATTCCATTCCTGTGGTTGTGATTGTTTTATTAAGCTTTTCACTGCTTGAAGCCTTATTTATTCTTCCCAATCATATTCGAGATGTTGCTCGCGCTGATGTCCACCCTAGGGAAAGAGTGATTTTCAACTGGGTTAACAATATTTATGGTAAAGTTCTAAAAGCTGCCGTCAAAGTACGTTACCTGACCATTTTACTCACCATGTTGGCATTGGCGGCAACAGGTTTGCTTGCCAGCCATATGAAATTTCAACTGTTTCCATCAGGTGCTGAAAGTGAATTTTATCTGCGCGTTAATGCACCCATTGGCACAACCCTAGAAAGCACCTTTGAAAAGCTTGTTAAACTGGACAAAATAGTCCGCTCTAAGATTGACCCTGCATTGCTTGAAACCACCACACTTGTTGCTGGTGAAAACAGTGCCGACCAACGTGAATCTTTAAAACAAGTTGGCGACCGTTTCGGATTTCTACGCGTTATCCTTACCCCATTCACAGAACGCAAGGTATCTGCTTATGATGTGATGGCTGATATCGAAAACGTGATTCCACAGCAATTCCCTGAATTGGGCATAAGTTTTGCAATGCAATCATCAGGACCTCCAGTTGGACGCGCCTTACAGGTTGAAATAAGTGGTTCAGATTTCACCACAAAAGAACGTGTTGCCAAACGACTTGAAGCATTACTACACACAATTCCTGGTGCAACAGCCATTGAAAGTGATTTACAACCAGGACAAAAAGAGTTGCATATTGTCTTGGATCGAGCCAAAGCAGCATATGCAGGCATTGATTTACGCACAGCAGCCTTACATATCAAAGCCGCCTTTGATGGTGTTCGTGTCTCTACCTTAAAACATGGCAAAGAAGAAATAGATATCACCATTCGTTATCCCGAAAGCGCACAGCGTGATATCAAAACACTGATGCAACTGGAAATCCCCAATCAACGTAATGGGCTTATCCCTCTTTTCCGCATCGCACATGTCGAAGAAACAGCAGGTAGTAGCAGTATTCGACACAAAAACGGAAATCATATTATTAATGTTTCGGCAGAAGTAGACTTAAAACGCATAACATCCAAAGAATTAAATGCACAAGTTCAAGACCGTCAGGCTGAATGGCTGGGTGATGATGCAGGGCGGGTCCATTATCATTTAGGCGGTGAACAAGAACGTAGTAAAGAATCCGTACAAGGGTTAATTTTCAGTTTTATTTTCGCGTTAGTCGGCATTTTTATCATTCTCGCCATTCAATTCAATCGCGTCAGCTATCCGTTCTTGGTCATGCTGGCAATTCCCTTTGGTGCTATTGGTATTGTCATTGGTTTCTTTGTTCATGGGCAACCTATTTCTTTTATGGCGATGATGGGATTTGTGGCACTCACAGGTGTTGTGGTGAATGCATCCTTGGTGCTGGCAGTATTTATTCAACGTGAGCTTGAGCAGGGTAAACCTTGGCGTGAAGCTATTATTGCCAGTGGTAAACGCCGTTTAAGAGCTGTTTTACTTACCACAATCACCACCGTAGTTGGGCTTTTACCAACCGCCTATGGCTGGGGTGGCTTTGACCCTTTTGTTGCTCCCATGGCATTGGCATTATCTTGGGGTTTACTCTTCTCCACCTTCATTACCCTATTTTCTATTCCCGCTGCCCTGGGCATAGGCATGGATGTCAAACAGCTATTTACACGCAACCCCAAAGCTGAAAAATAAAACAACCAACATAAATATATTTTAATTTGAAATTCACAGTCTCATCACATTGAGCCTGTAGACTTCGTGTTGTCTGGTGTCGCCCTCCCCCCTCCCTCCCTTAGACACCAGACGAAAGATTTAAAAGGCTCCGCATTGCGGGGTCTTTTTTTTTACCCCAAAATAGAAAAATAAAACAATCAACATAAATATAATTTAATTTGAAATTCACAGTCTCATCACATTGAGCCTGTAGACTTCGTGCTGTCTGGTGTCGCCCTCCTCCCCTCCCTTAGACATCAGACGACAAATTTAAAAGGCTCCGCATCGCGGAGCCTTTTTTTATTCAAGTATATGTATTATCTCGGGAAGAGGGCGTTAAGCACGCGCCATATGAACCACAAACCAACCAATCGCTACAGCAACAATCCCCATAACACGTAGGGATGCAGGTGGAATATCTGGCAATTTACGCAACATTTCAACCATCTGATTAGGAAAGAGCGCGTAAAGCGCTCCTTCCAAGAGTATCACCAAACCAAAGGCTGCCCATAAATCTTGCATAAAATCTTAAGTTTATTTTCTAGATTGCTCAAAGAATTGAAAAAATTCCGATGTTGGCGAAATAACCAAGCGTGAACCTTCACCAATCGACTTCTTGTACGATTCAAGTGAGCGTGAAAAAGCGTAGAATTTCGGATCGCGTTGATATGCTTTAGCATATACCTTGGTTACTTCTGCATCTGCATGACCACGAATAATTTGAGATTTTTTATAAGCTTCTGCCAACAGTACCTTACGCTTTTTTTCCGCTTCCGCGCGAATTTCTTTGGCTGCTTCTGAACCTTCAGAACGATATTCTTTGGCAATACGTTGACGTTCAGCCTTCATCCTATCAAACACCTTTTCTGAGTTTGCTTTTGGTAAATCAGCACGCTTAATACGTAGATCCACAATCCGAATACCCAAACTACGCACATCTTTATCGGCACGGTCACGAATACTTATCATCAACTCACGGCGTAAATTCTCATCTTCGCCACCAGATACAATCTCATTCAATGTGTGTTGACCCAATACTTCACGCACTTTACCACGCACCACATCTTGCATACGAGCTGCCACACCTAATTGTGTACGAGCCACTTGGAAAACCAATAACGGATTAACAATTTTCCAGCGCGTATAATTATCTACTTCAATGGTTTTTTTGTCTTTGGTAATCACTTCATTGGGCAAAGCATCGCTAACCAACAAGCGTTTATCAAAAAACTGTACCGTCTGCCAAGGCAATTTGAAATGCAACCCTGCTCCTTCTTGCACATCTTTAGCTTGTCCAAATTGCAGAACCAATGCCTGTTTCCGCTCATCTACATTAAATGCAGACATACCAATCAATACAACAATCGCACCTACAATAATACCGAATACTGTTTGTTTTGGACTCATTACTTCACCTCCACTTTACTGGATGCTCGATTCAAGGGTAAATATGGCAACACACTACCTGCCACCTTACTATCAATAACCACCTTATCCGCTTTCGCCAAGACTTCTTCCATAGTTTCTAAATACATGCGTTTACGCGTTACATTTGGAGCAAGTTTATAAGCATCTAAAATACTGTTAAAACGATTTGCCTCACCTTGTGCTCGATCCACAGCTTCTTTTTCATAAGCCTCCGCATCTAAGACCATCTTCTTAGCCTCACCTCGGGCTTTAGGGATAATGTCATTGGCATAAGCTTGCGCTTCATTCTTAGCACGTTCTCTATCTTCTTTTGCTGACTGAACATCCTTAAATTCATGTTCCACAGCCGTTGGCGGTTTCACATCTTGCAAGTTCACACTGGTAACAGAAATCCCGGCTTTATAGCCATCCAAGACTGATTGAATCAAGGTCTGTGTTTCAATTTCTACTTCAGCCTTTTTGGTCGTTAGAACATCATCAATCATAGTGCGCCCAATAATTTCACGAATCGCCGATTCAGAAGCATCACGCACTGTTTTTTCAGGCGCATCAATATTAAACATATAATTATCTACAGACTTAATTTTATATTGAACAATAAATGAAATATCAACGATATTTTCATCTTGTGTTAGCATCAATGATTCATGTGTACGCTGGCGACGACGACCATCACCCATATCACGCACACCAATCACCAAACGTTGCACACGTGTCACTGGTAATTTTTCAACCGTTTCAATCGGGTAAGGAAAATGCCAACGTAAACCAGGACCTTTGGTTGCCACATGTTTACCAAATTGCAAGACAACAGCTTCTTCATCGGCTGCCACAGTATAAACACCCGATGCACCCCAAAGTAAAAATGCCACTGCAACTATTCCTATGAAGGCACCACTGCTTAAATTCGGTGTGCCATTACTGCCACCACCTGAACCACCAAACAAACCACCAAAGCGTTGCTGTAAACGTTTTATCACTTCATCAAGATCGGGCGGAGTTTGATTTGAGCCGCCACCAGAAGGCTTCTTTCCCCATGGGTTGTTATCATTATTTTGGTTTTGACTCCAGGGCATACAATCCTCCACGTTTTATCATACATCAATTGCAATCTGCGCAGTGTAGCATCTGATTTGAGCAATGCACCATTGCCAATCATTCCAAGAACCAATATACCTAAAAAACGCTGATGCTAGACCTCAATATTACAAAGTAGATATGCCTTACTCTCTTTCAATGCTAACCTTGCTCGCATGCCAATTTTATTTCGCTGGATGTTCTATGGATGCCTAAATCGTGCGGTAGGTACGATGTTGGCGCTTTTAGCTATTTTTTTGATTATCGAAATATTCGATAAATCTCGCTATCTCGGGCATGGCATGAATGTGCCTATACTCATTGAGTATTTACTTCTTAAAACACCCTTTATGATTGCTGAATTCATGCCTGTTATTTTGCTCATTGCAGTCAGCATTTATATTACCGAAGTATCCCATCACCACGAAATCGTATCCATGCGAGCCGCTGGTTTGGGCATGGATAAAATCATTGTCCCCATAGCATGCGTTGGTCTTATCGGTGCAGGGTTAAATATGGTGATTGGCGAGTGGGTTACGCCAACTACCAATAGCCGTTTAGATGTTATGGAACGTGTTATTATTCATCATCAGGCCCCATCACATCAAGGTATTCAATGGCTAAAAGATGGCAATCGTTTCTATCAATTAACCCCACTCGATGACCAAAGTTTTAAAATGATGATGTTAGAAACCAACGTTCAAGGCGGTTGGACAAAACGCATGGATGCCAGTCATGCCACCTTTAAAGATGGACAGTGGCTATTGCAAAATGTTTATATAAGCACCCCCGACAAGCAAGAAGGTATGCTATTAAAACATCAAGATAGCCTCCATTTTACTTCCAAAGTCGGGCCTGACACCGCAGATCCACCCCATGCCAATCATATGACATTCTTGCAGCTATATCATTATGCTCATCATTTACAGCAAGCCGGTCTGAGTTCGACCAGTTTTATTTTCACACTAAACCGAAAACTCGCAGCCCCCACTGCCTGTCTCATTATGGTTTTATTAGCGATGGCACTGACCATGAATATGGGCAGCCGTATTGCCGCTAGGTCTTGGGGGTTGATTTCAGCTATCACGCTGGGTTTATTATTTTATGTGCTGGGTAATGCCAGTAGTCTATTAGCAAATAGCGAACAATTACCTGCAGCTTATGCAGCGTGGTTACCGATATTATTCTTCGGCGGCATCACTGGCTTTCTATTATTACACCAAGAGGGCAAATAAGAGGCGAGCTAAACAGTTGCCATTAAACCTTTAATAAAGACACAAACTTCTGGTGCAATGTACCATTAGCACTCAAAATATCGCCTTTTTCCACATCAACTGCCGCACCTTCCAAATCCGTTACAATACCGCCTGCTTCTTGCACCAAAAGAATGCCTGCTGCAATATCCCAAGCACATAAACCTGCTTCCCAATAAGCATCCAAACGACCTGCTGCAACATAGGCCAAATCCAATGCGGCGGAGCCACCTCGGCGATAACCCTCTGCTTCACGCATGCAAGCATCCATACGCTTCATAAAATGATCCATATGCGTACTGCGACGGTATGGAGGCAAGCCAGAAGCAAAAATCGCATGTCCAACCTGCCCAGCGTCAGCTACACGCAAACGACGACGGTTTAAAAATGCGCCATTACCACGTTGCGCTTCAAAAGTTTCATCTTTAATGGGGTCATGTACCACTGCCAAAAATGGTTTGCCATCACGCCAAGCTGAAATAGACACTGCAAAATGTGGGTAGCCATGAATAAAATTCGTCGTACCATCCAAGGGATCAATGTACCATTGAATCGAAGCTTCGGGATTGATGCGTTCTGATTCCTCAGCCACAATGCCATGATCTGGATAATGACGGCGAATCTCATTTAATATAAGGTTTTCAGCCTTTTGATCAATTTCAGTTACAAAATCACGGTCTTTCTTTTCCCGAATTTTCAGATCTGAGCGTTCATCAAAACTTCGCGCAATTAAATCACCTGCCTTACGGGCAGCTCGCACAGCAACATACAACATTTAAAACTCCAAAACCTGATTATCCAGTATTCGCGTACTATAACCCTCAATGCATTTAAAATCACCACTGGTAACAGCACATGACTCGTCTATAATTGGCTGAAGCAGACTAATACACTGGTATGACGTGGGGAGAAGGCACTGAAACAACAGACTCTACACCATTGGATGGCACACTCAGCTCCTGCTCATACGCAAGACTTGATTCCCAATCAATGCCAACAAACTTGGACTCGCCTAGCACTTATTATTCTTGCTAGCATATATATATGGCTGCATGGTCGCCTGTTTCACGACTATCAAACATTGTGTTTAAGTGCTGTAAGCATTTATATTCTATGGCAACTCTACACCTTTATTGACATCCCTCGCCACCCTTTATCTACCTCTCGCTTCCTTATTTCTCCCCTGTTAGATGCCTTATTGATTGCTATTGGCATGATACTTGATGGCGGACAAAGCAGTGCTATCTTCTTAGTCTACTTTGTTATGATTATGAGTAATGGCGTACGTTTCGGCAACCCCATGCTGCTCTATTCACAAGCCTTGGCGCTACTATCTTACCTTTGCACGTCAGCTTTTACATATTTAGACCCTCAACTCTCTCTCGATATACCTCTTTTGCTTCTACATGTGTTATCTTTACTACTACTTCCTTATTACATCTACACCATAAGCAAGCATGCCAAAGCATCATTCAAAGCCAAAAAACAAGCTCAAAAAATGTCTTTTGGCATACTCGACCGCAGCCCTGTACCTATTTTTACATTTCAGCAAAATAAGCATGAAGTTCCACGGATTACCTATAGCAATGCGTCCATGGCGCAAGTTTACCGTGATGACATCACCAGCCTGATTGGTGAACAGGTGGATGTCATTGCACTGCTGGAAGATGGCAATGAGGTGATTAAAGCCTGTCAAAAAAGCTTAGATAACCTTAACAATAAACCTTTTCATTTTTATATTCGTGGTCGTAATGCAGATGAACAAATACTGCAAATCATGGGACAAACAAGCTGCCTACATCTACAAGGGAAAACACTCGGCATCTGTTTTCTTATTGATATTACGCAAAATGAGACTATGCATTCTGACATGGAAAAAAATATGCACCAAGGGCATGTAAGCACCTTAGTTTCAGGCATTGCACATGATTTTCGTAATATCCTCACGAGCATCATAGGCTCAGCTGAAGTCATGCAATTTAGTATTCAAGATCAATCCATCAGGGATCAATTAGGGCTTATTATTGATGCCGGCGAACGTGGCTCAGAGATGCTATCAAACCTCTTATCGCAAAATACAGCACATGAGCTTGTAAATCCAATCAACCACAAAACCATGCGCCAATCATTAACCAGCATGGTTAATCTTTTACGCATTCAGTTGCCCGCACATATCCAGTTGCAACTTGATATTGAGGGGCGTCTTCCAGCCGCTGCTATCAGCTTAACCCAACTGGAACAAATCTTAATGAACCTCATTAAAAATGCCACTGAATCAATGCATAGTTCGGGTCGCATTAACATACAATTATATGCGAATTATAATCACGAATTCAGTAATGAACAGTCACCAGCACTCACCATTAGCATTGAGGATGAGGGTATCGGCATTGCCCCTGAAGATATAGATAAGATATGCAAACCTTTTTGGACATCTCGTTCAAAAGAAGGAGGGACAGGTCTAGGATTGGCTATGGTACAACGTATTGTACGCAACAATAATGGCAACTTGGATATTCAATCTACACTAGGAAAAGGCTCCCAGATCAACATCACTTTTCCTCCTATAAGCGACAGTGATCCTCATTCAAATGAGAAAAATGAAGACTCAATACAGGCCAGCAACAAGCACCCCAACGCAATGATCCCATGGCATATTCTTTTGGTAGATGATAGTCCGACCGTACTAAACATACACCAACATTTGCTCGAACACATGGGGCATAAAGTTACAGCCGTAGAAAATGCAGAACGTGCTTTAGAAATTTATCAGGCATCTTTAAAAAACAGCAATGAAACCTTTGACTTGATTGCAACCGACTTTCTCATGGGAGGCATGGATGGCGTCGAACTCAGCAAACTTATTCGCCAACATGATAAGCAACTGCCTATACTTATCATTACTGCTTACGGTGATGCAAAAAAACTACAGCAAGGTCAAGGACTTCAAGTCAGTATACTTGGCAAACCTACATCCTACGATGAACTAGCGTCACAAATCATGATACTTCAAAATCATTGATTGCTTTCTTCACCAATTAATTCTCTTGCAGAGAATAATGGATATAATGCATCTGAAAAATAAAGCCCTTGCGCTGGCGCTGTTGCTGCTGCGATAGATCGATCCTTTTGTTGCATAAGCTCTGGAATATAATCAGCTTGCCACTTACCCGTGCCAACCTGCACAAGGTTTCCTACAATATTACGTACCATGTGATATAAGAATCCATCGGCATGAATATCAATGAAAACCTCCCAACCTTGCTGCCTAACAGTTAAATAACGAATTTCACGCACTGAGCTATGCGCTTGACAGCCTGCCGCCTGAAATGCTCCAAAATCATGTTTTCCTAGCATAAAATCAGCTGCCTGTTGCATAGCCTGAATATCCAATGCACGGGGCATCCACCAATGCCGCCATGCCGCTAACACTGAAGGTGTTGAGCGGTTCCAAATTTGATAACGATAACGTCTTTCCAAACATGAAAAACGCGCATGAAAATCATCGTCAACAGCACAAACACCCATCACAATCACACCCTCAGGCAGGAAATGATTTACACCTTGTGTGTATGCGCGAGCAGAGCGTTGCCAGCGCGCTTTTGATATATCGGCGTGCACTAACATAGCTTCAGCATGCACGCCTGTATCAGTACGTCCAGAAGCCATAATTGATCGCGAATATCCCTCAACTTTACTTAAAGCCAGCTCTAAAACTTCTTGTACTGCTAAAGCATTATCTTGACGTTGCCAACCATGAAAGTGACGTCCATCAAACTCAATCACCATAGCAATACGTTGTGTATCCATACCCGCATCTAACTCCATAGATAACGCACTCCGAATTCAAATACCCCATATGACATGAGAAGCCAGCTGATATCGTTCAAGTGACTATCAGCAAGCTGTTGTTGTTCTACTAAGTCTGTGGTTTTAGGTTTATCCCATGCATTCCATATATATTTCGCACATCTATGAGAATCTTTTTCCACCACAATGATTAATTCTGTTATATAATTCGCCAACTTTTTCACTTTTTTAGGCTCTAAACACCATGTTCTATAGGTTCGCCGCACCAACACAGGTACACGCCGTAGCATCACTGGCATAAGACGTAAGTAAGGTGTGAGATAATGCTGCAAAATATCTATATGTGCTATGGCTTGAAGCCACACATGCATGGGCAATAAACGAGCTAGCAACAGCGCGCAAACAAACATTTCACACAACTTTAAACTTAAATAAAAGCCCAACATTAGACCTTCATAACTTACGGGTAATGCAAATCCAATCCAAATAATTTCACCAGGCGTGAATAATACGTGAAAAATCATAATCGGGATAAGAAGCCAACGTAAAATTCGCCAACTTTTAACCCAATTATGCCAAACTTTGTAAATATTTTCTTCCAGCATCCACATCAGCAGAATAAATAAAAATAAGTGTGCCAAGGACCAAACCCATGTATGCTTTGTAAGCACAACTGCGATTAATAAACCAGCAAGCAACCACCTCATATAGAAAACCTACCACATAGCCCTTAAACAAAAAGAAAATGGGCAGTTAAACTGCCCATTTCCCATTTCAAACATGGTTCCACAATCACTTCAGAACATTATTTTTTATCTTTATCGTCACTAGAAAAATCATCCAAATCACTTAAAAGATTATCTAGCTCTAAATCTGCATCAAAATCATCTTTTTCTTGATCTCCAGATTCAGATTCATCCTCGTCAACTGGCTCTAAAGAAACATCTAACTCCTCTTCTTTAACACCCAAGTCCATCAATGTTGATTGAATAGTGCTGGTAAAATCATCGATATCTCCATCATCAGGGGCAGCATCCAAATCCACATCTACATCATCCAAGCTAAATGACATGCTGGACAACTCATCATCAAGAGTACTGCTAGAGTCTTCTTGCACATCATCCGATGAAGTTTCATCATCTTCCAAGGTGGACAAATCAATATCAAGACCCTCTTCCAGGTTTGTCTCATTCAAGTCTACAATTGCTTCATCCGAAGTAATGTCCGCTTCAGCGGGCACATCATGATCAGCCCCACTTTCTCCACCAATATCTTCACCAGCTGTAATCACAGACGTATCTTTTGACCAATCCATCACAACTGTACTATCTAAGTCAGTTTCTTCCAAAGAAGAGGCTACACTTGCTTCTTTATTATCTGGCACGTCTAAATCAGGCATTTCCAAATCAGATAGATTTAAATTATCCAAACTGTCACCCAAATTCATTGGTTCTTCAACCACTTCCTCAACATCTATAGTGTCTTCAGTAAGTACTTCTTTCTCTGCAACATCAAGTCCATCATCTGCACTGTCATTCGAGTCGACTATCTCAGAAGAATCTTCAGCAGCGTTCTCAGTTGCCATCTCACTTAATAATTCCCCACTATCTTCTGCCTTGATATCCACATCGCTGTCAGAAGACCAGTCAAGATCACCCAAATCAAGGCTATCTTCCATTTCAGCGGCACTATTATCAGATTCAGTAGAGAGCTCATCACTATCTAAATCAGGCAAATCAACGTCACCTATATCAAGCGAGTCATCTGCTTGCTGCGCCTCTTCATCAGCAGTATCGCTCGCTAACTCCTGCAAGGATTCATCGTTATCCAAATCAGGTAAATCAATATCCGTCATATCAAGCGAACTATCTGCTTGTAATGTCTCTTCATCAGCAGAGCTGCTCGTCAATTCTTCTAAAGTCGTTGGTGGCATGGTATCATCTAAATTTACCTCATCTTCACCTGCCGTCCCAGCTTCCAAAGCATCAAAAGCAGTTGTAAATGTTGCCAAAGCATCGCCAGTCAAAACAGAGCGTGCAGTCGTAGCTGCTTCTTCAACACCTGACTGATCACCTCGTGCATGCCGGATTTGAGCCAATTTTACATGCGCATCTTTATTATCAGCTCGCAAACGTAATGCCATGCTAACTTGCTTTTCAGCTTCATCTTCCATGCCATAACGCATATATACATCAGCTTCACTCAAGTAATCAACATTAGGATCAGGCTCTTCCTCAGCTTCAGTGAAAGCTTCCATTTCAGATGTATCTTCATCCGTCAACTCAGGAATTGTCTCTATTAAAGGTGCTTGCAGATCATCTGCACTTGCCATTAATGTCGCTTCTAAATCTACTGGCTCTACATCAACCTCTTCAACTTCTGGAGATTCAGCAATATTCGCTTCTTCAACGTCAGGCATTTCCGCATCTGCTACTTCAACATCAATCTCTTCAACTTCTTCTACAGGTGGTTCCATCATGCTTTGAGCATCTTCTTGATAATCCACTGGGTGACTACGCTGACCACGCAATGCATATGCAAGGTAACCAGCAATCATAGCCAACAAGGCCACAATCCCAATCAAAATCCAAGTCATCAAGCCCATGCCCTGGCTACCACCTTGCTGCATAGAAGCTTGTTTACGTGCTTTTTCTAATTCGCCAGCCTGACGCGCTAATTGTAATTCAAGTTTTTTGATGCGAGCATTAGATGCTGCCAAACCTTCCGCAGCCGTTGGCTGAGCGGCCAGCTTAGCCATTTTCGCTTCCATATCCTTCAAACGCTGTTGCAGACTATCATTTTCTTGGCGAAGGGCTGTTTCTACCTCATTATTTTGAGACTTTTTTCCAGTAGTTGAAGCTGTTTTTTCAACGCCATCTGTAACCGTATCTGTTTCTAACGCAGGATTTGATGGTGTAGAGCTTTCATTATCTTGAGCTATAGGCTTAGAAGCAACACCGCTGGCAGCCTCACCCATACGAACATGTTTGCCATAACGATTTTTCTGTGCTTCTTGTACTCTCGCATATTTTGCTTGCTTGGTAAGCTCTTTCCACTTCGCATTATGCTCTTTCAATAAACTTACAGCCTGAGAGCGAGTAATATGTTCAACTTCTTGCGCGCTCGGCACATTCAAATATGTACCTGCCTTGATAAGATTAACATTTTCTTTATCAAATTTAGTCTTATTTTTCTCAAACAAAGCCATCATAACTTGCTGGCGACTATAACGAGCATCTACACGCAAACGATCTGCCACAGTGGAAATAGTGTCACCATACACCATTGGTCCGTACTTTTCCGTTCTTGCCCAGCCATCATAAGCCTTAAAACTTGATTGCGTTGCTTTTGATTGTGTTGCTTGTGCTACCTTTTCTTCAACAGGGGCAGCTTCCAACATGGGGTTGGCCGAAATGTCTTCCACCCTTTTTACAGGTAAAACTTTTTCTTTTGAAGTGTTGGGATTTGCCGCACGCGGCAAATCCAAAAATACAGAAAATTTCTTAAAATGCGTTGCATGACCATAACGCACCTTGAGTATGAGATTCAGAAACGGAGCTTGCACCGCACTCATTGATGTCAATTCAACACGGTTTCCTCGGCTATCACTTTTTACATCGGTACGAATAGTCCCGACCTCTGAATCACGAAATACCTCTAAAATCTGATAATCAGCAGGCGATGCCAATTCTACGAAAACACTAGAGATAGCCTCACCTTCATCAAGTCCTAAAGGAACTTCGGCATAGAAAGGTTCACCTAGGTGGCTGGCAACATCCACCTTGCCCAAAGATGCAGCTTGGACCACACCTGACAATCCAAAAATCGAAAGCGCTATAGCGCAAAAAACATGCATGACACAACGACACATGCGTGCCTCCTTCGGCTCAACCTAGCCGAAATCATCCATTACGATTAAGGCTGGCGAATTAAAATTTCCGCTATTTGCACGGCATTTAGAGCCGCACCTTTACGTACATTATCAGCAACTACCCATAAGTGCAAGGAATTAGGGAAAGAATTATCATCTCTGATACGTCCAACCCACACTGGATCAGTCCCTGCAGCCTCCGATGCCAATGGATAATCTTCGCTAGAAGGGTCGTCCACAACACAAATGCCCTCTGCATCTGCAAGCAACTCACGGGCTTGATTGGCATCCATTTGTCCTGAAAAAGTCACATTTACTGACTCTGAATGCCCGTAAAAAACAGGTACGCGTACTGTTGTCGCGGTCACAGCAATATCCGCACCCATAATCTTACGTGTTTCATCAATCATTTTCTGCTCTTCCTTGGTATAGCCGCTTTCAAGGAAAATATCAATATGAGGAATGACATTAAATGCAATACGTGCAGGAAACACATCTATTTTCGGCGCTTGTCCATTCAGCAACGCGCCTGTTTGCTTGGCAAGCTCATCCATTGCCTTGCCACCTGCACCCGATACTGCCTGATAGGTTGAAACCACCACACGCTCAATTGGCACGGCATCATGCAATGGCTTGAGCGCCACAACCATCTGAATCGTCGAGCAATTCGGATTGGCAATAATATGATTGAAACGCGCCATTTCTAAAGCATCTGGATTTACTTCGGGAACTACCAAAGCGATGTCTTCATCCATACGCCATGCACTGGAATTATCCACCACATAGCAACCCGCTTCAGCAAAACGGGGGGCATGCTCTTTGGATGTATCGCCACCCGCAGAAAACAAAGCAATATCTACACCTGATGGGTCAAAACTCTCTAAATCTTGTACGATATAATCTTTACCAGCACAACTTACCACCGAACCAGCACTACGGCTTGATGCCACTGGAATCAAGTCAGCTATTGGAAAATTGCGTTCTTCCAATATTTCCAACATCGTCTCGCCAACCGCGCCCGTTGCTCCCACAACAGCCACCACATAACCTTCTTTTGCAGGTAAAAATGCTTCCATTACGCCAAATCTCCTAATGCCTTACAAACAGCATCACCCATAGCAGAGCATGAAACAGATGTTGAGCCATTCGCCAAATCAACTGTGCGCACACCTGCATCAAGTGTATCTTCAACAGCTTGCTCCACTTTCTCTGCCAGATCTTCACGGTTCAAAGAAAAACGTAGCATCATCGCAACCGATAAGATTGTTGCTAATGGATTGGCTTTATCTTGCCCCGCAATATCAGGTGCAGAGCCATGAATCGGTTCATACATAGCAAATTTCTCACCAATCGAAGCTGATGGCAGCATGCCAATGGAGCCTGTAAGCATAGACGCTTCATCGGATAAAATATCACCAAATAAGTTACCCGTTACAATGACATCAAATTGCTTGGGATTACGAATCAATTGCATAGCAGCATTGTCCACATACATGTGCGAAAGTTCAACATCCGAGAATTCACTTTGATGCACATCTATCACAATCTCACGCCATAATTCAGAAACTTCCAAGACATTGGCTTTTTCGACACTACATACTTTATTGGAGCGCAAACGCGCTGCTGCAAATGCTTTACGTGCAATACGACGCACTTCCGATTCACCATAACGCATGGTATTAAAACCCGTACGTTCACCATTGTACTCTTCAAAACCACGCGGCTGACCAAAATAAATACCCGACACAAGCTCACGCACCACAAGAATATCTACACCCTGAACCACTTCAGGTTTTAAAGTTGAAGCATCTAATAATTGATCAAACACCTTGGTCGGACGGTAATTAGCAAACAATCCCAAGTCTTCACGAATACGCAACAAACCAGCTTCAGGACGAAGCGGCTTATCCAAAGCTTCCCATTGTGGGCCACCAACTGCTCCCAAAAGAACAGCGTCAGATCCATGTGCTAAAGCTTGGGTTGATGCTGGGTACGGATCTTTTTCTGCATCATAACCTGCCCCACCTATAGTCGCTTCTTGCCATGTTGCTTGCAAATCAAATTTCTGATTTAGCACATCCAATACTTTCAATGCTTCGCCTACAATTTCAGGACCAATACCATCACCTGGTAATACCGCAATCTTCACAGCCATCATTTACCCCTTTGTTTGACACCCTCTGTATCCATTGCGGATTTCACAGCAGCCAAAAAATCATCAATATCTTTAAATTCACGGTACACCGAAGCAAAGCGCACATACGCCACCGTATCCAGTTTTTGTAGTGCGCTCATCATATAATCACCTACTTTGCTGGCAGAAATCTCGGACTCTCCCAAGCCTTGTACTTCTGATAAAATACCATGCAAAGCTGAGGATACCGCCTCTGCAGACACCGGTCTTTTTTCCAAAGCCTTTTGCATACCATGGCGCAATTTTTCCACATCAAAGCTTTGTCGTGAGCCATCTTTTTTAATCACCATCGGCAAGCGTAATTCTGCACGTTCATAACTGGAAAAACGCTTACTACAAACCTCACATTCACGGCGACGGCGCACTGTCGCGCCCTCTTCCACCACGCGTGAGTCAATCACACGTGTATCAACGTTAGCGCAAAAAGGACAATGCAAAAATCACCCCTCGTAAATTGGAAAACGGTCAGTCAACGCACGCACTTCCGCAGCAACAGATGCTTGTAATGCAGCATCTTCGGGCGCTTTTAAAACTCTTAGAATCATATCGCCAATTTGCTTGGCTTCAGCCTCTTGCATGCCACGCGCCGTAATCACAGAT
>Ga0114934_10000911_pt1 | contig 19173 bp, 17 predicted proteins | sample 4SBtaG_2_FD_99695 | JGI IMG/M metagenome (GOLD analysis project Ga0114934, IMG submission 99695) | Deep subsurface microbial communities from Kolumbo volcano to uncover new lineages of life (NeLLi) - 4SBTROV10_white metaG | ecosystem: Environmental > Aquatic > Marine > Volcanic ...
AATATATATAAATTGAAGCTGTTAGTTGTAGTTTTTTTTCTTTTGCTTTATTATTTTGTTCCGGCACAAAATGTAAATTTTGAAAAGTCCAATTTTAAAGGCAATAAAAATTATGGTAAGGCATATAATAACTATTTAGATGGCAGGGATTATTATGATCAGAATGTTTACAATATTGCCCTTAATTATTTACTCCCAGCCCATGATTTCAATCCGGATAATGCGGAACTAAATTTTATGATTGGTGATTGTTATCTGCATTCAATATATAAAGATAAAGCGTTAAAATATTTAAAACGATCGTGGGAGCTGGATCCTGAGTTTTCTAAGGAAATACATTGGATGATTGGTCAAGCATATCAATATAATTACAAGTTTAAAGAAGCAAAAAAGGAATATTACGAATTCAAAGTTTCATTGTCTCCTACAGAATTATATGATTGGACTGACCGCATAGAAAAGAAAATGAGTGAATGTTCAAACGGAATGGTGTTAATGGCCAATCCAACAGGAGGAATGGTCGTCAATTTAAAAAAAATTAATTCGGAAGCATCAGAATATGGGCCTATTATTACTGCTGACGGCAAAACGATGTATTTTACTTCGCGACGGGAAGGTTCTACCGGTGGGAAACAAGACCTCAATGATTTTCAACCCTTTGAAGACATCTATTTTACCACAAAAGATGGTTACCTTTGGAATGAGCCTCAGAATATAGGACCACCTATCAATACTGAAACACATGATGCTACAGTAGGGATATCTCCCGACGGACAAACGCTTTATATTTATCGCGGGAATGTTAATGGGGGCGATATTTTTACCTCTACGCTTAACGGCAGTAATTGGTCTGAACCTGTTGCACTTCCTGCGCCTATTAATTCCCCGGCACATGAAAATTCAGCCTCCTTGTCGTTTGATAACAAAACATTATATTTTGTTAGTGACCGTGACGGTGGCTTTGGTGGTAGGGATATCTATGTTGTATCGCGTAATGACCAAGGTGTTTGGGGCGAAGCAAAAAACCTCGGAGATAAAATTAACACAAAGTATGACGAAGATGGTGTATTTATTCATCCTGACGGCAAAACACTTTATTTCAGTTCCAAAGGGCATAATACAATGGGGGGATATGATATTTTTTATTCCATAAAAGATAAAAATGGTAATTGGTCTCAGCCAAAAAATATGGGATTTCCGATTAACTCTCCCGATGATGATGTGTTTTTTGTTGTTACTGCCGACGGACAAAAAGGTTATTATTCATCAATAAGAAAAGATGGTACGGGAGGAAAAGATATTTTTGTTATTAATTTCTCTACGGGCATTGACGATAAAAGTGACAAAGAACTGACACTTATTCAAGGGAAAATTACCGATGACCAAGATAATCCTGTTCAAGCTGATATTGAAATTTATGACGTAGATGAAGATAAAAGTATTGGACAATATCATTCCAACAAAGAGACAGGTAAGTATTTGATTCCTTTGCCGACAGGTAAAAACTATGCAATGTTTGTTAATAAAGACAATTATTTGTTTTACACTGAAAATTTCAACACAACCCAAAAAAATGATTTTGAGAAAATAACAAAAAATATCAAATTACAACAACTGAAAGCAGATGCTAAAACCATTTTGAAAAACATTTTTTTTGACTACGGAGATGCTATTTTAAAGGAAAATTCATTTAGCACCTTAAACAGAGTTGTTAATTTTATGAATAAAAATCCGGATGTCAAAATTGAATTATCAGGACATACTGACAATGTTTCGTCCGTTGAAACCAATCAACCACTTTCTGAAAATCGTGCAAAAGCTGTGAAAGACTATTTAGTTAAAAATGGTATTGTGGCATCACGAATTATTACTAAAGGATATGCCGATAAATATCCTATAGCCGATAATAATACTGAAGAGGGCAGAGCTAAGAATAGGCGGGTAGAAATAAAGATTATTGAAAAATAAATCTTTAAAACATACAATTACTCATATTTCTATTCTTTCAATAGCGGAACTAAAAAATCTAAACTGCTATCAAGTTTATGTAAATAGATTGATGGCAAGTTACTATCTGGACAATCCGGGTTTAACCAAAGACTTGCTAAGCAAATTTTGGTACGGTAAAAGTAAAGGTTGTCCCTTCTCCCTCATGACTCTCAAACCATATTTTACCATTATTTTTTTCAACAAGTTCCTTGCAAATATAAACCCCCAATCCTGTGCCTCGTTCCCCTTCTGTGCCCATGGCAGAAGTCAAATATTTAAATTTAAACAGATTCTTTTTTGTTTCTTCTGTCATTCCAACACCGGAATCTTTTACAAAAATTGACATTTCATTAGTGTTTTCTTCCCCATAAATTTTAATAATACTGTCTTTCTGCGAAAACTTTAGCGCATTACTCAAAAGATTTTCTACTACAATACGAAATAAAATCTTGTCAGCATATACTTTAGTTTCTTTAGGAAAATTTAAATCAATTGTAATATTTTTTTGTTCAATTATTAACTCAAGATTCTTAATTGCTTGATTAATGATGTCTTGTGGTATAAAGAACTCCGGATAATATTCTACCTTATTGAGTTGTGATTTTGCCCAACTTAAAAGATTTTCCAATAACTCATTCAACGATTTGAGAGTGATAAACATTTTAGACATATATTCTTTTTGCTCTTCTTGTGTCATGTCTTCGGCTTTTATTAATGCTTTGGAAATAGACAAAAGTGCAATAAATGGATTTTTCAAGTCGTGAGCAATAATGGAAAATAACTTATCTTTTGTGTGGTTCAACTGACGGAATTTTGTTTCGGAAACCATTATTTTTTGGTTAAGAACTTTAAGTTGCCGGTTTTGCTTTTGCTTTATGCTGTATTGTCTAAACAAGATGATAATAATTATAAAGCCCAAACCAATTGTTACAAATAACCAATATTTAATATTTCTTTGTCGCTGAGCTTTTAATTTCTGTAGTTTGCTTTCATACGAGGCGATAGACCTTGTTATTTTTTTATGAAAGTCTTCATTTTTTATACTGTCTTTTAGTGTGCTAGACAATTTATAGTAAGCAATAGCACTATCCGGATATTGTGTTTTTTCGAAAAACTTTGCAAATGCTTCTGCTGTGTTTAATTCTTCGGGAATAGAATGAATATATCTCGCAAATGCCAAAGCGTGTTCAAAATATTGTATAGCACTATCCGGTAAATTCATTTTAGCAAATGCCTGGGCAATATTTCTCGCTGAAATGGCAGCATTCTTAAAATCGTGAACCTTACAAGCAATGGCAAATGATTTATTAATGTATTCTATCGCTTTCTGTGGGTTATCCTGATTCAAATATATCAATCCAATATTCCCAAGTGTATGCCCAATACCTATTGAGTCATCGGCTTGTTCTTTGATATTTAAAGATTTTTTGTAATAGTATAGTGCATTATCGTATTCTTTTTTGTTTAAATAAACTAATCCCACATTATTATATGAGTTTGCCAGTGAAATCATTTGGTTGGTATGAATAAAATAGCGCATGGCCTTTTTGAAATAAAATAAGGCACTGTCATTTTTCTGATTAAGATAATAATAAACGCCTATATTGCCATAAATGGTATAGACTTTAGTTGTATCTTTTCTTTTTTTGTAAATAGCAAGTGCTCGGTTTAAATAAGTTTTACTATTTTCATAGTTGCCTTGAAAATAGGAAACGACGCCTAATTCATGAAGTGCTTCTGCTTCCACCTTCTCGTCATGGAGCTTTTGTGCAAGTTGTAATGATTTATAGGCATATTGCATACTTTTATCTGCATCATGGAACACATAAACTTTAGCTAATGAAAGAAGTGTTTCAGCACGATTAATGCCATTCGTTTTTTCTAGATTCTTGTTAAGACTATCAACAACAAGTGTATCAAATTGGGCTTGTGCCGGTAACAATACAGATACAGATAATATGATTATGGCAAATCGCTTCATTATTTTGATGCTAATGAACAAAAGTAAAGAGAAAAACCGAATAGAAAAAAATTGTATTAAATTTGAAACACGGAAACATAAGATTTCATGGAAAAAATTGCTATTATTTTTGATTTTGACGAAACACTTGTAGAAGAAAGTACTTCTGCGTTTGTTAGCTCATTGGGTATAGATGTTGAAGAATTTTGGCAAATAGTAAATACTACCCTTGTGGAAAAAGGCTGGGATCCCGTGCCCGCATATTTGTACAAATTAATTGAGCTATCTAATGAAAATCCGGACACCTTGATTACCCGTGAGCGATTAAAAAACTTTGCGGAACAATTAACCTACAAAAATGGGGTAGAGATGCTTTTTGAAAATATTAGACAATTTACGGCTAATAATTTCAAAGATGTGGAGCCTGAGTTCTATATAATCAGCAGCGGTATTGGGGAGATTATCCGTAATAGTGCCATTGCTAAAGAAATGAAGGATTTTTGGGCTTGTGAATTTCATTACGATACCGATGGAAAAATTTTATTCCCGAAAAATATTGTCAGTTTTACCGATAAGACACGATTTATATTTCAAATATCCAAAGGCATGATTGGAGAAGCATACTATGGTAAACCCTATGAGGTAAACCGTTTAATTTCACAGCATGCTTACCGGATTCCGATTGACCACATGATTTATATCGGTGACGGTATGACCGATGTGCCTTGTTTTTCGCTAATAAAACGCTTTGGCGGTATTACCATTGGGGTTTATGATGCAGCCAAGAGTCTCGGGAAAGCCTGGCAATTTGTTGCTGACAAACGGGTGTCAAATTTACATTCTGCCAACTACGAAAAAGGATCAGACTTATATAATTCCATTTTGATGGCGATAACTTCTATTGTCGATAAACAATAATCCGGGTTAAAAACTCCACTTCAATCGCCAATATAAAAAACCACCTTGTCCGCCTTGTTCTATTGGGGTTTCGCTAGTAAAGTATTGGGTATAAACAGATAGTTCTAAATTGTCTTTTAACGAATAATCTGCCGAAGGACCAAAATAAACAGAATTATCATTAGGATTATACATTGCAGAAACTCTAAGGTTTAGTAAGGGTGTTAATGGATACGATATATTTGCCATAAATGAAAACTCGGTTAGAGATAAATTTTGTGGGGACATTTGCATAAAATAAAATTGTGCTAAATTAAAATCTCCTGACTTTTTACCGTAGCCATTATATAAGCCTTCAAGTTGTATCATTAATGAATTTTCAAAGGTATAATCGTAACCTAATGATGCTACAAAAGTTCTGCTTGTATCTGCAAATTTATCTTTCGGGTGAAAATACGAAACTTCTCCACGCAAACCGCCTTTAAATAATGAACCTGAAAAACCTGCTCCAATTACATAATCTCGTTCCTCGAAATATCCTCCAAGAAACTGAATATCAGTATTCCATTTGTTAAAACGGTACAAAGCAGCTGTTGTTAGTTTATTATTGTTATCAAGCTTTGCTACTATATCAAATTTTGAAGAATATGAAGGATAAAATTGAACTCTTACTGCATCTGTTCCAGGTTTTTCTTCGTAATCAAAATCAAAAAAACTTGCCGAATTGAATAAATCGTTTGGGTTCCAAGCAAAAGTTTGCCCCCAATTTATTCGCTGTCGCCCCACCGTTACTTGCATTTTTTTATAGTTAAAATCAAAATACAATCTGTCAATAGTAGAGTGCATAAAAACAGAATTACCTTTAAACAAAATATCAGACATATCTAAATATCCGTTTTCTTGATTTATAATTTTTGTGTATTGAGGAAAATTTGTAACCGTTTCACCGTAAAATATTCGATTTCTAACTTGGGTGTTAAAGGTAAGATTAGAATTAATATTCCAATTAAAATTCAACCTATTGTGTAATAAATTATCTGTTGTCCAGTTTTTATCAAATTCTTGAAAAGAAATGGTTTGCATGTATTTTACATAGCCGTTAAGCGTCCAAGTGCGTTCTTTTTTAATGGTATCGGTTTGGGCAGAGCCTATATTTGGAAGTAATGCGAAAAAAATAAAAATTAGTAGAAATGTTATATATGTTTTGCGGGTTGCGAGTTGCGGGTTTCGTGTTACGGGTTTCGGATTTAGGGGTGCGTGGTTCGGGATACAAATTACTTGTATTGATATTTGTTTGTATTTATTTAATATGATATTTTTTTCTTGCATACTATTTCCAATTACCTTCGACATATTGAATAAATTTATTAATTTTTGAACCAAGTACATCATAATCTGCCTTTAAATCGTTCAATTTACCATCAGGATAATATATTTCAGAAATCATATCTAATTGAGAAATACATTCATCACAAGAGGCGTGTGAATAAATTAGAAATTTTATAAAATCCGCTTTATATTTTCTCCTGCCATATCCTTCGGCAATATTATCTTTAATACTTTTAGAAGACCGCCTAATTTGACTTCCTTGTTCATAAATTTCATACTTAGGTAAAGTCATTGTCATTTTATGAACACGGATTGCTAAATCATAAGCCATTTTATATATTTCCAAATCTTTATATCCACTCATAATATTATACTCAACATACTTTTATAATGAAACGCTTAACACGAACCACGTAACCCGCATCTTTACTTTTTATCTTACTTTATCCTCAATCACTTTTCCATCTTCTAATGTTATAACTCGTTCGGCTCTATCAATTACACGCTGGTCGTGAGTAGAAAAAATAAATGTGATATTTTCTTCTTTATTTAGTTTATGCATTATATCCAGCAAGTTGGCAGTTGATTTACTATCAAGATTTGCAGTAGGCTCATCTGCCAAAATAAATTTAGGTTTGCTTGCCAATGCACGAGCAACCGCAACCCTTTGTTGCTGGCCTCCCGACAAACGATTAGGGCGAATATTTTCTTTTCCTTCAATGCCAATTGACTTGAAAAGTTCTGCTATTCGTTGTTCACGCTCAGCTTTTGACTTGTTTTGTAATTGCATTATAAATTCTGCATTTTCTTTTGCTGTAAGCACAGGAATTAAATTATATGCTTGAAAAACAAAGCCAATATTATTCATCCTAAAATCAATCATCTTCTTTGATGAAAGTGTACTTATGTCCGTACCATCAATAACTACAGACCCGGATGTTGGCGCATCTAAACCGCCTATCATATTTAACAATGTGGTTTTTCCGGAACCAGATGGTCCTACGATTGCGGCAAACTCGCCTTCTTCAAAAGACAAATCTACGCCGTTTACTGCTTTTACTTCCACCTCTGTTTCGGTGTATATTTTGTAAAGATCTTTTATTTCTATTACTTTCATATTTATAGTTTATTAAGTTTGTAAAGTTAAAACTACTTTCTACTAATTTAATCTCTTACTGCCTCGGCAGGTTTCATTTTTATTGCTCTTATTGTTGGAAAAATTGATGATATAATTCCGGTTAATAGCACCAAAATAACAACCTGAAAATAATCAATTATTTCCAAATATGGATGCATTATTGAGCTGTATCCTAACGCTCCAAATCCTTCGCCAACAGATGAAATATCAATACCATTATTTCCATAATACCAAGTAAAAAATGCTGTAATAATTATTCCTAAAATTCCGCCAATAAGCGTTAAAATTGTCGTTTCAAGCATAATCATGTTAAATACTCTTCGTTTATTCATGCCAATTGCCATAATCATTCCAAGCTCTTTGGTCCGTTCTAATATAGCCATTAACATTGTATTTACTATTGCAAAACCCAGTGCTATAAGTATTATTATCATAAAAATGTACAATACATAATCTATTTTTGAAAAACTTAACTGTATTAGTGGATCAATTTCGTACCAAGTTTCTGTTAAATAATTTTTTGCCTTAGGTTTTATTTCTGATGCTACAATATCTGTATTTTTATAATCATCGAGTAAGATTGCAATTTCGTGAGCTGTATTTTTAGGTAAGTTTAATAGTCTGTCTAAATCAGTTTTTTTAACAAAAACATTTTGTTCATCGAACATTGAATTTTGGGTTTTGTAAATGCCTTCTACTTTGAATGTCGCACCCGTTAAATTCCCATTATAATCTTGAAATGTAAATACAATTTTCGATTTAATTTTAACCTTTAATTTATCGGCTAATTTTTGGCTAATAACGATTCTATTTTTCTTATCTGATACCAAATATTGACTGCTTGTATCTACTAATTTTTGGTAAATTTTTGTTACTAATTTTTCTTTTTCAGGAATGATACCATTTATCATTACACCTGTACCGGTATAGGCTGTTGAAGCCATACCAAAAACTTTTGTTCTTTCGCAAGCTGCTACTACATGATTTAACTTTTCCACATCATTAATTAATTTTTCAGTATTTGTAATAACATACGAAACTTCGTTATTTTCTACAAATTTCTTATTATGTATTTGTATATCAGATATCTGGTTTTCCAATGAATTGTTTAACATATCCAACACCATGCCTTTCATAATGGCGGTTCCAAACAAACCACCAAATATTCCAATTGTGGTTGCTAAAATAATTATAGTGCTTCTTAATTTATTTCGCCAAATATTTCGCCAAGCAATTTTCAAGTTTGTAAAGTTCATAATGTTTTCTTGTATAAAGTTATCGTCGTAAAGATTTAATTAATTTCATTCTCCATATTGAAAATAAAGGATATAATGCTGCTATTCCTGTAATTATTAAGATTGTATAAGTTTGATGTAAAAATATATTTATGTCAATAAGTGTTGGCATTATTGGTTCGTAACCTATGGATTCCATTGATTCTGCCATTTTCCCGGTCATCGTTATTGGGTTTATTAAAAAATAATAAACTAATGGAAATGCTAATATTATTCCTGTAAATACCCCTATTAGATTAATAAATAAGGCTTCGTAGATACTTATAATTATTAATTTAGATTTCTGTGTGCCTATAGCAATCATTATTGCAAATTCTTTTTTGCGTTCTTCGGTCATCATCAAAACGGTGCCAAAAATCCCAAATGCAATTATCATATATAAAATGCCAAGCATCATTATACCACTTGATCTATCGCTTTGAATTTGTTGAGCTATCACAGGAGACATTTCTTGCCAGGTCATTGCTCTATAAATACTCGTATCTAATTTTGCATTTAATTCATTAGTAATAGTTTCGGTTAGAGAATTATCAGCAAATTGAACAATTATTGAAGTAACACCGTTCTCAAAAGAGAAATATTTTTGTGCTAATGCCAATGGCATAAAAATTACTTGCCTATCTAAAGTAGGCGAAGGCATTTTTACTATACCTTTAATTTTAAAGGCTCCTATTGCCGATTGTCCCCAGTGACCTTGCCCTATTAATACTAAGGTGTCATTGATATCAGCATTTAGGTATTTCGCTAGTTTTGAGCCAATTATTAATCCACTATCTTTCTCCGAAAAATATTCTCCTTCTATTAATTTAGATTTAATATTAAGCATCTTATTTTCTTTTATAGGTTCAATACCCATAATCATTGCACCTTTGGTATTTTTCTTATATGATACTAATGAGAACCCTTCTAATCGTAAACTATATCCGGTAACCTTATTGACAGATTGAATTGTTTGCAAAAGAGTATCATTAATTTCAATGCCGTTATCAAGCGTTTTATCATCCCAATAATCTTTTTGATGAACTTGAACATAGCCTGTATATTGTCCAACCGAGTTTTTAATTATTACAGCGTAGCTACCCTCTTGAAGGGAGCGCATAAATACTGCTAAAATTACGGCAAGAACAACTGAACTAATAGTAATTAAAGTCCTTTTTTTGTTACGCCATATATTTCGCCATGCTATTTTAATATTCATTGTTAATTAGTTAAAAGTTCATAAAGTTGAAAGTTTGTAAGGCTCATGAATTTGAAAGTTATAGGGTTTTTATTAGACCTGATAAGAGTTTTGATATTTCAATTGATAAATCATATAATTTGTTATATTTTTCTTCACTAATCTTATTTAAGTTTTTTGCCAAGAAATTATATTCTCAAATTTTTCAATCTTCATATCAGTTACTTTTTACTAGCATTGCTTTAGCGAATGCGTTTCATATTTTGCTGAGAGAAAAATCCTTCATCTAATTTTACATTAAATTCACTGCTAATAATGGAAACAACTGTTTTGTGTCCGGGTTTATCAGCAGGAATGATCTCTATATATGATGGTAATTTTCTATTGCCAAATTGTTTTATCTTTGATGCTTTCTCGGTTTTTATTAATTTGTTATCCTCATCGTAGTATTCTGTTTTTAGTTGCCAAAATTCTTTTTTACTAATCCATTTATAAACCTTGCCCCAAACAACTGTTGCATCTTCTTTTGGTGTTAATTCAATTTTATAGCATTCTATGCCATCAACTTTTTCAGTCCCAATAAGCTTATGGGTGTAGTCAACAACAATACTGCTTTCTTTAAGAATATCGTCATTGCTGTAATCAGAACCCATCCAACCTTGCGACATCATTGATGGAGGAAGTTTAATCATTCGGCTAATTGTGGGTATCCAGTTCCACATTTCATTTTTGCGTTTTAAGAATACCTGTCCTTTGTCTTTTGCAGGACTTATAATGTAGGCCATAGAATAATCAGTACCAATACTCCATGTTTTCATTTTTATGGTTCGTTGCCATTTTGGGCGAATAATTGTCATACTCATTTCACTTTTATTGGTTAAGCCCCGTTGTAAATTATCTGCCTTCTCTATTATTTGCTTTGCTGTTAAATCTTGGCTAAACAAAGAGGTACTTACAGTTATTAGTGCTACTATACCTAAAATTGTTTTCTTCATATTTATATATTTTTGTTACAATATTTATTAATTAAATTTTCTTTAATTTCATTCAATGGAATTAATTCCGGTTGCATGGTATAATCCAATCCTATACCATCTAATAATGCTCCAAATATTATCGCTTCCGTTTGCGGGTCTTTAAATCCCTGCATACGGAAATATTCAACCATAGTCGTCATAAAATGTGACATTATTTTTTCTGTCTTAGCTTTTAGCATATTTTGTGCCTCTGCTTGTAATAATATTTGATAGTAAAACTTCCAAAAACCTATGTTTTCTTGTAACGACTTAAAAATAGTTTCAATATAATTTTGCATCACTTCAACTTCTATATGCCCATCTTTATTAGTCGTAAAATTTTCAAACATTTTATCTATTCCCAAATCTATTATTTCTGATAAAATTTCTTCTTTACTTTTAAAATAGTTATATATTAATCCTTTTGATATGCCAGCAGAAGTTGCGATTTTACTTATTGATGTAGAATAGTAACCATTTGCAGCAAACAATTTAAGTGCTGTATTTCTAATTAAATCCATTTTTTTAGTTCTTATTACTTCAAATTGTTTTTTTGTTCTTGGACACATATATGGTTTATTGACTGAACGATTGGTCAAAATAAGATTAATTTTTATTATTAGAACAATGGTATCCTAAATTTTTTGTCAGAATTTTTACCCGAATTATTCATGAAAATCATTAACATTTTTATGAATGAGCCTCAGGGTGTAGGATGTAATTGGGAAAACGCCGATTTAGAAACCCTCAAATTTAGACTATGATAAGCACAGATTTTAGCAGTTCTTAATTCCCGCAAAGGAGGCGGGACAGGCAGTCAGAAAAATTTGTGAATTTTTCGAGTTAATTCATTAGGCTTAAATAAAGCGCTTCTATAAAAAAAATTTCTATTTTTGTTGATTATAAAAATGACATTACTTAAGGAAATAAAATCGCCGGTTAGCAAGGAACTTGAGCAGTTTAATGCTTATTTTAAGCAATCGCTTCGGTCAGAAGTTTATCTGTTAAATTTAATCACCAACTATGTGATTCGTAACAAGGGTAAACAAATGCGACCACTATTGGTTTTTTTGTCAGCTAAACTAACCGGCAGTATCAATGATTCCACCTATGATGCCGCCACACTGATTGAGTTGATGCATACTGCTACCCTGATTCACGATGATGTTGTAGATGATGCATCCAGGCGTAGAGGATTGCTTACACTCCATAAAATTTGGAAAAATAAAATTGCTGTTCTTATTGGTGATTATTTATTGTCAAGGGGTCTTTTGTTAGCCGTAAAAAATAAAGAATACGACTTATTAGAAATTGTATCAAGTGCTGTGAAGGAGATGAGTGAAGGGGAGCTTTTGCAAATTGAGAAATCTAAACGAATGGACATTAACGAAGTGGTTTATTTTGATATTATCCGGAAAAAAACAGCCGCTTTGCTTGCTTCATGTGCAGCAGCAGGTGCTAAATCGGCAGGAGCAGATACCGAAACTGTTTTGAAATTAAAATCTTTTGGTGAAAACCTTGGTATTGCTTTTCAAATAAAAGATGACATCCTAGATTATAACGGAACAAAAACTGGAAAGAACATAGGTAATGACATTAAAGAAAAAAAAATTACGCTACCATTACTTTTCAGCTTAAAACAAGCAGAAGAAAAGGAAAAAAGGAAAATCATTAGGTTACTCAGACAAAAAAATAAAACGGATAATACGATTCACGAAATCTTTGACTTTGTTGACAAATACAAAGGCATAGCATACGCCACAAAGCGGATGAATGAGTTTATTGATAAAGCTACTGCTCAAATTGAAGATTTTAAGCACTCACCCTATCACAAAAATTTATTAGACTTTGTTGATTTTGTTGTTAAAAGAAGCAAATAACTTAGCTATTAGGAACCAAAATCATCAAAAGCAATCATCTCTTTTGGCACGCCAAGCTCATCCAGCATTTTATTAACGGCTGCATTCATCATGGGTGGTCCACAGAGATAGTATTCAATTTCTTCGGGTTCTTCGTGGGTTCTAAGATAGTTGTCGTAAATTACCTGATGGATAAATCCTACATAGCCATCCCAGTTATCCTCTTCTTTTGGTTCAGAAAGGGCAATATGGAATTCAAAGTTTGGAAACTCTTTTTCAATTTTGCGGAAATGATCTTCGTAGAAAATTTCACGCTTGGAACGGGCACCATACCAAAATGAAGTTTTTCTTTTTGTCCGCTTGGTCAAAAATTGGTCAAAAATGTGCGACCGCATAGGTGCCATCCCGGCGCCACCACCAATAAACATCATTTCGCGATCGGTGTCTTTTATAAAGAACTCACCAAATGGGCCTGAAATCATTACTTTATCCCCGGGTTTCTGATTAAAAATGAAGGACGACCCAACACCCGGATTGACATTCATAAACCCACCTTTTTTTCTGTCAAAGGGTGGGGTGGCAATTCGTACATTCAACATAACGATATTGCCTTCTGCAGGATGGTTTGCCATAGAATAAGCACGGAAAGTGTCTTCGGGATTTTTCATTTTTAAATCCCACATCTTAAATTTATCCCATTCATCTCTAAATTCTTCTTCAATATCAAAATCTTTGAAATTCACTTCTCCTTTCGGGATATCAATTTGAATATAGCCGCCGGAACGGAAATTCAAATTTTCACCTTCCGGTAATTTCACAACAAACTCTTTAATGAAAGTAGCAACATTGTGATTAGAAACCACCTCACATTCCCATTTTTTTATACCAAAAATCTCCTCGGGAATTTGAATTTCCATATCCTGTTTAACCTTAACCTGACAGCTAAGTCGCCAATGGTTGGCAATTTCTTTTCTTGTGAAAAATCCTGTTTCGGTTGGCAGTATTTCTCCTCCTCCTTCAAGAACCTGTGCTTTACACATACCACATGTTCCACCACCACCGCATGCTGACGGCATTAATATCTTATTGTTCGAGAGTGTAGTCAAAAGAGTATTCCCGGGTTTTACAGTAAAATCCTTTTTTCCGTTGATATTGACGACCACTTCTCCACTTGGAATCAATTTTGCTTTGGCCACCAAAATGACAATAATTAAAAACAGAATAATGCCAAGGAAAATAATTGTTCCTAATTCAATAATAGTAGTCATAGATGCTAATAAAATCATAGTTTTCCCTTTTTACAATTTGATACCCATAAAACTCATAAATGCAATTCCCATCAATCCTGTAATGATAAATGTAATTCCTAACCCTCTGAGAGGCGCCGGCACATTTGAATAGCGAATCTTTTCACGAATGGCAGCAAGGGCAACAATAGCAAGGAACCATCCTACTCCTGAACCAATACCGAACGATGTAGCTTGCCATACGGTATCATAGTCACGCTGTTGCATAAATAATGAACCGCCAAGGATAGCACAATTAACAGCAATTAAAGGTAAAAAAATACCCAATTGTGCATATAAAGCAGGTGCAAAGCGTTCAACTATCATTTCAACCAATTGTGTCATTGAGGCAATGGTAGCAATAAATATTATAAAGCTAAGATAACTCAAATCAACATCGGCAAAATCTTTGCTGATCCATGACAAAGCACCCGGTTCTAATAAATATTTGTTAAGTGTATAATTGAGAGGGACAGTAATTCCTAAAACAAAAATTACTGCAATTCCAAGTCCGGTTGATGTCTTTACGGTTTTTGATACAGCCAGATATGAACACATACCCAAGAAGTAGGCAAAAACCATGTTATTAATAAAAATAGACTTAATAAAAATATTAAAAATGTGTTCCATAATCTATCGTATTATTTTGTTTCGATTAAATCTTTATTCTTGCTGCGTTGTATCCAAATAATAACACCAAGGGTAATTAATGCCATCGGTGGTAATATCATTAATCCATTATTTTCATATCCGATTTTATAAAGACCAAGTTTTTCTAAAACAGGATATCCCCAAATGGTACCGGAGCCAAGTAATTCTCTGAAAAAAGCAACGATAACAAGTATTAAACTATATCCTGCGGCATTACCAATTCCGTCTAAAAATGATTGCCAGGGTTTATTTCCTAAAGCAAAAGCCTCCAAACGCCCCATGATAATACAGTTGGTAATAATTAAGCCAACAAAAACAGATAATTGTTTACTAACATCAAACAGGTATGCCCTCAATATTTGGTCAACAACAATTACCATAAAGGAAATGACTACGAGTTGTACAATAATTCTAATACGGTTAGGAATAAGGTTTCGCATCATGGAAATTACGACATTTGAAAACGCAAGGACTACCATCACAGAAATCCCCATTACTAATGCCGGTTTTAATTTTACGGTTACGGCCAATGCCGAACAAATTCCTAATACCAATACCGTAACAGGATTTCCTTTATTGATAGGTCCGGAAATTAACCTTAAATTCTTTAGGGAAAACAAAGGTTCTCTTTCTTTTTTGCTCATAACTATTCCTTATTTATTAATGGTTTTAAAATAATTCAAGTATCCGCTTATACAATCATGTATCATGTTAGCAACGCCTCGAGATGTGATTGTCGCTCCCGAAATGGCGTCTATCTGGTGTTCTGTTAAAGATTTTGCGCCTTTCACGGCACTAATAGAAACAAATTGATGATTCTCATCAAAGAGTGTTTTATTCTTAAATTGTTCTTGAAAATATGTTTTTGTAATTTCTGCTCCCAATCCGGGTGTTTCTCCCTCATGATCGAAATTCACACCATAAATTGTATTCAAATCATTTTTTAAAGATACATACCCCCAAATAGGACCCCATAAACCAGTGCCACGCAATGGGATAATATAATAAGTTTCCCCTGTTTCCAATTGAGCTTCAAGTAACGGTAGTTTTCTTTCGTCTAACGGTTTTGACAGTTCTTCTTTCATATCAATATCAAAGGCATCACCTTCAACCGCTTTACCGTCGCTACTAACAATAAGTTCTTTTACGATATATTTTTCGTATTTCTTTTCGGCATCGGAAACAGTATTTGGGATATGGACAGATGAAAGAATATTTTTCTTTTTTTCAATTTCAATATTCTTCAATTGAATTGGTTTGAGTGAGATTGCTGTAAATGACAATAAGACAGCAACAATTACAACCATTACGATTGCAAAAATAAATGTATATGAGTTACTTTCTTTGTTCATTTTCAATAATTATTTAGTTGCTAATTTTGCTCTTTTTAATCTTTTATTGATATGTGCCTGAATAATATAGTGGTCAATAAGCGGTGCAAATGTATTCATTAATAATATCGCTAACATAACGCCTTCGGGATAGGCAGGATTTACTACCCGGATAAGTATGGCCATTACGCCTATCAAGAATCCATAAATATATTTTCCAGTATTTGTTTGTGCCGCTGTTACCGGGTCAGTAGCCATAAATACAGCACCAAAAGCAAATCCGCCAACAATCAACTGAAGATGGGCAGGAAATGCCATCAATGGATTTACAGCAAGCACATTAAGTAGTAATGCCGTAAGATAGCCTCCTGCAAATACAGAAACCATAATTCGCCAACTGCCAACACCTGTCCATAATAAAAGGATAGCCCCTAATAAAATGGCTAATGTTGATGTTTCACCTATTGAGCCGGGAATAAACCCGAAAAACATATCGGCAATAGCGTAAGAATGACCGGCACCATTGGCTAAATGTACAGTTTTTTCACCGCCTTCAGCAGCTAATTGTCCTAAAATTGTGGCACCCGAATAACCATCAACAATACCTTTACCATTTACAAGACCGGCTGTCCATACTTTTGTGCCCGACATCCACGACGGATAAGCAAAAAATAGGAATGCTCTTGCTAACAATGCCGGATTAAAGATATTCATGCCGGTTCCGCCAAAAACTTCTTTGCCAAAAAGAACAGCAAACATAGTAGCCAGCGACAACATCCATAATGGTATATCGACAGGCACAATAAGGGGAATTAAAATGCCGGACACAAAAAAGCCCTCGTTAATTTCCTCTTTTTTTATCTGTGCAAAAAGTGCTTCAATGAAGATACCGGAAGCATAACTAACAATTACTAATGGCAAAAATTTCAAGAAACCATACCAAAAGATTTCCCAAAAAGATTTAATTTCACCGGTTGAGGCAAAATGTTGATAACCGATATTATAAATACCGAACAGTATGGCAGGAACTAATGCAAAAATAACTGTCGTCATGGTGCGCTTCATATCCACATAATCCCTAATATGACTTCCTTTTTTCGTTACCTTGTCGGGAACAAACAAAAAGGTCTCAAAAGCATCAAATAACGAATGTAGAAAGTATAACTTCCCACCTTTTTCAAAATTCGGTTTTATCTTGTCTATTTGTTTGTGTAATTTACTCATAATCAACCAACTTCTTTAATCATTAATGCAATACCTTTTTGAAGAATTTCTTGAATATCAATCTTGGAAGAACAAGCATATTCCATAAGTGCAAAATCTTCAGTGCCTACTTCATAAATGCCTAGATTCTCCATTAAATCAATATCTTCAGCGAGAATGGCCTTTAAAAGATGTTGTGGATAAATGTCCATGGGCAAATATTTTTCATATTGTCCGGTTACTACAAATGCTCTTTTACCGCCATGCAAATTAGTATCCAGGATTATATCTTTCTTTTTCCCAAAAAGCTTAGAAGGAAAAGTAGCAGAAGGGCTGTATTTCTTAAATCCGGGCAGTACCCATCCGAATAATTCGTGATATTTACCCTCAGGAATAACTGAAATTAAATTATCGTAATAAGACAAAAATCCTTTTTTTTCGATTTTGGTTCCCGTAAGCACATTACCGGATATGATGCGGCTATTTTTGTTTTTAACATGTTCTTTAATAAGTTTTTCCACATTAAAACCACTAACGACCTCAAAATAAGCAGGATTATTTACCTCAGAACCGGCCAATGCAATTATTTTGGTAGCATCATAAATACCCTTGGAAAATAATTTGCCAATTATAATAACATCCTGTGGATTGACATACCAAACAATTTCATTTTTGTTTATTGGACTGATATGATGAATTTGAATACCAACATTTCCAACCGGATGCGGTCCTTTAAAATAATTAATTTCGACACCATTGATTTGTGATAAAACACTGTTTTCCCTTAGTCCAAGGTAAACCTTTTCACTAAGCCTGCGTAAAACATCAACGCCGTTTTGGAAAAATGTCAGGTTATCTTTTAGTATAAAATCATAATCCGGTGCTAATGGTGCCGAATCAAACCCGGAAATGAAAATAGCTTTTGGTGTCGTATCCGGTTTAGCAATAATATCATACGGACGCTGGCGAATATATGGCCAGCAACCACTCTCCAGTAACACTTGTTTTATTTCATCGACAGAGCCCACAGACAAGTCGGGCACCTGAAACCCCTTATATTCAATTGTTGCATCTGCTTCAATGATTACTTCCAATATCTTTCTTTTTTCGCCCCTGAGTATCTCATCAACCTTTCCGCTTACGGGGGATGTTACCGTAATCTCCGGAAAAAACTTATTATAGAATAACACATCGCCAGCCTTTATCTTAGTACCGGGTTTAGCAACAATCTTTGGAATAAAATGGAAAAAATCCGGCGGTTTAACTGCATAGAATTTTGTTAACTCCGTTTTTTGAATAGTTTTATCAGCCTTTCCTTTAAGTGGAATATCCAGACCTTTTTTTGTTAGAAAAGTATGCCCCATTAGCGTTCAATTTTTCAGGTCAAAAATATAATTTAATTATTTAGATATTTATAGTATCCAACAAATTTAAACATATAGATAATGTTATGTTATTGATTGACAGCGTTTTAGCGATTTTTTTTATGCTATATAACATTATTTTTGATAAGGTTATTATTGGTTTATTTTATGGTCAACATTTTGATTAAATAATCCCTGAAGAAAAATCTGTCACATTCATTTGAATTTGCTTTCCATTTAAACAATAAACCGGAGAGAAAGTTCGACTACAGGCATCAAAATTTTCAATTTTTGTATTAAAGTTAGAGAATTAGTTTTTACAAGAAATTATGTTACAGAGCTATAAGTATGCACACTGGTTTGCGCAGAAGGCAAATAATTAATACCAAACCAACATATTAACAAAAATACAAATGCTAAAGCTAAAACCCACATGGCGGCCTTTTTATTCTGTTTGTGATTATACCGTAAGTGGATATACAATAAATAAAATAACCAAGTAATAAACGACCATGTTTCTTTCGGGTCCCATGTCCAATAATGTCCCCAAGCCTTTTTAGCCCAAAATGCACCGAAAATTAAACCAAAAGACAAGAAAGCAAAACCAACATAAACCACATTATCGGCAGTAATGAGTAAAGTGTCGTCTTTGTTGTTTTTATAGCTTAAAAATAAATA
>Ga0114934_10000913_pt1 | contig 19165 bp, 14 predicted proteins | sample 4SBtaG_2_FD_99695 | JGI IMG/M metagenome (GOLD analysis project Ga0114934, IMG submission 99695) | Deep subsurface microbial communities from Kolumbo volcano to uncover new lineages of life (NeLLi) - 4SBTROV10_white metaG | ecosystem: Environmental > Aquatic > Marine > Volcanic ...
ATGAAATGATCCAGCTCATTATTGGTGGGTCCATTTGTGCCTAGCTGCCGGTATTTTCCCCGGCCTTTGGCGGGTAAATGATGCGATTCTTCACCCGCTACGCTTGTTCAGAATGACAACTTCTCCGGTGACTGAGCCTGTCGAAACCACGCTCACCAGTGAACGAACAATCTCCTTTCGCCCATCCTCGAAAAAACAAGCAATTACCGATTCAAGGCCAAGCTCTCTACAATTGCGCGGGTTGTTAATTTCCGGTCCATCCAGCCAAACTTTTCCCCCTGATTGGTAATTTGGTAAACCCCTACAATTTTGCCGCCGGAACAGTTCGGTAAACCGTTCTGTAAATTTCGCGGAAGCGGGTCAATTTCATTGTGTTTGTCGGCAAGTTGGCTTCAAGAAAATTGCGTGCCGCTGGGCGCAATTGACTTTTCAATTTTTCCTCATTCAAATTGCGCGGCGAATGTTTGTCCGGAAAGACAAGTAGATTTTCCCGGGGTTCCACAGTAAATGGACGCTCCTTTAACCCTGTGGTGTCCGATTTAGCCAACAGCGTCCAAACCAATCGTAAACGGCCTCGCGGCTGGCATAATTGTAATTAGGTGGAAAATCAAACTGAACGTATTTCGGACGATTTCAGGCACCAAACAGGCGGTAAATTCTCTGTATGGCGGGGAACTCTACCCACGGGTTTTTGTCCAATCGTGCGTATCAGCGATGAGAAGCAGCGGGCGGGGTGCTGCCATGGCAGCAAACTCCACGTTGAAAGCACCCAACCGAGGCCCGGGAGCGTTCTCGCAGAGGCAGGCTCCCAAGAAAATGCAGAGAGCGAATGCTGCTCCAGAGCTGAAGCCCCAAAAGGTTAATTCCATACGCCGGCGAAGGCGATCATTTGCAAATTTGTGTGAAACTTGCTTGCTGTAAAAGTAATCGACCATGTCGTTGATCGGATTTGCGTTAATACCCCCATTTTTAGGATTTTTCAATTCCGGGGAAAACAACCCACCCAATCAAACAGGCCTCTCTGCGCACAAAAACATCTCGGCAGCTGTTCTCCCGACGCATCACTTCCCTTTTCTTCTCGATTGTGTCCATGCCAGGCTCCAAAAAAGAAAAGCCTGACTCTTTCGGTCAGGCTTCTAGTTTCTTGTAGCGGGGGCAGGACTCGAACCTGCGGCCTTTGGGTTATGAGCCCAACGAGCTACCAACTGCTCCACCCCGCAGTCACATTCAATAATATATGAAATTTTTCACAATTGTCAAGATTATTTTACAATTTTTTTTAAATTTTCACTCGCAGTCAACGCCTTTAAAATCGTCGGCGTAACATCCGCTAGTGAGGACAAGCTTTGCGACCACTCTTCTGTCAGCGGGCCCCACATAATCGTCATTGCCGGATTGCGCGTGTGGGCATTCGTTCGGAGGTCCTCAATATTTCCATGATCACTTGTCAGAATAACCTGAGTGGTTTTCAAGTCAATCGCTGATAAAAAGCTCACAAGAAATCGTCCTAATTTCTCGATTTCTCTGGCTGCCCGGCCAAAATCCTGCGAATGACCCGCACGATCCGTTTTAAAATATTCATAAAGAATAAAATCATAGTGATTTGTTTGCTCTGCCAATATTTCCCCCGCTTCTTCAGGGGTAAATTCAGGAATATTAAATCCCTTTTTAATTAAATCCTTATTTGTAAAATCCTGGTAAATAGAGCAACGTTCCTCAACATCTTTCAACGTAAAAAAGGGGAGCTCCGCGGACAAATTGGCAACGGTGGTTGTAGAGAGCAACCATTTTAGGCGGTCGTCCAATTTAAAAAAAATCGGGCGGAAAGCATTAATAAAGGCAGCTTTTTTGCCGGCATCTTTCAATTGCTTCAGCAATGATTTTTGCTTCAATAATTCGCGAAGGGCCTTATTCGGAAACCCGCTCTTGTGCCCCCCAATGAATTTGGCAGCATTTACTCCTGTCAAAAGCGTCGTCTGTCCTGTGGCACTTTGGGGTAAACCCGGAACACCCAATGTGGCATCAAGAGGAATACTCACTCCTCCGAAAGGAATGCTCCCGTTTTTTTGATTTAGAAAATTTAGAAAAATGCCGGTTTTGTCTGTTGTATTAGGATTGAATTTATGGTCTTTTTCGCCAATGCCTAATCCATCCACAAAAATAAAGACAATTCGAAAGTCTGTCATAATTATTTCGGAAGATTGGTTGAATAACCAAATTGTTTGACTGCCAAAGGTTTCCGGCGCCATTTTTCACGCACTTTTACCCAAAGATCCAGATACACCGGACGCCCCAGGAATTGTTCAATTTCTTCCCGGGCGAGGGAACCCACTCGTTTCAGAGCCTGCCCTTTCTTTCCAATGAGAATCGCCCGTTGAGAATCCTTTTCCACATAAATTATGGCATGAATGTAATCTTTTCGACCTGATTTTTCCTTGAATTCAGCAATTTCCACCGTGGTAGAATAGGGAATTTCCTCGCCGTAAAGATAGAATATTTTTTCACGAATTATTTCAGAAACGAAGAAACGCTCAGAATGCTCCGTCAGATAATCCTCAGGATAGTAAGGTGGATGAACGGGAAGGGCGTCACGAATCGCCTGTTTTAATTCACTCAAGCCATCCGCTTCCAATGCCGAAATCGGAAGAATATCCAGAAATGTGTGCGCTTTCGAATAACTGTCGATGAGGGGAAGAAGAACGTCTTTATAAATCAGATCAATTTTATTGATCACCAGTAAAATAGGTTTATTGAATGGCTTCAACTGCTCCAAAATCTCCAAATCCATGTGATTTGGACTTTCGCCAGCCTCAACCATTAGCGTTACGACATCCGCATCCGCAATGGCTGTTTTGGCAGCCTTAACCATTACAGATTGCAATTCGTATTGAGGTTTTATCAAACCCGGTGTATCCAAAAAAACCATCTGATAATCATCGCCGGTCAGGACGCCCAGTATTTTATGGCGTGTCGTTTGGGGCTTCGGTGACGTAATGGCTATTTTTGTACCAAGTAACGCGTTCAGTAAAGTTGATTTTCCAACATTCGGCCGCCCAACCAGGGCCACATATCCAGCCTTAAAATTTCCCGGTACCTGCAACAAAACCACCTCCTGTCACTTGCCGCATCAAAAACAATTTGCAGTCTGAAAAAACAAGCTGCCGAATCGTGAAATTCAATTGAGCTAATTATTTATTTTTCATTGCCTATCGACGCAAGCACGATGCTCGCAGCAAGTATTTCGTCCAGACGCCATCAAATTATCACACTAACTATTTGTTTATTTATTACTTATTTTTATTGAATTCTGTTCCATATTTTTTTCTAATTGTTTCAATTTCTTCCAGATTCGCATCAAAAATTGCGGCAAAGTGCTCCGCCGTTACGGCTTGATTTAACTGTTTTCCGGCCATCAAAGCAAGCGCCGCAGCAAGGTTTTTTTCATTCTTTCCGGAGGGAATTTTTGCTTTTAGTTGAACCCAATTTTTCAGGGTCAATTCAATAAATTGGGCGTCGTACAGGGGTTCCAGCACTTCAATCAACTGCTCCGCCACCGAATCCATTCGATCCAGAATATGAAATGTGATCACCGGCCGGCGGTAATCTGCTAGCGCTTCTTTCCTTCTCCGAATGTCCTCCCGTTCATCCCGAATCACGGTAAATGCCGTTTTAAACTGATATTCCATCAGAGGTACACTTTGCCAGCTCCGCAAATAAAGCAGACTTCTCAGAATAGCCTCTCCATCACTCTTGATCTTTTTGGAAAATTTGTAGGTGATTTCCTCAAAAAAGCGGCTGAGCAAGTCCGATTCCCGAAGTCCACCGCCAGCCAGAACTTGTGCGGGAGTCAACATGGAAAAGATTTCATTGGGCGTGTCGTTCCAGATCATTCCCAACTGGCGAAGCCTTTCTTCTTTTTTTGCGGCAGAAGAAAAGGAGCGATTTGAATAATATTTTTCAAGAAGAGATTGCCATTTTTCATCGTACAATTCACTGGGACGTGGCAGCAAAATATTCAACAGCCCCCCGCTTTTTTCATAGGCTTCGTCGTATTTGAAGTCACCAGCCGAAATCTTGGCATCCTTCAGTACATCCTCGATCGTTTTTCCCGGGCGAGGAGGAAAGGACTGCAGATATTCCCTTATTTGAGTTTCTCCACCTTCGTCTAGCAAAACCTCATAAAGGGCGCGGTCATTTAACTCGGGCTTGGAACTATTCACAAAGGTTTCATCCAAAAACTGCCAGAGCTTTTCTCCAACCAATGCTGTTGGAATCCAAATATCCTTAATGTCTTTTTTCAGTGGGTGCTGGTGCATAATTTTAATTCCCAAATGTTAGTCGATTTGCGATTAAATACTACCTAATTTGACGATTTAAAGTTTTCAAAAAAAATAATAGCAGAAGAAACACCTGATTTTTGATGCAAAAATTCTGATCATTTGAAAACCTGGCAAATGGGATGTCTGAGATTTTGATCATTTGGGTCAAATTGTGCCCGTTCTCATAAAATCAGGCTGTTTTTGAGCCAGGCAAACATCCTTCTGGTATTCGTGCGATCGCTTTTGTGAAAGCCGCCCTGAGATGCTGACGATCGGTGTTGAGCCACCAGGATCGATGGCCGTGTTCCCCTGATCTGCCATAGGTTTGGTAAGTTCAATGTCCGAAATAGAACGGTTTTGATTTCCAGAATATAGTTTCCTCCTTTGGAGATGCCTTTGGCGGCAAAATCGATGAGCCGACCACGGAACGTACCCAGTAACCGGCTATCGGAATCACATCACCGGTCGCGTCGTTTTTAGATGCTTCAAAGAGAAAATGACTGATCATCAACAGGGAATAACAGGCTCGATTCATGCCGAATTGCTCAAAGGCTCACTGTTCTTTCGCAGCCAGTTCTTTTAAGGAACGGTGATTCAATTTATCTTTGCCACGAGAATGATTGAGCCAAATGATCGTTTCTGCCTTCAGATAGTGTTCCCCCCGCCGCTTCAATCAGTTTGGCCGTCAGCTCTTCATCTACCGGAAAAGGTGAGAAAATGAAAGTGATTTTCAAAAAACGAACAGAATCCGATGCTTTCAGCCTAACAAACGCAAAGGGTTTTTTTATCTCTCAAGAATCGCTTAATTTAGATAATACTTTGTTTCATATTTTTGAGCGCCCGTTTTGCCACATCGTAATCGGGCCGAATTTCAAGCGCCTTCCTCAGCAGGTCGGCCGATTTAGGAATATCATGAAAATAATTTGCGTAAATAATTGCCTGATTAAACAGCGCCTTTGCCTGGAGATCGGCCTCATTCAGAGGATCATTCTTGGCAAATGCGAATGTTTGATGATAATAGGCGAGCGCCTGTTCCCAATTGTTTAAAAGCATAAAAATAAGCCCAAGATCCATGTGGATTTGGGGATACTCAGGGAGTTCCTTTTCCGCCTGTCTGTACAAATGCCTTGCATAAAAATAATTGGCCTTTTGATAACAGTGCGCCTTCGCCACAAAAAAGATCAGCCAGGCGTTTGGCGGAAATTGAGATAAGTTCCCTTCGTAATAATCAATCGCTTCCACCTGCTTTTCATCATGAACAAATCCAAAAAATTGACTGATCCTCTCGACCCAATTAGCTCCCAAGCGTGCCTGATATTTTTGAAGATAGGACTTTAAATACGTTTCAAGATAGGGAGAAACATCAGTCAATTGCCAAAAAACATCCTTCCAATTTTCTTCCGTGACTATAATCGAAGATTTCTCGTCATCTTTTGTCATTTTTTGGAATCCTTTTCGTAGCGAAATTAAATCGAGATTTAGAAAACTTCCAATTTACAGAAAAAATAGCCCATTCACCCCCCTGTTTAACGGATTATGCAAAAAATCCATCTCAGCTTCCTATCCGAGGGAGAACCCTCGGGCTATGAGAAGAAAGCATCCTGAAGGATGCTCAATCCTTTCTACATTTAGCCTTAAGGTTTACCTCAAGGCAAATTAATAATTCTTGCTAAGGGCTGCCATTCTGAGCTTTTCCCCTGTCCGGCTCAGGCGGGAAGAATCTCCGGTGGACTGACATAAAAGAAACCCATTGACACGCCCGGAAACCCTAATCTGATCGGAGCTCAATTCTCATTGTTGTTCCTGAACCCGGACGCGTTTCACGAATACTGAGACGCCCGCGGTGGTATTCTTCTACAATCCGCATGGCAAGGTTTAACCCAAGACCCCAGCCCCGTTTTTTTGTGCTGAATCCGGGCTTAAAAATCTTTTTCCGCTCGGCGTACCGAATGCCCTTTCCGTTATCCGAAACATCAATAAATACGCGATTTTTACTCGACTCCACGTAGCCGGTTGTGATGGTGATTTTCCCGTTTTCTTTGTCAATGGCATCCAGAGCATTCTTGATTAAATTTTCCAGCACCCATTCCATCAAATCGGAATTCATGGCGACGGGTGGCAAATCTGCCAAATTCAGGGAAATCTCTACCCTCTTTCCTAATTGGGGCAAGCGTCTTCTGAAATAGGCAGTCACATTCCGAATTAACTCTTCCAGGTTTCGTTCTTCCAAATCCGCGCGCGAGCCAATTTGAGAAAAACGCGTCGCCACCTTTTGCAAACGCATCACATCCTGCTGCATTTCCGTGATAATATCGGAAATGTTCTTTCCGTCCTTTGTTCTCTCACCGAGGAGCTCTATCCAACCCATTAGCGAGGACAAAGGGGTGCCCAATTGATGGGCAGTTTCTTTGGCCATTCCCACCCAGATCAGGCGTTGTTCGCCCCGTTTGATAGCCGCAAATCCCATAAATGCAATAAACAGGAACAGCCCCATAACACCGATTTCGATGTACGGAAACCAGATCAACTTGGTAATGGTAGCCGAATCCCCATAATACAGGTAGCCAAGCGTAATATCCTTATAGCGGATAGGAATGGGCGAGGCGATTTTTTTCATTCGCCCCATTATTTTTTTCACTTTTGTTAGACTTTGCGGGCGCCGATCTTCCGGTTTGACCTCAATTCCCTTCCACGAAACCGGCTTATTGTCCTTGTCGGTGTAAATGATCGGGAAATTCGTCCGTCGGATAATCTCATCAAAAATAAAACTCAAATCCGTATCGCTCTCCGTGGAGGCTGCCCGCGCATAAAGATTAGCGTAAAATTCAATAATTGAGCGCGATTCGTCTCGCAAATCCTCCACAATATTTTTTGTGTAGAGCAAAAGCACTAAAATGAGAGCCACGGCGCTGAAAAGGAGAAATCCCTTAAATCGGCCGGAAGAGGGGTTAAAGAATCTGTGCATCGTTTTCCCATTGAATACGTTTCTGCCATTCTTGGTAGATTTTTTCCACCTGTTCCTTCAACTGTTCAAGTGATCCATCGTTCCAGATTACACGGTCTGCCAGAACAATTTTTTTTTCAAGAGGCCATTGATTTTCCATTCGTGCGCGCACTTCTTCAGCGGATAAACCGCTTCGTTTCATCACGCGCTTTATGCAGACCTCCTCAGAAGCGGCCACCACAACGATTTCATCCATCACTCCGGAAAGTCCGGTTTCAAAAATCAACGGGGCATCTACAATCAAAATTCCGTGGAAATCGGCTTGTGCCAGTCTTCGAACCTCGTCCCGAACCGAGCGAATCACTTCCGGGTGCACAATGGCGTTCAATCGGCTAAGCGCTTCCGAATTTTGAAACACCATCGAAGCAATTTTTTGGGCGTTTAAACGACCCTGTTTCGTGTAACTCTCGTCGCCGAAATCTTTTTGAATTCTTTTGCGAATAGGCTCGGATTTTTCCATCAGTTGACGAGCCAGAACATCCGTATTAATAACCCGGGCGCCTTTCTCTTCAAGGAATCGGCTTACAGTGGATTTCCCGCTGCCAATAATTCCCGTTACACCGATCACGAGAAAGGCTTTTTTTTGATTCGTCATTTCACCACCGCAAATTTTCCCATTTTCGTTTCCGAGCCGTTCGTCACCCGAAAAATGTAGATTCCTGCAGGAACAAACTCACCATTGGAGCGTCTCAAATCCCAGGCCGCTCCGCCATCACCATTCACTTCTTCCAGCGAAGCCACCCGAAGTCCCCGCAGGTTGAAAATCCAGATGGTCGCGGTTCGGGTCAGATTGGCAAAGACAACCTTTGCATCGGTTCCCAAACGTACCGGATTCGGATACGTGAACACCCGCGACAAATCCGTTCGATAGAATTGAAAGGCTTTGTGATCGCCTTGTCCCTTTTTGATCGGAACGCCCTGTTGATTCTTAACGTCCTGAACGGTCAATCGGTAACGAACACCCAGCGCCCCGATGGGACGTTCACTTCCAATCAAGAGAAGCACCCGGTCGGGTGCGGAACGATCCCAATTCGCTTTCAGTACCGAGATAAAAGGGCTGATTTGATAGTGATTCGGGGAAACAGCAGAAACGGAATCCATTGGCTCATTGAACCAGAGTTGAATCCGATTAGGCGACAAAAAATCCGCTCGGGTCACATAAGGCGGGTGGATTTGCGGCGGCACGACCGCCATTACCCGGCGGAATTTTTCATCCACGGGAGTTCCTTCCGAATCGGACAGCGCGGAAACCGAAATCTGAACCGTGCCGGCCGGCACAGTTGCAAGGGAGTCCGTAAGTAAAATTTCACTACCTCCGTGCCCCACGACGAATGAGACCGGATGCCGTTTGCGATCGGAAGGGGAAAGTTCAGGTTGATTGATTACAAAACATTCCCGCCGAATCGCTTTCGCCAAAATGGCTCCTGAAAAATAAAGGCGAAATTGATTGGGCAGCACAACCGTTGCGTATACGAGCCGAACCGGCCGATGCGGACGAGCGATTTTTTTAACGGACCTTTGCGTTTCCCCATTTTTCTCGGCTGAAATCCAGTAGCGGTAGAGACGGCCGTCACGAACCGTAGAATCCAGGAACGTACTCCCAGTCGTTTCCCCGATCTCGATAGAATCGGAAGCATTGGCTTCCCCTCGAAAAATATGGAAAGAAACAGCCCCCGTCAACACGTTCCAGCTCAAGGCAACCCGCTCGGTGTCCAGCGGGATCGCTTTAAAATCCTCAAAAAATCTTTGGCTGATTTGATTCTCCCCGGGAAATTGAATCCGCTGCAACCCGCTGCCCGAATCGTACACCAGCTCATTTCGGCCGTCGCCATTAAAATCGGCCACCACAGCGGAGTTCGTCCGCGTCGGATTCCCGCACCAAACCGGTTCGTAGGTGGCTGAAGCGGCATCGAAATGAATCACGTAAAAATTGGGGTAAAATCCGAGCAACAAATCAGTGCGGCCGTCTCCCGTAACATCCCCGGAAGCCATTCCGGAAGGGAAATTTTTGGGTGAGTGAAAGCCGTAAAATTCCTGTTGCCAGGCCACAGCAAAACTATCCCCTGCGACATGGGTGTAAATCCGAACCAACCATCGGCGGCTGTCAAACACATGTTCCAAATCGATGTCGGGTTTTGAATGGCATCCCACGGCAAAATCTGTGGAGCCGTTCCCGTCAAAATCACCGGAGGTTAGAAAATCAATGGTGTCAATCAGAGGCAGACGATCCCTCCAAACCACTTTCGGAACGCCGCCGGAGGACACTTCGTACATGTAAACGTCGCCGTCGTAATCGCCAAACAGGAGGTCTTTTTGCCCATTTTGGGTAAAATCCCCGATTTCCACATGCGGGACGCCCGTGCCGTTGTTTCCGGCCGTGGAATTCGGGAAAGAATCGGTGGCCACAAATTTAAAATCACCCATGTTGTGAAACGTTTTGAACACATTCCCTTTTCGCGCAAGGATGTCCTTCCGGCCGTCTCCGTCCAGATCAATCAGGCGGCTCCCCCACACATCGGACGAATCCCACCAGACCAACCGGGACGGCCAGCCGCCAGCGCCGCTTGCAAACAGGTAGGTCGTTCCTCCGGCGCCCGCCAGCAACTCGGGACGCCCATCTCCATCGACGTCTCCTGTGTCTCTTGGAATCGCCACATAATCGGTTTGATAAGTCTTTACGAATTCCCGGCCTTTCCATTCGAAAATCGATAGCGGCCCAAACAATTGGCTGCTTTTGTACTGATTCATAACCAGTTCAGGTGCCCCGTTTTCATTAAAATCAGTACTGTAGGGCAACAAATATCCTGAAGGGACGGCCGCGGGAAGCATTTCTTCGAGAAGCTGGGGATAAAATGCGTGGGTCAAATCGAAATGAAACAGTCGCGTTTCCTCGGGAAGTCGCCGCGTCAGTCCGGCGCGATTTTGAAGGCTTACATAAAAATCCCCCTGCGGGGGAAATGAGGCTGGATCAAGCAAAAAGCTGTTTTTTCTTCCAGCAAAGGGAAGGTTGGTCATTTGAAACGAGCCTATATCCGGACTGGCTCTGTAGAAGAGCGCGGCGTCGCAAAAGTCATCCGTGGCAAATTCTCCCAGGAGTACCCGTTTGTCACCCATTATCATCGGCTGAAGGGTCAGGGAATCCTTGACGACGGGGGGCGTGTGGTCTACAATAATGCGAACAAAATCATCTGTTTCCGTTCCATCGGTACTCAAAACCTGAAGACGGATAGTGAAACTGGTGTCCGATCCCAGCGGAACCGGCCATTGGGCAAGGGTATCGTCGATTTTTTGGTAAGTTGAAAGAATTTTTATCGGAACCCAGTCCGAGGGATTGTCTCCCGTGCCCACACTGATTCGGGCCTGCTGAAATAGCGGAGAAGAAGCCGTACCCGTAATTGTGATTTTACCGCCGGAAAACCCCTGATCCATTCTCGGAGTTTCTATTTCAGCCACGGGCGCACCGGACACGCCGAGCGCCCGGAACGCATTCAAGCGGCCCGCGCCGAAGGTGGAATCCCAACCCGCCTGGCCCAGGTCGTCGCAAGTGGAAATGAGCACATGTTTTAGCATTTCGGCGGAAAAATCCGGGTGAAGCGACAGCACCAGACCGGCACTGCCCGTTACAAAGGGGGCTGCTGCCGACGTACCGCTGACGTCGCTGTAGGAATTGTTTCGAAGCGTTGTAAAAATTCGTTCTCCGGGCGCTACCAAATCCAGTGAAATACCGTATGTGGAAAAGCCGGCACGCGCGTCATATTTGGTTGAGGCGCCCACGGAAAGCGTCTGCGGCAACCCCGACGGGTAGTGCATCACGCTGTTTCCACTGTTGCCGGACGAGGCCACACCGAGCACGTTATTCTCGTACGCAAATTGAAGCACATCACGTAAAAACGCCGTGACCGCCACATCGCCAAAGCTCATATTAATCACACGCGCCCCATTTTCGACGGCATACATCACGGCCGCCGCCACATCATCTTCTTCCAGCAAACCCCGGCTTGTTCCGGCGCGAAGATTCATAACCCGACAGTTTGGAGCTACACCCGCCACGCCGATTCCGTTATCTGCTGTCGCCGCAATAATCCCTGCCACAGCGGTGCCATGCCCGTTTTCATCGGCAGGATTGTTGTCTCGATTGCGGTAATCGCCCGCATCCGGGTAATTGGGAGCATCCACAAAATCCCAGCCCTGAATATCGTCCACGAAGCCATTGTGATCGTCGTCGATGCCATTAAAATCCGATGAATCCACCTGCCCATTGTGATTCAAATCCTCTCCGGGATTGATCCAGATGGCTTTTTTCAGATCCGGATGCTTGTAATCGATTCCGGTGTCAATAACGGCCAACAGAACCGAAGGATCACCCCGAGTCAGGTTCCAGGCTCGCTCCGCTCCGATTTTCTGAAGTCCCCACTGTTTGTTAAAATTGGGATCATCGGGTTTCCAATCTACACGAAACAAATGATTCGGAACGGCGTACTCCACCTGCGGCAACGCCTGAAGGACGTGAAGCAAGGAATCAGAATCTACAGACGCTTTTGTTTGTAAGATAAAAAAGTGATTTTTAAAAGATTCTGCTTTTCTCAGTGAAAAAATTTTAGGAGAAGAGACCGACCCGAAAAGGGGCCTGGCTGAAATCAGCGATTTTTGAACGGATTTAAAAACGGTGGGAGGAGTCTGAGATTCGCCCTTTTTTTCACTAATTAATTCGGCCTGGTGTAGCTTGACAATGAGCTCACGGGGAACTGTCCGGGCATTTAGCATAGAGGGATAAAAGACCGTTGCCAAAATAAACAAAATGGCACTAAATTTAATTGCTCTCATTTAAATTCTTTCCGACAATGCAGTCAATTAGAATCATAGATTACGACATCTACGAAAATGTTCAAAAGTGAGTGGCACCCAAAGTCGCCGGAATCAGCCCTTCAGGCGGATCAACCCGGATTAGTTACGATTTTCGGGGACGAAAACGCCGCAGAATTCACCAAGTCAAAAAAAGTGGCGAAGAGAACTGCAGATAAACGCACGTGTTTAATCCAAATTCCGCTTAAAATTAATTTGAATGATTGCAAACTCTTCGGGCATTCGTGCCCCGGCGGCAACAAGTTGCCCATGCCAAACGCGCAAAAACAGGTATTTTTGATTGTTAAAAGTAATCCATTTCCAACAAAAAATCAAGGCATTTGTCGATCAACAAATTTCTGTCACGCCAGCGGGAACGACCACACGAGGAGACATCGAAACGACGCAAAATATAAATCCTGATTGCTACTTGGACTCTTTGCGACTTTCAAATGGGCCCCTGTATTTTTTTTGATTCTGTGATAAATTAAGACGGATTTTAATATAGGAAGCTCTACCGTTGCGAGGTTTGCCACACCAAATGGGGAAGAAGCGTTTCAGCCAAATGGTTGTTCATAAAAATAATCTCGGTGTCTATTGTTTTATATCTGGAAGTAAAAGATGACCGGGGAAAATACCGATCTAACAGACCGCCTCCAACAGCAAGCAAATAACGGAACCTTTTTAAACGTAGTTGGCCGGCCAATTGAGGGCGATTTCTATTTTAAATCCCCTCGTCTACAGCGGGACAGTAATTTCGGCAACCGGGTATGATTTTAAATCATTTTCCGAATTCGGGTTCACTCAGAGCAATTCAGCAAATCGGACTACAAAACTCAAATAATCCCCACAGCCCGGGTCTGCAACCAGCCCTCTTTCCCATCCGCCAATTTTATTTCAAACCAGCCATCTGTTTTTTGCTCCACCCGAACCTTGACGCCTTCGTGCAGAGAAAAAACAAGGGTTCCGTCTTTGGTAGGAGCGCTTTTCACATCAACCTTTGGAACAAGTACAACCGCTTCAACCGTATGGGTCTGTGCCCAGGTCTTTGTTCCGAGCACAAATGCAAACACAAGAAATACAATGCCTATCGCCCACGCTAACTGACGTGACACCTTGCGAAAGCCTCGGTTCCGGACCAGCAGAGCCAGCACAATAAAAAGAACCGTTAGCATATAAAAAATAGCTGTAATCCAGAAAAGCGTCCCCGTACCAAAAAGATTCTGGAAGGATTTAAAATAGCGAATGTAGAATAACTCCGGAATCGAAGGAATGCGGTCGACCACCCGCATGTTGACCAATTCCAGATTGTGACGAATATCTTCATCTCGAGGAGCCAGTTTCAAGGCACGGTTGTAGTACAAAACCGCAGGCCCGATTTTGTGCATTTTGTAATAGGCATTCCCAAGATTGTAGTAAAGTTCGGGCGATTCGTAGCCCATTTTGAGAATTTGCTGATAGTCGGAAATAGCTTCCTCGTATTTCCCATTCTGGTAGGCCTCATTTCCGTTCCGAAACAAATAGCTTTTCTGATCGGCATGCAGCAAAGACGCTGCCCCCAAAATAGGCAATAAAATCAAAACGGCTGTTCCGAGAAATTTTCTCATTTGCTTCTCCCAATCCGATTGAAGCAATTTTGAAAAAATAGACTCACTCATTTTCACTACTCTTACCAAATCAAATCACCTTTTCCAATCGAATTATTGCCTGACTGGCATCGTCGAAACACCGTTGCATCTCCTCAAGCGTGCTATTTGCGGGAGCAAATCTCTGAAAATCGCAAATCCTCAAACAATCCAAATAGCTTTGAATGGTTTCATTATCCACCCGATGCTCGCGCATGAGTTTTTCTACCTCATCGGTCATAATTCCGGCCGTTGGCAAATTAAATTTATCTCCCAAAAAGCCGAGCAGCGCTTTGGAAATCTCCGCAAAAAATTGCTTTTGTGTGTCAACCGCCAACACTTTTCTGGCATTTTGCAACCGCTTCTTTGCCACCTGATTGGCTCTCTGACTGCGAGCAAAGGCCACATTCTCTTTCAACCGATCCTGGTTGCGCTTGTAACCGAAGGCTCCTCCGAGAACGATCAACGGGAAAAACACGATCAGCCAAAAAAGTGCCATCTTGTAAAAAATCCGATTTATTTTCCTGAATTTGGGCGACTGCGTTTTGATAAACCGAATGTCTTTTCCGATGAGTTGGACTTCTTCTTTTGAAAGACCTTCGCCCAGGGAAACCACAGACTCCGCTCCGGGCTTGACGTGCATCACAAACTCCGGTGAGTGAACCGTTTGATACGATTTTTTGACAGGGTCAAAATAACTGAAAGAAATGGGAGCAATTCTCTGATCGCCAGCGAAACGCGGGATCAACACATATTCGAAAGTTTTGTAACCGTGAACACCCGTCGCTGTTCGATTGATTTTCTCAGTGATTTTGGGTGCGTACCGCTCGAAATCGGGGGGCACGATGAGCTTGGGTTTCGGAAGCATCTTAATGTTTCCGCTTCCGGAAATTTTGACAGTGAGTGTGACGGCCTCGTTTGCCTTCACGGAGTCTTTGCTTACCTTTGCCGCCATGTGGAATTGGCCCACTGCTCCCGAAAAATCAGCGGGTTTTCCTTCTTCCGGCAATGGCAGAACATTAATCGTAATCGGTCTGGACTGGATATCCTTTTCTATCTGTTTGCCAAAAAAATCATCATTGAAAAAATCGTCAAAAATATCCCGCGAGCGCCGGTTGTTTCGAACCCGTACCTGGCAGGTAACCACCATCGGATCAATCACTTTTTTCCCGGGAGCCATAGGGAAAAGAACCATCTTTCTCAGATCGGCAACCGTGTATTTTACACCGTTCAGAATTTCACTTCGTGTCTGGGGGCGTTGAGGCATGGGAATTTCTTCCGCCCAAAACCCCTCCGTTTTAGGAAGAGACTTAATGCCGTATCCGGTGACCGAAACCCGGGTGTAAATCCGAAAAGTGACCACCACCGGCTCATTCTGGTAAACCCGCCTGCGGTTTACAAGTGCCCGCAGAAAGAGGCTCTGTTTCAACCCGCTCTTCTTTCGGGCGTTGGTGTTTGGAACTGTAGAAGGTGCCTGTTTTCCGGCCACAGGCGGAGGCTGAGATGCCGTCCGCTGTTGAACAATAATCGTCAAGGGGTTGGTTTTATACGTTCTCCCCTTAACTTTGACCACAATCGGCGGGATGGTAAAGGCACCCGCTCGAGTTGCCCGATAGTAATAAATTAACGTTTTTGAAACGGACATGCTGCCGTTAATAAATTGAATATTTTGAGAACTGCTGCTTCCCAAAAAATCGGCAAATTTTGAGATGTCCGGAAGCTGTGGCGACGATAGTTTACTGGCGCCGCTTCCGGATGCCTCCACTGACACAGAAAATTGCTGGCCCACAGCCACACGGTTTTGATCCAGATAGGCACGAACAGAAAATTTCCCCGCCCAGGCCTGAGAAACCAAGAAAATTGTAAGCAGTCCAATACTGCCAAGGATTCTTTTTCCGCTCATTTTGCGCCACAATTTTTTCTAACCACAATTACCAATCTTTTGCCACCCGAGCACGACTGCCCTGAGTTTGCATCTGTCGCTTCTTCTGAAGTTTTTTCTCATCATTTTTAAGCGCATTCAAAATCCGTTCAGCGTCCTTCTTGGTCATTTTGTTCTTTTTCATTTTCTGGGCTTGCTGCTCTTTCTGTTTCTTCTGATTGCCCTGCTTTTGTTTCTGCTTTTCCTGCTGCTGTTGCTGCTGCTGTTGTTGCTGCTCTTTTTTCTGCTGATTTTGATTCTTTTGACCACTCTGCTTCTGTTGCTGCTGCTGTTGTTGCTGCTGCTGTTGCTGCCGATTTTGGGGCTTCTTTTTCGCTTTCTCTTTCAATTTACGCCGAACGTATTCCAGATTGTATTTGGCATCGTGGTCATTCGGATCGAGCTTTAGGGCTTCTTTGTACGATAAAATACTCTCGGGCAATTTTCCCGCTTTGTAAAGACAGTTTCCGAGATTGTAATATGCCTGTTCCTGAACGCGAACATCTTTTGAATTCAGCGCCTTCTGAAAGGATTTCAAAGCCTCTTTGTATTTTTTCTTCTTGTACAGGGCATCACCCACATTAAAATGAATCAGCGGGGATTCGGGATTTTTCAGTAACGCATCCTGATATTTATTCAGAGCTTCATCAAATTTCTTGTTCGCAAAGGCTTCATTTCCCTTTTTCACACGGGAGCGCGCCGTGTCTGCACGAAGTCCCGTACCGAACAGAAAAAGCAACGCAAAAAACAACAGTTGCAAAATCGCTAATTTTTTCATTTTGATTTTTACTTTTTGATTTATGATGCGAATCGTCCCTTCCACTCGGCTTTAAGTTTTCGCCGCTCCGGAATAAATATTTCCAAAATCAATAGAATTAATCCAATTCCGAGAAAATACTGAAATCGATCTTCATACTGTGAAAAAATCCGCGAGGCCAATTCCTTTTTTTGCATCCTTGAAATCTCCGCGTAGATTTTGCTCAGTTCCATTTCGCCGGATGTGGCGTGGTAATATTTACCACCTGTTTGCAGGGCGATTTTCTCCAGAGTCATTTCGTCCAGTTTGGTCATGACAACATTGCCATTTTGATCCTTTTTGTAACCAAGACTCCGTCCGTTGGCGTCATAGATGGGAATTGGGGCACCCTGAGGCGAGCCAATTCCAACGGTGTAAATGACGACACCGTCCTTTTCGGCAGCGTCGGCCATTTTCATCGGATCGCCCTGAAGATTTTCGCCGTCAGTAATAACAATCAGTACCTTGTGCTTCCGTTCCTTCTGAACAAACGAACCCATTGCCACAGAAATAGCCTTACCAATATTGGTGCCGGGTTTGGGAATAAGGTCGGTGTCCATAATATCCAGAAACATCTTGGCCGCAGAATAATCCAGCGTAAGTGGACACTGCACAAACGCATCTCCGGCAAACGCAATCAGACCAATGCGATCGCCTTGTAAATGATCGATTAAATTGGCGACTTCGTGTTTGGCCTTTTCCAGGCGATTGGGTTTAATATCCTCTGCCTTCATCGAAAGCGAGACGTCCATCGCCACAAAAATATCTACGCCCTTGCGTTTGACTTCTTCCAATTTGGTGCCAATTTGGGGCCGGGCCAGCGCCAGAATAAAAAAGGTGTAGCTCAGAATTAAAACGGCGTTCTTCCAGCGGTGATTTTTTCCACTGTAGGAAATCATGAGTTTCTTCAGTGCAATTAGATTTCCAAATCGTTCCAGAGCCCGCTGTTTATTTTTCCCGACCCAGTAAAAGAAGGCTATCCAGCCCGGAATTAAGATCAAAAGATACAATGCAAATGAATTAGCAAAACGCAACATGTAAGAGTTAAACTCCTTACCTTTTTCCGGATTTCACGGTTGAAACCGGTTTGATTGTCTTGATTTTTTTATTCGAAGCCACCCCTTTAAAACCCACCTGCAAAAACGAAAATGCAAAAATCTTGGATTCGTTTGGCAAAAGTGTTGTGAAAAATCCATTTCCCTCCGCCGAAGATTCTTCCCGCTTGGGTCGAACTGGCGACAAACTCAGAAAGATGCCTTTCATCAAATTTACCAGACTACAGTAATTCTATTGACTCACTCCTCACGGCAATTTTCGAAATTTTGTATTAGCCAGTAAAATTTCCAACGTCAAAAAGAAAAGAGCCACCCATAAAAATTCAACAAAAAGCTCCTTGTATTTTGTGTACTCTTTTACGTGAATCTTGGTTTTTTCCATTTTCCCGATTTCTTTGTAAATTTGCCGAAGCGAATTGGTGTTCGTTGCCCGAAAATATTTCCCACCGGTGGTTGCCGCAATCTGCTTCAGCATATTTTCATTAATTTCCACTGGCATTCGCACGTAGCGTTTTCCGAAAAATGGATCCTGAACCGGGTACAGGGCCGATCCCCTTTTACCAGCGCCAATTGTGTACACGCGAATCCCCATCGCCTTCGCCACCTGGGCAGCCGTGAGGGGATCCAGCTCCCCGGCATTGTTGCGCCCGTCTGTGAGTAAAATAATTACTTTGCTCTTGGCTTTACTGTCCCGCAGGCGGTTCACGGCATTCGCCAGCGCCATTCCAATAGCCGTACCATCGGGAATAATACCGATTTTTACATCTTTAATGAACTTTAGCAAAATGCCGTAGTCCAGCGTCAGCGGACATTGCGTATAACTGTCACGGGCGAAAACGACCAATCCGATACGATCGTTTTTGCGGCCTTTTACAAATTCTTCAGCTACAATTTTCGAGGCTTCCAGCCGGTTTTTGGGTTTGAAATCCTCCGCCAGCATTGAGCTGGAAAGGTCCATCGCCAGAATAATGTCGATGCCTTCGGTAGTCACTTCCTGGTGAGTGCTGCCCGACTGCGGCCGCGCCAGTGCCAGAATCAAGAAAACGACCACCAGTAACCGGAGGCTGAAAAGTACATTCCGGTACTCATTCCAGCGAGATTTTCCGGCGGATTTCACCAAATCAAGATTGGAATACTTGAGTGTGGCCGCCTGTTGTTTCCCCTTGCGAAAATGAAAATAAAACAGAACAGGAATAATCAAAAATCCCGCTAAAAATTCAGGACTTGCAAATCGAAACATCTATCGTCTTTACCTTTCCGGATTACCTTTATCAGAATCTTCCGGCGGATCCAATGTCTTTCCACCGTCCGAATTTCGCTTAAAATCCACCACGTCATCTTCCTCAGCCACCACCCCTTCAGGGACGGAACGCCCTTCTTCTTCAGGCGCTTCTTCCAAGGGTGCTGCCGATTCCTCTGCGGGAACTTCAACAACCATGGTTTCACGGACAAATTGAAATGCCCAATCGATTACCCTTTTATTTTCCTCATCTTCGGGAATATATTTTGCAAATTTTACCAGATCACACAGATCGGTAAAATCCGTCATTAACTGCAAATGCTCGTCAGAAATCGGAATTCTCTTCAGTTCAGACAATAATTC
>Ga0114934_10000916_pt1 | contig 19152 bp, 13 predicted proteins | sample 4SBtaG_2_FD_99695 | JGI IMG/M metagenome (GOLD analysis project Ga0114934, IMG submission 99695) | Deep subsurface microbial communities from Kolumbo volcano to uncover new lineages of life (NeLLi) - 4SBTROV10_white metaG | ecosystem: Environmental > Aquatic > Marine > Volcanic ...
AATAGGTCTTCTATATTAATATTTGCCGCAAGGAGTATAAAGAGAATTGAGATTAATAAAATACTTAAGGACTCCTTAAAATAAAGCAGTTCTTTTAAATAGGTAGATTTTGAGTTTCCTAAAACCATTCCCATAACCACAACCGCCAGTAATCCGGATTCATGAGCAAAACTATCTGAAAGCACAAAAACACCTAAAACAGCCGCTAAAGCAAACACGTTTAACAAGTAGTGGGGAATCCACTTTCTATTTATTGAAAAATTGAGCGCGTGTGCAAAAGTAAATCCAAAAGAGGAGCCAAATAGCACAATTTTTCCAAATTCAATAAATGCTGTTTTAGTAAACTCTTCTCCAGTGCCAACACTAATAAATTCAAAAACAAGCACAGCAACTAAGGCGCCTATAGGATCAATTAAGATACCCTCCCATTTTAAAATAGCAGAGACGTCTTTTTTAAGAGGAATATGTCTTAATATTGGAGTAATGACCGTAGGCCCTGTAACTATAATTAATGCTGAAAACAAGAATGATATTTCCCAACTTAAATTAAATATAAAATGTACTGTAATTGCAGCTATAAAAAACGTTACTAAAGAGCCTAGTGTAATTAGCTTTGTTATTACAGGGCCAACATTTTTTATCTCATTGGTTTTAAGGGTTAAGCCGCCTTCAAATAGAATAATACTAATAGACAGTGACACAAAATAAAAAAGAGCATCTCCAGGAAATAAGCCTTCTTTTCCATTCCAAATCGGTTCAATCCACTTTGTTCCATCTTCTGACAAAAACTCAGACGCTACGGGACCTACTAATAACCCAATAAGGATTAAGGGTAAAATTGCTGGTATCTTAAACCGCCATGCAATCCATTGGGCTAGTATACCTGCTATAATGATTCCTGCTAATTCTAACATTAAAACTATTTTGTTGTTAAAATACTAATTTATGTTTATACGAAAGTAGTTTATTTAAACGAAATTTAATCGCCTTTCATGGTAAGCCTTAAAACTGAACATGCCGATTTTTCAGCAAATTTGTCTTTGCCAGTACCTACTAATACGCTTATCCAATTATCTTTTTGTGGTGTTCCTAAAATAAGCAGATCATACCCTGCAGATGTTTTTGAAATAGCATTTATGGAGTCATCCGATTTTAAAATAATAACCTCGCTTTGGGTATTTACTTTTTGCAAAAGGTTTAATGATGTTTGTCGCATTTCATCCTTTACATCTTTTAGGGTTTGAGTAGGTAAAACATGTAGTAATGTTAATGAAGCTCCATAAAACTGACAGATGCGATCGGCAATAGCAATAAAGTTTTTATCCTTTCTTCCTGGTCGTAAAGCGAGTAAAACTTTACCTATATGTCTTACGCCGTTATCTTTAAATAAGGCAAAATCAGAATCTATATGTGTTACCAACCAACCAATAGGGTTTCTTACTAAAATTCCGTTATGGGCTCTTCCGCTCCAACCCATGACCAACCAATCACAATGGGTTTGATTGCTTAATGCATGAATCGTATTTGACACATCATGCGTTACAACAGCTTCAAAGTCTATACTAATATTTTTAGCTCTTGCTAAGCCTGAAATACGTCGTGCTAAAGAAGTTATTTTAGGGCTGTCTTCCATAAAAGCATCTAGAAATGTTTGATTGGGAACTTCGGTAATATTAACAGCCTGAAGTTGGGCTCTTTTATTAATAGCTGCTCCTATTTCAATTAGCATTTCGGGAGAATTTTCATTCCCCAACAAAGGCACCACAACACCTGCATCTGATGCTAATTTACCGTCCAAGATTTGTGAATCAATATCTCTTTGCTTTTCAATATTCTTTCGCTCCTTGTTCTTTTTATTATATAACAAATATAGTGCTGGTCTATGTCCATAACGCCTCAAAACCCCTGTTCTTGCTGTTTTTTTTCCAAAATAAAAATAGATAATGAATCCTAATGCTATTATTGTAAGAATAGCTATAAAAGGTATAAATCCTAAAAACACCAATAATACAACGCCGCTAATTATACCAAAAATCTGCATAAAAGGATACAACGGTGAACGATAAGGAGGGTTGTACCACTGTACTGATGTTTCTCTTAAAACAATAACAGCTGCGTTAACAGCAACAAACATTATAACCATAAAAGCACTCGCTAGTTTAGCAATTTTTTCAACATCAAGAAAAAGTATTACTAGCGCCATCACGATACAGGTTATAATAATAGTAACCACTGGCGTAAGGTACTTAGGGTGAACTTTACTCATAAATATTGGTAACAACTTGTCTCTAGACATGGCAAAAGGAAATCTAGAAGCGGCTAAAACTCCGGAGTTTGCCATAGAAATAAGTGTAATAACACCAACAACTGCAGCAATGTAACCGATATATTTTCCGCCTAATAAATTTGAAATCGTATAGATGGGCTTAATGTCTGTTTTTAAGGATTCCAATGGAATATTTCCAACCAAAACAAAAGTTACAAACACATATATTAAAGTCATTATTAACAACGATAATATCATGGCTCTTGGTAAGTTTTTATTAGGGTTTTTAATTTCTCCTGCTATTGCCGCAACTTTTGTTACTCCAGCGTAAGAAATATAAACGAATGCTATAGTAGAGACTAAGCCAATATTGCCATCAATTAAAAAAGGATCTAATAAATCTGCATCGATTCTTGGTGCTCCAAAAATGAATATTAAAACCAAACTTATTAAACTGATGCTAACGATTACAATTTGAACCTTACCCACCTTTTTTATCCCAAAAATGTTTAACAAAAGTATTATTGCAAGAAAAAGAACAGCAACATATTTTGTGAGATTAATGTCTATATTCACTAAAATTGAAAGATAAGCGCCAAAGCCAACCAAGGCAAAGGAGCTTTTTAAAAGTAGCGACAACCAGAGTCCAATCCCTGAAATAGTTCCAAAAATAGGACCAAAAGCACGCTCTATATATACGTAAGTTCCGCCCGAAGAAGGCATTGCAGTTGCTAATTCTGATTTTGAAAGTGCTGCTGGTAAAATACATACTGCAGCAAGTAAATAAGCTAACCAAACAGACGACCCCGTTTTTGCAGCCGCCAATCCGGGAAGTACAAAAATTCCGCTTCCTAGCATTCCTCCTATACTAATGGCTATTACTGAAATTAATGGTAAACTGCGCTCAAGTTTTTTCAAAGTATAATATTTGTTCCTAAAATAGTCTTTTTTTGCAACAATAAAGACCATTGGAAATGAGTAACCAAAACTAACAATGGGTTTTTAAAGTTTTTATTTGTGAAAGATTAGGCGTTACCTTTCATAGCCATGTGTCCTAATAAATTTCGAGAAAAGTTCAGCATGCTTTGTACTTCGTCTGTACGGGCAATATGAAGGTATTTAAAAATCATCAGCGCTTCTCCATTACTTTCGATATGGTGAATCTCATTGCCCTTAAAAAAACGAATGAGGTCTTCATTAAAAAAAACTCTAATGGCATCTTCATCCTCTCCGCTTAATTTAAATTTATTTGAAAACTCTGGGTATTTCTTAAAATTAATATCTCCTTTTGACCCCGAAAGTACCTTTACGCGATTAAATATTTTATCAAAAAGCCCTTCTTTATCAAGTATAAAACGCGGTATTGGTGACGGCAATCGAATGACCTGAACAGTTGTTTGATAGATCTCTAAAGCAAGCATCGCTCCTTCATCAAACACTATGTCTGCAATTTCCCATTGCGCATTATTCTCTTTGTCAAACCCTTGAAGCGAATTATTCTTCATCTCAATTGGGCGCGAATCAAAAAAACTAAAATTCCTAAGATAAGATGTATTCCAGTCTACCTCTCGCTCAAAAGACCAGCCGTTTGCAATTGCCATTTTCTGTAAAAGAATTTGCCGTCGGGTAATTCGCTTTTTAACCCGACCAGTTATAATTTTTAACGCTCTATTGTGGCTGGTTGAAGCAACATGATGGTCTAGTCCAATTAGTTTTACCTCGCCGCCTTGATTATCATGTATACGTTTAAATTCGATCAAATTTTCCATTATTGAAAGGTCAACCAATCGGGTTTGTGACATATCAATATGGACCTTAGATCCTAAAGGGATTTCTTCCAATAATTTGTCCAACTTCAAAGCGTACAAGAAATTAGTAACCCCTTTTAATTTTACGTCATAAATGCCGTTTTTTAAACGATATATTTTTGAACCAGATTTATAAATCTTTTTAAAAAAAGTTATAAATCCAACTTTAGCCAATAACATGTGTAAAACTAATGTCACTAGAATGCCTCCAACAATTCCATAAAGTAAATCTGTAAATAAAGTAATGATAAGCGTTGAAATTAGGAACAACAATTGTTCTACACCTTGGTCGTAAGCGTGTTTGAACACCTTAGGGGATGCCAATTTAAACCCTGTATGAACCAATATTGATGCTAATGCGGCTAATGGAACACTTCTTAATATTGGTGCCAAAATTAGAACAAAAAGAATAAGAAAAATTCCATGATAAAAATTTGACCATTTAGTCTTGGCGTTGCTATTTACGTTTACTGTGCTTCTAACAATTACGGTGATTATAGGTAGCCCTCCTAAAGCCCCAGAAACCATTGTACTAAGTCCAACTCCGACTAAATCTTTATTTAAATTGGTTGTTCGTTTATAAGGATCCAATTTATCAACAGCTCGCGCACTGGCTAATGTTTCTACTGAAGCTATCATAGTAATAGACAGTACCGTAAGCCAAAAAGGAGAGGTGCCAATCATCCCAAAATCAGGGTGCAAAATACTATCTAAAGGGTTTCCGGGAATATCAATAAGAAATTTTGGGCCTACTTCATAGGAATTCCCTAGAAATGAAATACTGTGTGCGTTGAAAAAATCAAATCCAAATACTACAGGCAAAGCCAATAATAATACCCACATGGGTGCCGGGATTATTCTAATGAATTTGAGCTTAATTTTTTTATAAAATACTAGAGCTAAAATTCCAATTAATGCCACTAAAAAAACAAAAGGATTGGCGTCTGGTAGTTTGTAAAAAATATCAAAAAGTGTTCCAATAGTAGTATCTGCCACAGAAGTGGTTCCTAACGCATAGTGCGCTTGTTTTGCAAAAATAATCACGCCTATAGCCGCTAAAATACCGTGTAAAACCGAAGATGGTAATAGTTTGGCAAATCGCCCCATTTTAAGAAATCCTAATAAGGTCTGAATTCCGCCTGATACTACAATTGCTGCTAAAACGTAATTAATATTTCCTTCTAATGCTACAAGGCCTCCTAAAATTACTGTAATTAATCCAGCTGCTGGGCCATTAATAGCTAAATGCCCACCCCTAAAAAACGTTGTTACAATACCGCCAATTATCGCGGACAATATACCAGCCATAGGTGATACACCTGAAGCAACAGCAATTCCTAGCGCAAGAGGTAAAGCAACTAGCGATACACTTAAAGCTGCTGAAAGATCGTTGTACCAATTTTCTTTAAGCCCTCTAAAACCTACGGAAGGAATAATGTTTTTTGTACTCATAATTTACTTAGAAGGTTTATTTGGGGTTTAATATACGTTTTTCAAAAAAATAAAATCCTTTAAAAGGGCAAAATATTTATATTTTAATTCTGCTGCCGTTCTTATTATCGCAAAACTACTAGGTTGTTAAAAACATGGCTTACTAATTTGTTTTTCTTGGGCTTAGAGCTTCTAAAATATATTGTTTCTTAATTTTCTCATATTTGTGTTTTTCCTTTTTAACATATTCATTAATTTGCGGTTCTTATGAAATTATATCCTATAAATTCAGGAAATTTTAAATTAGATGGAGGTGCTATGTTTGGTGTGGTTCCTAAATCGTTGTGGCAAAAAACCAATCCTGCCGACAATAACAACATGATAGATATTGCTGCACGTTGTTTACTAATTGAAGACGGAAATCGATTGATTTTAATTGACACAGGAATGGGAAATAAGCAAAGCGATAAATTTTTTGGTTACTATTATTTATGGGGAAATGATACTATAGATAAGTCTCTAAAACAATACGGGTTTTATCGTGATGATATTACTGATGTGTTTTTAACGCATTTGCATTTTGACCATTGTGGTGGAAGCATTCAATGGAATAAAGATAGAACAGGATATGAACCTGCCTTTAAAAACGCACACTTTTGGAGTAACCAAGACCATTGGCAATGGGCTATTCGTCCTAATAAACGTGAAAAGGTATCATTTTTAAAAGAAAATATTTTACCCATGAAAGACAGTGGGCAACTAAAGTTTATTTCTCTTCCACAGGAAGATATCCTTAAAAAATCTGAGCTAGAATTTGATGTCTTTTTTGCAAACGGTCACACCGATAAACAAATGCTCCCTATGATAAATTATAATGGGAAAACTATTGTTTTTATGGCCGATTTAATACCAACTGTAGGTCATTTACCAATTCCTTTTGTTATGGGTTATGACACAAGGCCCTTATTAACACTTGACGAAAAAGAGCGTTTTCTAAATCTAGCTGCAGATAATAATTATTATTTGTTTTTAGAGCATGATGCTTACAATGAAATAATTACCGTACAACATACAGATAAAGGTGTGCGTTTAAAAGACACGTTTACCCTAAATGAAATTACAGAATAAACTATAAAATATTATAACAATTAAACGTATTGTGTTAATTGCTCTAAGCAAATACTAAATAATTAAAAAAAACCTTATCTTCGCGTTTTTTATAACTATCCGTTAATCAATTCATTATGAAACAATTATTGAATTTCGCTTTATGTCTTTCTGTTGTTTTTTCTTATGGGCAATCCTCAACAACAAGTTATTCAGCATATTGGCAACAACATGTAGACTATAAAATGGAGATTGATATGAATGTAAATACATATCAATACAGGGGTAAGCAAACACTAGTATACACAAACAACTCTCCTGATGTATTAAATAGGGTTTACTACCATTTGTACTTTAATGCCTTTCAACCAGGAAGTGAAATGGATGTAAGATCCCGCACAATTTTAGACCCAGATAGACGTGTAAAAGACAGAATAAGTAAACTTAACCCTAATGAAATAGGTTATATAAAGGTAAACTCACTAATGCAGGATGAAAATGCAGTAACATATGAAACCGTGGGAACTGTTCTTGAGGTTAACTTAAACAAATCTATTCAACCAGGAGCTTCGGTTACGTTTACAATGGTTTTTGATGGGCAAGTGCCTGTGCAAATACGTCGTTCTGGAAGAAACAATAAAGAAGGTGTTGCATTATCTATGGCACAATGGTATCCTAAAATGGCTGAATATGATTTTGAAGGTTGGCACGCAGATCCTTATATAGCAAGAGAATTTCAGGGTGTTTGGGGAGATTTTGATGTAAAACTTACTATTGACAAAGATTATGTAGTTGGCGGAACAGGGTATCTGCAAAACCCAAATGACATTGGTTATGGTTATCAAACAAAAGAGGTTAAGAAGTCTAGCGGCTTAACTAACACTTGGCATTTTATAGCACCAAATGTGCATGATTTTACTTGGGCCGCAGATCCTGATTATGTACATGATACACTTCAGGTAACTAACGGACCAATGTTGCATTTCTTCTATAAAAATGATCCCGAAATAAAAGAAAACTGGAGAAAACTTCAACCAAAAACTGCTGAATTAATGCGGTATTACAGTGACAATATCGGTAAATACCCTTACAAACAGTATTCAGTAATTCAAGGTGGAGATGGAGGAATGGAATACGCCATGTGCACATTAATAACAGGTGGAAGAAATCTGGGTAGTTTAATTGGCGTAACAGCTCATGAAATGGCACATACCTGGTTTCAGTTTTTATTAGCAACAAACGAAAGTGAACACCCTTGGATGGATGAGGGGTTTACAGGCTATATAAGCAGCGTGGCAATGAATGATGTTATGAATAGAAACAAGTTGCACCCTACTGAGGGAGCGTATAAAAACTATATAAAATTAGCGCTTTCTGGAAAAGAGCAACCGCTAACAACCCATGCTGATAGATATGAATTTAACAGCTCGTATGGAACCTCGGCATATAGCAAGGGCTCAGTGTTTTTATCACAACTGGGTTATATTATTGGTGATGATAATCTAAAGAAGACCATTAAAAAGTATTATACCGATTTTCATTTTAAGCACCCAACACCAAATGATATTATTCGTTCTGCAGAAAAAGTTTCTGGATTAGAACTAGGATGGTATTTAACAGATTTTGGGCAAACCACTAACACAATAGATTATGGTGTTAGAGGTGTAATGGGGCGAGGAGAAACATCTGTTGTTATACTACAGCGCGTTGGGCTTATGCCAATGCCTATTGATATTGAGGTTGTGTATCTTGATGGTGCCAAAGAAAACTTTTATATTCCATTGCAAATGATGCGTGGTGAAAAACCTAGCGACTCTCCTAGAACAGTATTAAAAGATTGGGCTTGGGCAAATCCTTCCTATTCATTCACAATTAGTAAACCTAAAAAAGAAATTAAATCGGTTACTATAGACGTTAAAAATAAAATGGCAGATATTAATAAATATAACAACTCAATACAAGTAGCTACGCAAGGTGCTAAGGTTACTACAACTAAAAAAAGTACCGCTAAAGCAAATGCTGTAAAAGGACTTAATTAGATTCTTTTTATTTATACCAAGGCTGGTTTTTATACATTTTGTTTTTTGACACTCTTTCTCTGTTAAAAAGAAATATGCTTGTGTTGTTATATTGTTTGTTTCTATATCCTAGTAAGTGAAATATTGGTTTCACCATATATTTTGCTACTTTAAGGTTTACTTGTAAAATTCCTTTTTTTCTATCTTTCCATGTGACTCCTGGCAAAATGATAAGTAAATTGTCTACTCTAATTCTTCTTAAAATTTCAGATAATTTTAAAAAGATTGGATTAATTTTTTTAATAATAAAAAAACCCTCTTTTCCTTTTTTTTGATTTAATGGCATAAATAGTTTAGCGTTAAAAGGTGAGATTACATTTATTTTATTGTTTATCGCTAAAACTTGTCCTTTGCAAATTGTTTGAAAACTTTTAACTTCTTTTTTTATTTTAAACACATCGCCTTCTTTGATTTTATGAAGATAGACCACCTCAAAAATTTGATTATTGTTTATAGCATTTATTTTGAGTTGATTGTAATATTGATAATAGCTTAATACTTTGTTTTCATCAATAACTCTTGAAAACACTAAACTTAAATAAATAAATGCTTCACAATTAGTGACTGCACTTTTATCATTATGTTGTCCAGATTCAAACCCAAGCGAAACATAGCCTAATTGATTAATATAACTCAATAATGGGCCGTCTAAAAATTCTTCTATTCCTAAAATTATAGGAACAGGAAAAAGTTTTGAAAACTTCCTATTAATTAATGCATCGTTTATAGTAATAAAAGGGAGTGTTTTTCCAGAAGTGGTGTGTAAGTCGATAAAATAATATGGTCCGCTTTCTTTTTCTAATATGGTTTTAAGAATTTTATTTAACTCTTCCTGCTCTTTTTTTTCGTTACTTAATTGTTTTGTTTTGTTGGTGTTCTTTGTGTTTCCATTTAGCCAAAGCCTATTGAGATCTTCTTCTATATAACGTTGATTTGAATTAAGCGCTTTCAAATTTCCTGATATTCCGTAAATAACGCCATTAACTTGATTTGGATTAATTTTATGTAACACTTCATTAAGAGCGAAAACCCCAGCAGTCTCATTTCCATGGATTCCTCCAAAAAAAACAATTGTTGGTCCTTTTGTTTCCCCTGTTATCTTTCCAATAATCCTTTCTATGTGAATAGATTTATCTAAAGCCTTACTATAAACTTTCACTTTTAATTGTTTAAATGTCGTTACTTGTTACCATCCCTATTAATTTGTCTTCTTTTACTACTGGAAGGCAATTTATATTGTTTTTGTTCATAATTTTTTTCGCTTCAGAAAGACTTTTATATTGGTCAATGGTAATTATTTCTTTTTTCATAATGTCTGTTACGGTATTAAAGTGATTCTGGTGGTTGGTTAAACAATCTGTAAGATCAGACCAAGTAAGCAATCCTATAAGTTCTTTATCATTATTTATTACTGGCATGTGATGAAAATTTTTCCATTGCATCATTTGTAACACTAATGCAACGCTATCACTTTCATTTATTGAAAAAATATCTGTACTCATAACATGTTTAACAATGCGTTTTTCACGAAAAGGTATTGGTGTTTTATTGTTAATTACGCCCCAAGTGGAAATGGGTTTGTTGCTTTCTTGTTTTTTATACATTTCTGAAGTTAGAATTTGAGAAGCTTCAAACTTTTTCTTGGTTTTTAAAAGGTTTCTGTAGCTTTTAGTCATCCATTGTGAGCCATTATTATTTGATTTAACCCTCTTTTCAATTATTGCTAAATAGCGCTTGTAATCTTTTTGTGAAACCCCGGCCTTTTCTAGTCCTTTATGCGCCATTGGTAATAATTCATTTAAAATTAGGTTGTGACTAGATATATATGCTCCATTCCAATAAAATTGTGTGCTCATACCATAGTGGGCCGCAGAAAAGAAATTTGTTTTAGCGTCCCTGAAGTCCATTTTTATGTGAATGTTCTTATAGTTGTCTGGTTTACCCAACATTACTCCTACCCAGAAAACCATATTTGCAATCTCGTCTTTAATTGTGGGACCAGACGGAATGTATCTATTTTCAATTCTTAAATGTGGCTTTCCTTTTTCAACGCCATAACATGATCTGTTCCATCTATAAATGGTGCCATTGTGTAGGTTTAAAGCGTGCAAACTTGGAATTTCACCTTTCTGAAGTGTTTCAACACTATCTTCGTTGAACTCTGATGTTAACAAGCTTCTGAACCTAGAAATGTTGTCTTTAAATATATCTGTTACAGATCCTTTTGCCCAATCTTTTCCAAAGCTTACTCGTGATTGTTTTTCGGATAATAAAAAAGAATTGGCTCTCGTATCTATACTTTGAGTAAAAAGGGCCACTCTAGTTTCGCTCCATAGTTCCTTTCCAAACAAAAGAGGTGAGTTTGCGCATGCGCTTAATATTGGTCCGGATATAGTTTGAGCCCAATTATAGCTATCAATAAATTCATTTGGTGGTATTTGTAAGTGCATTTGAAAACTAGTATTACACCCTTCTAGCATAACTGAATCATGAAGTAAATTTAATTCATCAACTCCTTTAATGTGAATATTAAAGTTTTGATTTCTAGATTCTTTTATGGCTTCATTTAACACATAGTAGCGTTGTCTTGGGGTCATGTTTTTAACTTTAATGTGCTTGAGCGAAAGTGTTGGCAATATCCCAGTTAGAAGTATTTTTGTATCCCTTTTTTCTGCTGAATATTTCGCCTTATTTAAAAGCATTGAAAGGTTCTTGTCTAATTTTGAGAAGCATTTATTTTTAAGCTCAATAGGGTCTAAATTTATTTCTAAGTTATAATTCCCTATTTCTGTTGTAAAGTGCTGGTCGTTTATGTCTCCCAATACATCTAAAGAATTGCGGTTTGGTAAATATTCATTATTGATTAAACAAAATTCTTGCTCAGCTCCTATTCGTATAGGAGATTTTTCAATTAAATCCTTTTTTAGCATTATTTCTAATGCTTCAATGTCTTTTAGTAAATGATAAATATAATTTGCTTTGCTTTTTTTGTTTGTGAGTTTAGTAACTTTTAGACCTCCCATTGGTTATCTCTTTAAGGATTTTTGGGCTGTGTTAAATTAATATACATTGTGTTTTTAAAATATGATTTTTATCATACCTAATTTAATATTGCTGCTAATGATGTCTTAATTGTTATTTTTGTATTCTTTTAATGTAAAAAATGGTTTTTAAGAAAGAAAAATTAAAAAGCAAAAAACTTATTGAACAATTGTTTCTGGAGGGACAATCTGTTTCTGCTTTTCCTTTGCTCTTAGTGTACCTTCCAATATCTTTTAATGATAATACAATTGTAAAAACAGGTTTTTCTGTTAGTAAGCGTAATTTTAAAAAAGCTGTTGATAGAAATAGAATAAAGCGATTATTAAAAGAATCTTATAGGCTGTACAAGGCTTCATATTTTAACAACATTACAACACAATATGCGTTTATGATTTTGTATATTGGAAATGATAAGCCTACACTAAATCAAATAGAAACAAGAATGAACTTGTTATTTAAAAAATTTAACGACGCTGTTTCTATTAAATAAAATTACTGTGATGAAACAAAAATTTAAATCTAAAATTATACTTCCTGTTTTAATGTTAGCGCTTTTATTTACAGGCGCTGCCTTTAAAAGCGATTTTTTTGAAATCGCTAAACAAATTGAAATCTTTACAACTTTGTTTAAAGAAATTAACATGAATTATGTTGATGAAACTAATCCGGGTGATTTAATGGATACGGCTATAAAAAATATGCTTAAAGACCTTGATCCATACACGGTTTTTATGAACGAACAAGATGTAGAGGCAGCGCGAATAAATAATACTGGTGATTACATAGGAATTGGAGCAAGTGTGAAAATACTTAAAGATAAATTACTAATCATGGAGCCTTACAAAGATTATCCCGCAGACAATGCTGGTCTAAAGGCTGGAGATGAAATTATAAAAGTAGAAGACATTTTGGTTTCAACTTTTAAAGAAAATGCGGGCGATTTACTTAGAGGAGCTCCTGGCTCTAAAGTTAATGTAACCTATAGAAGACAAGGAAAAACCAATACAGCAACCATTACACGACAAGAAGTAGAAATTAATGCAGTAACTCTTTTTGATATGGTAAATTCTAAAACGGGTTATATTGCTTTGACTAAGTTTAATAGAAAAGCGTCTCGAGAAACGGCAAATGCGTTAAAAGAGTTAAAGGCTGAAGGAGCGGAAAGTATAATTTTAGATTTACGCGGTAACCCTGGAGGGTTATTGTCAGAGGCTATCAACATCGTAAATCTTTTTGTTCCTAAAGGACAATTGGTTGTAACTACAAAATCTAAAGTAGAAAAATACAATAAGACATATTTTACTAAAAATAATCCAATTGATACACTAATTCCTTTAATTGTATTAATAGATGGTGGTAGCGCATCAGCTAGTGAAATTGTGTCAGGATCTTTACAGGATCTAGATCGTGCAGTAATTATTGGTTCTAGAAGTTTTGGGAAGGGGCTTGTTCAGCGTCCAAAACCTTTAACGTACGGAACACAGATTAAGGTTACTATTTCTAGATATTATACACCTTCTGGTAGATGTATTCAGGCGTTAGATTATTGGCATAGAAATGAAAAAGGAGATGCTGTGCGTGTAAAAAAGGAAGATTTTAACGAGTTTAAAACTAAGAATGGAAGATCTGTTTTTGATGGTGGTGGTATAGAGCCTGATGTTGAAATTGCTTTATCAAAAGTATCTACAATAACCAAAGCGATATTGAGTAATGACTATGTTTTTAATTTTGCTACCAACTATTATTATGGTCATCCAGAACCCAATATAACTACCTTTAAATTGTCTGATTCAGAGTTTAAAATGTTTAAATCCTATTTAAAATCTAATCGTTTTGATTTTAAAACAGAAACAGAAACAGCTTTAATAAAACTAAAGGAAGTAGCAAACAAAGAAGAATTGATGAAAGACTTGTCTGGTGATTACAAAAAACTAATGCAAAGCCTTGAGGAATTAAAAAACAAGGCTGTTGATGAAAACAAAGCACAATTATCTTCTTTGATAGAAAATGAAATTATTAAACGCTATTTTTATAGAGAGGGTTTACATGAATATTATTTAGCACACAATGTCGAAATAAAAACTGCTACCGAAATATTGAGTAATATTAACAAATACAATAGCTATTTAAACTAAGTTCCTAAAATTTATTACACTTTATAAATACTTATAAACTAAAAATTGGTTTATATTTATATCTCTATTTAAGATTATAATATGAGAAAAATTCTAATTTTCTTTTTATTATTGAGCAATTTCATGTGGTCTCAAAATGAAATTAAACATGTGGTCTATTTTGATACTGATCAGTTTGATGTAACAGACATAGAGCATAACAGACTTCTTTTGTTTATTCAAGATATTCAAAAACAGGATGTACAAAGAATAGACATCTACGGATTTTGTGACGATCGTGGAAGTGATTCTTATAACCTTTTATTATCACAGCAACGTGCAAATGCCATAAAATCACTATTTTCTGAACATGAAATTGATAATTCCCTAATAAGCAACGTTGATGGAAAAGGAGAGGTGTTATTAAAGACTATTGATACCGAAGATGCAAATATTATTAGAGGCTTAAATAGAAAGGTTGAGGTTATTGCGGTTGTTTATATTCCTCCGCGACCAGAAGTAATAAAAGAAGAGCAAAATACTGAGTCTACTTTAAAAGGAAGTCTTAAAGTTGGAGATAAAGTAATTTTAGAAAACATTTTATTTAAAACAGGGTATAGTCAAATTTTACCAGAGTCTATTGAAACACTTGAAAAAATAACCAAAATACTAAAAGAACGTGAAGATGTATATTTCACCATTCAAGGGCATGTCTGTTGCACACAATTCGCCAGAGATGCGGTTGATAGAAAAACCAAAAAGCGTAACCTTTCGGTAGCTAGAGCAAAATATATTTATTACTATTTAGCTGGAAAAGGGGTTAATAAAAAAAGAATGAAATATGTGGGAATGCGTCGTAAATTCCCTTTAGGAGGTGAGGCTAAATTTGATAGGCGAGTAGAAATATTAATTACTTATATAGCTTCAAAAAAACAGTAGCTTATTTTTTTATCATCACAATATGTGGGATACCATCTTCTAGATATTCTTCTCCGTCTTCTATAAATCCTATATTATTATAAAATGGTTTTAAATACGTTTGCGCAGATAATTTAATTGTGGTCTCGTTGTAAAAATCTTTTATGGCTTTTATAGAGGTGTTCATAATCTCATATCCATATTTATACTGGCGTTCATTTTGTGCTACTACTACTCTACCTATACTTGCTTCATTAAAATAATCTCCAGGCTTAAAAACCCTTGTATAAGCCACAATAGTATTGTTTTTAAGCCCTAAAATATGTAAGGCCTTTTTATCTTTTCCATCAAGATCTGGATATACACAATCTTGTTCTACAACAAAAACGGCACTTCTTAATTGTAATAAACCATAAAGCTCTATTGTTGTTAACTCATTAAAATATTTAGTTTTTATGGTTAACATTAATCTTGAATAATTACGTTTTTAGAGTCTTCTTTATTAAACTCAGGTTGTATAGTTATGTGATTTATTTGAAATTTCTCGTGTAGTAAAGCTTCTATTTTATTTAAGATTAGATCAAATTCCGAAATACTAACATTCTCTTTTAAATCAAGATGTGCTTCTAAATGGAGTTCATCATCATTTAAATACCAAACATGTACATGATGTAATTTATTAACCTTTGGTATTTTATGTACTACTCTTAACATTTCTTTTATATTCACTTGATCTGGAGTAAATAACATTAATATTTTGGTGGATTTTTTAAGTAAATCGTAACCCACCCAAATTAAATATATAGCTATTAAAAATGTTAATACACTATCTACCCAAAACAATTGATAATAACGCATTAATAAACCACCTATCAATACCGCAACACTTGCCATCATGTCTGTAAAAAGATGGAGATATGCTGACTGTAAATTAAGGTTATTTTTAGAATCTTTTTTTATTAATAATACACTAAATCCATTAGCAACAATTGCTAATAAAGATAACCAAATAACGATATTGGATTCTATTTCTTGCGGATTTTGAAACCGTTTAACGGCTTCAATAATTAATAAAACCGCAACTATTACTAGTGTAGAGGCATTAATAAAAGCTGCTAATATCTCCGCTCTCTTATAACCAAATGTTCTATTAATTGATGCTTTTTTTTTAGAGAGTTTAGACGCTAAAAAACTAATGACTAAAGAAATAACATCGCTAAAATTATGTAAAGCGTCACTTAATAAAGATAAACTTCCAGAAACAATTCCACCTATAACTTGAGCAACAGTAATTACAATGTTAAGTAGTATAGTGAAAAAAAGTTTTTTATCTTTTAAATCGTGGTGGTGGTTATGTGAATGTGAATTATTCATTTAACAAGAAACAGGAATCTTATCTACTCTATTCTGGTGTCTTCCGCCTTCAAAAGGCGTATTTAAAAATGTATCCACCATATCTAATGCTTGAGGTAAAGCGGTAAAACGTGCTGGAATACTTAAAATGTTTGCATTATTATGTTGTCTTGCAAGAGCAACTATTTCGGTTGTCCAACATAACGCTGCTCTTACGTCTTGGTGTTTATTTGCTGTCATAGAAGCTCCATTCCCACTTCCACAAATAATAATTCCTATGTCTGATTTATTACTTTCAACATCTTCTGCTACTGGATGAATAAAATCAGGATAATCAACACTATCAGAAGTATCTGTTCCATAATTTGTAACTGTAATACCTTTGGATTCTAGAAGTTTAATTATTGCAAATTTATATTCTGTTCCAGCATGATCGTTCCCTATTGAAATTTTCATTTTTTAAAGATTATTTTAGTGTTTTCATGGCGATGAAAATCTAATTATTATTAAATTATAAAAGTACAAAATAAGGATTGTAAAAACACAACTGTTAATTACTATATTAATAAACTGTTAATATCTAATGGTTATATTTTATAATTATTTTTTGTTATTTTTATAATTTTTATAAGAAAAAATGTCTATTTAAATTCTAAATATTTTTATGTAAAACAATTACAATGTTATGAGTTAAAATTATATATATATAAACAATAAAATAAAAAATTATTATTAAAAAAAGCTGTTATCCTAGCTTTATAAAACTTGTTAATATTATTAATTAAAAAGCTATCAATAAATACATTATACTATTAATAACTTGTTAATAGTGATATAATAAACAGTAGATAATGTATTTTCAAAGTAATTATATATAAAGTTATAGTTACTATTAACACACTATAATAAACATCATTTTATTTTAAATTTTAAAAAGATAAATGTTATTATAATATTAAATGTGAATAAACTAGCTTTTAGGATTTTTAAATTAATATATATAAATTAGTCGTTTGATTTTTAAACCTAAGAAACATGAAGAAACTACTACTTATTGTATTTTCATTACCAACATTAATATTTTCTCAAATTCAAATAGGACAAAATATTAATGGAGAAGCAGCTCAAGATCAATCAGGATTAGGTGTTTCATTATCTTCAGACGGCACAATAGTTGCTACTGGTTCTCGCAGCAATGGTGTGAACGGAGCAAATTCAGGTCAAGTACGTGTCTATGATTTAAGTGCATTACTTTCTAGTAATGGTTTTGTGTTGTCTCAATTTAATATATACCCTAACCCAGTAAAAGAACAGTTTACTATTAAATTAAGTCAAGGATTAGAATTACAAAAAGTAAATATATATAACAGTTTAGGACAGCTTATAAGTTCTACAACAAAAAATAGTATTAACACAGTTAATCTGTCTCAGGGACTTTACTTTATAGAAATTGAAACAACAAAAGGAAAAGCAACAAAAAAGATAATTATAGAATAAATAGTTATATATAATCATAAATTAAAGGCTTACAATTTTGTTGTAAGCCTTTTTTTAACACTAAGAAAATGTAATTTAATATTTAAAACGTAGCTTTGCAATAAACTTAATACGTTGAACTTCTCTTTTATTGAGTTTTAAATAACAAGTTCCTATATATCTTAGGAAAAAAATATGATTACAAATATTAAATGACAAGAAAGAAAAAAAGGAAATCAAGTAACAAGATTTCTAACCTAACAAATACTATCTTAAGTATTTTAAAAAAAGAAATCAATAAATCTTTTAATTACAAACAAATAGCTGCTAAACTTGGTGTAAACGATGCTAGTAGTAGAAATCAAATTATAAAAACCTTACAGCGTTTAAAAGCAAAGCAAGAGATTGAAGAAGTAGATAGAGGAAAATTTAAAGCTATTACATCATTAGAGTATTATACTGGAATTCTAGATATTTCAGCAAGAGGGTCTGGTTATGTAATTAGTGAAGATTTTGAGGATGATATTTATATTGCTTCAAATAATATTAACAAAGCTTTAAATGGCGATGAGGTAGAACTCTATGTATATAAAAGGCGTAAACGGGGAAAATTAGAAGGTGAAATAACCAAAGTAATTAAACGTGCTAAAACAGAGTATGTAGGTGTTATTCAAATACACAAAAACTATGCATTTTTAATTGCTGATAACACTAAAATGTATACCGATATTTTTATCCCTATCAATAAAATTAACAAAGCGGAAGATGGCGATAAAGTACTAGTAAAGTTTGAAGACTGGCCAGAAAAAGCAGATTCTCCTTATGGTAAAGTTATTAAAGTATTAGGAAAACCAGGAGAACACGATACAGAGATTCATTCCATTTTAGCTGAGTACGGCTTACCTTATGAATTTTCTCAAGAAGTAGAAGAATACGCTAATAAAATAGACACTTCTATTAATACAGCCGAAATAAAAAAGCGACGTGACATGAGAAAGGTTTTAACCTTTACCATAGACCCTAAAGACGCTAAAGATTTTGATGATGCTTTATCTTTTCAAGTATTGAAAAACGGAAATTATGAAATAGGCATCCATATAGCAGATGTTTCACATTATTTACAAGAAGGCACTATTTTGGACGATGAGGCTTACGAGCGAGCAACATCTGTATATTTAGTAGATAGAGTCGTACCAATGCTTCCTGAAGTATTATCAAATAATGCGTGTTCTTTACGACCAAAAGAAGAAAAATTCACCTTTTCTGCAGTGTTTGAAATTAATGATAAAGCACAAATTAAAAACCAATGGTTTGGTCGTACAGTAACCTATAGCGATGCCCGTTTTGCTTACGAAGAAGCTCAGGAAATTATAGAAAAAAATGTCACGTTGAGCGAAGTCGAAACGTCTCAATTAAATACAACAATCCCTAAAGAAATTTCGATTACTGGAAAACAATACAATACAACTCTAGAAATTGCTCAAGCGGTTTTAAAATTAAATCAACTTGCAAAAATTATGCGTAAACAGCGTATGCAAGCAGGGGCAATATCGTTTGAT
>Ga0114934_10000918_pt1 | contig 19139 bp, 14 predicted proteins | sample 4SBtaG_2_FD_99695 | JGI IMG/M metagenome (GOLD analysis project Ga0114934, IMG submission 99695) | Deep subsurface microbial communities from Kolumbo volcano to uncover new lineages of life (NeLLi) - 4SBTROV10_white metaG | ecosystem: Environmental > Aquatic > Marine > Volcanic ...
AGCCCTCTATGGGGGATCTGTGGAGGAAGTGTATGCGGCAGGGAAGCCGCATCCAAGCCTACAAGGATGTATTTACGGCGTCTTCCGGAACAGATCACCCATAGAGGGGCGAGCAGTTACCAATTTACGACTACTTTATCCTGTCACGTGAAAACCACAGGGTTTTATTCTCTTTGACAGTATCCGGTTCCTGTTGGCTGGAATCCACCGAAACACTATCGTCCAGCTTTGACCATACAGAATCCGCCGCTGTATTGATTTCCGGTTGTCCGCGGGGAAGGAACAAACCACACTGTTCCCGCTCGCTAAGCACCTCGTGTACTAGTTTGGCATCGACCAGACGCCGTTCTTCCGCATAGCCATAGACAAGGATGATATCGCAAAGGTTGTTGATAACCCGAGGAATACCTTTACTGGCCTTGTAAATTTCCACACATGCACTGTTGGAAAAAATTCCCAAAATTTTTGCACCGGCAATACGCAAGCGATGATAAATATAAGTACGCGTTTCTTCTGCATTCAGAGGTTTCAAATGATAATGTACTGCAATACGTTGTGTAAATTGTTCCAATCCCGGCTGCTTCAGTAATTCCAGAAGCTCCGGCTGCCCCACCAATACCATTTGCAGCAACTGATTTTTATCGACGTTGATATTTGAAAGCATACGCAACTCTTCAAGTGTTTCAGCATTCAAATTCTGGGCTTCATCAATAATTAGAACGGTGCGCTTATTGTGCGAATATTCGTTAATTATAAAGTCGGTAAATACTCGATGCATTCCGACTCTGTCCTCATCTTTACTACTTATTCCGTAGGCCATCAACACCCATTGCATCAACTGACCAAATGACGCATGCGTGTTCGTTATCAAACCCACAGTAACATCTTTGTCCATATTATCCAGCGCATAACGAATCAGGGTGGTTTTGCCACTGCCGATATTTCCCGTTATCACCACAAACCCGGCCTGATTGACAAGACCGTATTCGAGCATCGTCAACGCGCCTTTATGTTTCTTGCCCAGATACAGAAATTCCGGATCCGGCAACATGGAAAATGGCTTTTCCTTTAATCCATAATGGGATTCATACATAATTATCGATTCAGACCCAGTCAGCCTGAATTCTCTCTCGACTTGTTTAGCACAGTCCCGATCAGGCGGGTTTGTTTCAACATTTCAGTGGCCTTTTCCAAACCATTTCGGGTGGTCGTACCTTCTTCCAACACCAGAATAGACGCGTCTGTAAATGGTGAAAAAGCCAATACATCCGCTACTCCCAGATGCGGAAGATCAAATATTATGATTCTCGAATCATAACGGGATTTCAGTTCTCTCACCAATTCTACCATACGCGGGGACGATAACATCTCCGAGGAATCCATCAACGGCCTCCCTCCCGGCAATATTACGAAACGGTTGATACCAAGCGGATTGACCAATAGCTCGCTAATCGGTACACCATCCAAAAGATAATCAGTCAATCCCCGACTCACAGGTAAACCGAAAAACTTATGCACTGATGGATCACGCAGGTTTGCATCGACAAGCATGACCGTTTGATCGATCTCTAACGCCAGACTGATAGCGAGATTAATCGCAGTCAGAGACTTACCCTCATTCTCGGAACAACTTGTTACTAAAATCGAATTCCATTGATTTTCCCTGAGGATCATCAGAACTTTAGTCCGCAGAATTTTTATTGCGTCAACGTAAGCACCTTGATTCAATTCGGTTATAATTCGATTACCGCGTAGAATTTCCGACGAAACGCTTATTGATCGTGTCTGAGTATATTCAATGCCGGGAGTTCCCACTACTTGTCTTACCGCCGCAGGAACCTGAACGTTTTGGTCACGTTCCGCGCGGGCTTTTTCTAGTGCAATCTTTATGCGTTCCATAAACTATTTCCAGCAGCATACTAAGCATTATTACAGGATTATAGAATGCTTAGATGAAAATTGTATGATATTCCTATAAAGATTTGTCGGTTTATTTTTTTATAAAGAGCTGAGCACTACAGAGCGGTTAGCTTAGAAACGCACCCGTTAAACAAATAAAGTAACGACTTACCCCCAAATCGAAACAGCCCTCTATGGGGGATCTGTGAAGGAAGTGTATGCGGCAGGGAAGCCGCATGCAAGGATGTATTTACGGCGTCTTCCAGAACAGATCACCCATAGAGGGGCGAGCAGTTACCAAATAAATTAACAAAGCCTTTGCTTTGCCAGGTAAAAGCAACGCGTGAGTTTTCACTATGTGACTCTAAAGTGTGCCGTTTAGGCAACATGACACATATTTATCGTCAGTGATTATTAATAACATCCAGGGTGTTCTGGATCATGCTGTCAGCAGGTGTCACTATGAATTCAAAAACAACGAGAATCAGAACGACCACAAAACCAATGACGACCAGCCCAATAAAATTAAAGTTTTTCCTGCTTTTCTCGTCTCCTCGATCTATTTCCAGGTAAGGAATCACCACCAGCGGCAAACTGCCGGTTACTGAAACAACAGTTTTCGGACTGCGCACCGAATGGTCCATCAACTCAGCCAAAGCCACGTAAGAAAACCCACAACCAAAAGAAAACAGCATGCCAAGAAACATGATCACCATACGATTGGGTTTGATCGGTTTTTCCGGTACAGGTGGGGGGTCTATTATAGAAAATCGTTCACCTTTACTTTTCCTCTCCAGTTGCTCAGCTATTTCAGCTTCCATTTGCTTTGCTTTAATTTCTTTATACTTTTCCGTTGCATTTTCGTGATCTCTTACCAGCGAGATATAATTGCGTTCAATTTGTGGACTTTGTATCAACCGTTCTTCATAACCTGCAATTTTTTGCTGAAGCGCCTGACGTTTTATTTTTGATGAACTCAGTTCATGCTGCACGCTGTCCAACTGAGCCTTAAGTGTGATGTATGCAGGATTTTCCGGCTGAGCGACAGACACATCTGCGCTCAAACCTCGCCCCTTGGTCAGGCTGATTTCTTTTTCCAACGCTTCAATATTACGGACTATTCTTTGCAAATCCGGATGATTGGAAGAATATTCCTTATTGGCAATCGCCAATTCCGCACGCAACCCACTAAGCCTTTTGGCTTGCTCCAGGGATTCATTGACTTGTCCGGTTTCAACTTCAAGCGCCTTAATTTCCTGCCGTATTTTGACCACATCAGGATGTTTCGAGGAATATTTAGTGGCCATCGACACATATTCTGTACGCAATACTTTAAGTCTGTCTTCAGGGCTCAGAATTCTTTCACCGGATTCAGAAAACATAGGGCCAAACGGCTTGATTTGTGCCAATTGACCATCCAGATAAAATTTTCTGTCCTGCAAAACCCTGACCTGACTGTCCAACTCAAGAACTTCACGCTCAGTTTTGTCGAGAAACTGCGTGTTCAAATCTTTTAGTTCGGGCAAACGATGTAAATTTTCCTGTTTAAATTCCGCCAGGCGCCGCTCCAACTCACGAACTTCGCTTCGCAAATGTCCCGCTTCCTGTTGAAGAAATTCGGAGGCTTGTGCGGTTTTTTTTGCCCGTGTCTTTAAATTCTCTTCCAGATACAACGTTGTTATTTCGTTGGCCACAGCCTGAACCAAAGCCGGATCCGGACCATCAAATGACAGGGTAAAAGCAATCGTGGCTTCACTGGCACGTCCGGTTTTAGAATCAACGACTTCCGCCTTAATCGTATCCAAACCAATGTCATCGCGCATTTTGGCAATTAAATCCTCCCTGGTCATTTTATCGCGTTTGTTTTTATACAAATCATATTTCTCGATAATGGCGAGAAGGTTTACCCGTGTCATGACCTGCTGACTGATTGTTTGCAGTCGCTGATTCGCAAAGCTGGTAATCGTCGAACGAATCAGGTCCTGAGGAACCTCTTGTTCCTCAATTAGAATAATCGCTGTTGAACGGTAAGTAGGGGGCCAAAATTTAGCCAATAATAGGGTTAGCCCCAGTAAAATACCGACGATCAGCATGCTCATACGCTTATTTCTGCGAAAAGCAGCGATATAATCAGCCAGTTCTTTTGAATCCATATTGTCTACCAATCAGATCGAAGTCTTATCCCAATGATAGCGTAGAGTAAGAAAAATTCGATGGCCAAACTGTACACCGGGTATTCTCTCGCGGGTTTGGTGAATATACCGATAAGCCGCTTGCAGAGAAAGTGCTTCTGTCCAATTCCAGAGCAGATCCGCATCAATCCTGTATACATCCCGGTTAATCCGATTACCGGATATTTCAATATCAGCGGAATTGCGGTTCCTGAATTCGAAATAATCAAATCGCAGACCGGCACTCAACTCCTCCAGGAAAGAATATCTTCCCATCAGACTGATGCGATTTTTCTTCTGTAGATCCCCAAAAATTGAAGGCGCTATCCCTCTGGCAAACTCAGCCCGTAAATAGCCGATCTCAAATTCTTTTTTTATGTACGCGTCGACCACATATTCGGTACGCAAATCTTCATTCCGTCCAGTCAGAACTCCCAGCGATAACGCCTGATCAGAAACCACAATGGTGTTTCGATCAGACTGAATAAACTGTCCCCCGGCGGATAACCCAATCTGCAAGGTCGGATCGATATCGTGGTCAACACCGAGCACTGCGTTGACAAATTTATGCCTGATGGAAACCGCCGACATTTCTCTCACTTTCGGAGGATCCGCTGTGTAACTGATAAACTGGAGGTTCGTATTAAGCGATGTAGTCTCTGATAAATTATAGGAAAGATCCATAATTCCGGTATGCGCATTCGAATCAACCACCCGACTCGAAGCACCCAGATCCGCTTGATCGTAGGACAGATCATTAAACTTGTAACTCAATTCCAGTATCCACCGCTCGCTTAGAGAATACGCCCAGGAAGGGATAATCTCTACCAATGACCGACGCAACCGTCTGGCGACCAGTCCCTGACCCTCGGAGAGCCCAGACAAACTCGAGTCCAACACATATTTTCCTTCGAACTTAAGCCGAGCTCGTTCGCTAATATCATATTGACCGTTCAGGTGAGCAAATAAATTAGTTGTATCCAGCCCTTGCTGGCCGAAGTATCGCGCGTCCAGAATACGAATACTGCCACCGGCAGTCCAAGGCTCGGACTTTGCTGAAACATCCAGATTGGCGCCCAACAATGTTCCCCAAACATCTTGATGGGGCAGTGGCGAGAGTAAAATATTGGTATTGTATTCTCCGCTGAAATCCAGATCTGCCTCATATGACCAATCAAACGCAAATACGGGGCAGGGGATTAGCGCAAACGCCAATAGGCTCAAGCCAAACATTACTGTCGGCAAAGTCGGATTCATATGTGTTGAGTGTTATTGATTTCTGTCAACATAAATCCGTTACAAACCTGCTGTTTCACGGAACGACAACCACATCCCCACTTTCAAGAACTATATTCTGATCCAGCCTCTGTCCATCCAGAATAGCCCCATAATCGAACAGTAAAACCTTGGTATCACCGTTCATTCTTCGTAATATTTTAATATCATCATCATCCGCGAAAGGTGTCAATCCGCCAGCCATCGAAAGCGCCTGCATAACATCAATATTATGTGTAGGCTGAAACTCTCCAGGTTTATTGACCTTTCCCAGTACATAAACCTTCAATCCAATTGAAACGATTGATACCGTAACCACGGGATCCGGAATAAAAGTCGCGAGCTTTTCAATAATATTTTTTTTCAGCTCACCTACGCTTTTGCCACCCGCGTGAATATTGCCAATCAGTGGAAATGTGATACCCCCGTCCGGACGCACTAAAGCCTGTTTGTTCAATGACTCTTCCTTCCACACTGAAATTTCCAGCACGTCCCCAGGATTAATACTATATTCGATGGGATTTGTACTGCTTTCCGATATTTCTGCAATATCCCCTAGGGAACTCTCGGCGACAACGGGGAAATTGACAACCATTGACATTGGTAAAATCAACAATATACAGCACAATTTTTTATTCATGAGCTTCCAAGTCTTATAATAACTTAACTAAGTCTAGCAGCTAAAATATTCCTGAACCAGTCACGGAATACCAGCCACCCATCACCCTCCGAAGTTACCAGATTTAAATGGATCTCAGACACTTAGCCTGGATTTAAAAAAAACGATAAGTTTATCCGCCACCAACTAGAAGAAATACAGATTCAGTCAGGCTGGCGCCTAAACAAAATCCCACAGATATTTATTTTTTGCCATCGACAGAAAAATCACTCAATAGTGCCTGTTGGCGGTATCCGCGATTTATATTGTAGTCAGCAAACCAGTCGATTGTCCGCAACCGACAGTACCAGTGGATAAATGACCACATCGACAGATATTTCCAGAATCACTGGGGGCAAAATGTTTTTCTGCCTAATCCAAAGGACTAACGAATACAATACTCCAACTACGTTTCCCGACCTGGCCTGTGGTGGTAAAACTCCATTTCCAAAACTGTAACCGACTGCAATGTTTTAATTTCGAGACAAACACTATTCCTAGCTAAGAACGACTGACAGACCTATCACTTAATGTTGTATTCGGTCGAAGTTACTTCATCAACCTTGGTTTTTTTAATCGAACCCGGTGGATCGACTGTGGGGAGTACTACAAGACTAATCAGCAATCCAGTGACAACTACAACCAACGATGCTACAAGCAAAGGATTTTTCATTTTGGCCTCCAAAACTGCCATATTATTATTTTGACTCATTTTTACCCTCATCCCATTTCGATTGTTACCGAAAATCTTATTCACCTGCGATAGAACTTTTGTGATTCCCATATTTTTTCTGTATGCCCGATATTTTACCTATCGCCGATGAATACTTGGTCAATATTGATTGCGACAAACATCTGATGTCCTGATAACGCGTAATCAATTACATAAAACCCTGCACAACATCCACATACAAAAATCCAGTCAACTCAGGAACCTTACTTAAGACGGCGCCTACTATTCAGTCACCGACCACAGGATTAGCCCAATCTCAGCAGCTATTCAGCGCGTTTACTCTCCTCACTCAATAAGGTTGCCGTGAACAGCAAAAATTTTAAGCATTATGCGATAAAACAATTACTGGGGCTTAATAAATAAACGAGCAATACTCACGCCTACTATTTTTTATATTATATAACAATAACTTATAAGATTTCACAAGCGATATAGAATCTATTATAACGTATCAAAACATATTATGGGTGAAAAAACCAATATTGGGTTTTTTCTGAAGAAGAATGGATACCACTAAATGTAAAAGCAAGATTATTCGAATATTTTGGGTATTTGCCCAATATTTACCAAAACTTTTTATACTTACGTAAAAATAGCTGACACTTTTTTAGTTCGCCTCAGCATTTTCACGTACTAACACACGCCAAAATATTAAGAGAACTCTGGTAAAATTCAGGACAGTTGACAAAAAGTACAACTTATTGATTATTTGGGCTTCTTCAACATGGGTGGTGCAGAAGGCGAACAGAAATATATTTATGCGCCCATAAATATCATTAATTTATACCCTAAACATCAAAATTGGCTAAGTAGCTACGGGTACTGAATCAATAGCTGCTTTAATGATTCGCAACACGTTGAAGACACCGAAAAGTAAACTCAGGTGTGGATTAATATTTGCCCATTTGGGATAATCTGCTTATAGCAATCAAGCACCATAGCCAAACTTCAGATCCCACAACTGAATATTGAATACCAACCCATACCAAACAAGAACTGTCAGTGAAAGGGATAAATTATCGGTATAAACGTTAGAACAGTTACACCATAGATCAGACTGACAGGTACACCTAACTTGACAAAATCAATGAATTCATACCTCCCGGCACTGAACACCATGAGATTAGTTTGATAACCCAACGGGGTGATAAAACTGGCGCTGGCACCAAACGCCGATGCCATAATAAATGCCATTGGCTCAACCTCAAAGTACTGAGCGCTGGCGTAAGCAAGAGGAAAAGACAGAGCTACAGCGACGTTATTGGTCACCAACTCAGTCAATATCACCGTTAACAGGTAGACGATAACAAGAGCAATAAAAGGACTGCCGCCATTAAGCCATGGATAGATTATGGATACAAAGCTATCGATTAATCCACTGCTTATCCAAACACCTGCAATCGATAATGCGCAGCCTACTGTCACAAATACGCCCAAGGGGAAGCGGAAACGGATTTCACTCGGTGATAGCCACCCCAACGCCAAATAGGCTGCCAGCAAGAATACCAAAGCATCCATCAAGGGGATCAGACCTAAAGCACTGCCAGTCAAACTCAACAAGAACCCCAACATGGCGCCAAAGCTTTGTTTAAATTTCAGAGCCGGAATCTGAATTTTACCTTGAATTAAATGCATGTGCTTTCCTGGGCGTCGTTGCTCGAAATCCTGTCCTGTTGCCAGGATCAAACAATCGCCTGCCTTCAGTTCGATATCACCAATGCGACCACTAAGTTTGTCTGACCCTCGACATACAGCCAGTACTGCAGCATCAAAATGACTCCTGAACCCGGTATTTTTCACTGTTTTACCAACTAACGAAGAGGTATGACTCAATACCGCCTCAATCAGATTCGTTCTTGGCACACCAACCCCGTGATCATTCAACACCAAACCACTGAGTTGTTCAATTTGGGCCACATCGCTAATTTCACCACTGAACAACAATCGATCTTCAGCAAAAATCAAGGTGCTGGGACGAACCGGGGAAATTAACTCCTCACCGCGCTGTATCTCCGCCAGGAATAGACTATCGAGCTTTCTCAACCCATTTTCTTCGACAGTACAACCAACCAATCCAGAAGTAGCTGTAACTGTTGCCTCAACCAAAAAATCTCGACGTCGAGCCGTATCGATATTTCGATCCGGCAAACAATGCCAAGATAACAGCCAGATCCCAACACTACACAGCAAAGCCACCGGCAGCCCCACGTAAGTAAAATCAAACAATTGAAGGGATGGCAAGCCCACCTCGATAACAAAGCCGTTGAGAATAAGATTGGTAGATGTACCAACCAGAGTCATTGTGCCCCCTAGAATCGCGCAATAGGACAGTGGAATCAATAAACGTGAAGGAGAATGATAGGAATTATTTGCAACCTTATTCAATAGTGTTGCAACGACCACTGTATTGTTCAAGAATGCCGAACAGATCAGACTGACAGATGAAAGTTTAGCCAAAGATCTCGAGTAATCTGCTGAAACCAAACGACCGGCCAAACGATCAATCAGTACCGTTTTTTCCAGTACGATAGATACCAACATCAGTAGTATCAAAGTAACCAGCCCGGTATTCGTGAAATGATCTAGCAGTTCACGCATATCTACCAAACCCAAGGCAGCATAACCCAGCACTGCCGTACCAAATACAACAGAAGGAGATTTCTTATAAACAGACAGAGCACCAAGCATTAACAAGGATATACTGGCTATCCACACCCTTGGATCATACAGCCAGTCGATCATCGCACAATAGTTTGATCACCTCGTACAGGTGGTTTTCGCAGAACTGACTCATACAATCAGAGTCATGGCCGCCCCGCTTGTATTCTCAATACGCTTTTTCACCCGTAAATCCATTCACCACAGTCAACAGCAATATTTTCAGATCCAAAAGCAAAGACCAGTGATTGATATAATTTAAATCACTGCGCACCCTCGCCTCCATCTTATCCAATGTCTCAGTTTCACCGCGATAACCGCTGACCTGAGCCAACCCCGTAATACCTGGTTTCACCTTATGACGAAGCATGTACCCCTGAACCCTCGAACGATAATACTCATTATGAGCCACCGCATGAGGGCGGGGACCCACAACAGACATGCGCCCTTGCAACACATTAAAAAATTGAGGCAATTCATCCAAAGAAGTTCGGCGTAAAAAGGCTCCAAACGAAGTCACTCTAGGGTCATTTCTGGTCGCCTGCTGTACGTCATTTCCATTTTCACAAACGTCCATCGTGCGAAACTTCCAAACCATCATATCTTCTCCACGAATACCATAGCGCTTCTGTTGAAACAGTACTGATCCCCCTGATGTCAATTTGATAATAAACGCGATCAGCAACATGGGCACAAACAAAACCACTAGCGCTAATACACTTAAAACAATGTCTTCCACTCGTTTGAGTGTACCATTAAACATATAAAATGGCGTATCATAAACACTGACTGCTGGAATTCCCTGATAAGTCGTCCAACGAGAATGAAGCAAATTAAACGCATAGAGATCGGGAATTATGTATACTGAAACTGTTGTATCCGCCAGCCGTTCGATCAACTGGCGCGTCCGATGCTCAGCACACAACGGCAGAGCAACAAATAATATATCAATCTCACCCTCGCGGGCATCCTGATAAACACGTTCGAAATCGCCCTGCATGCGGATATCAGACCCTGATAATCGCCGGTTCTTTCTCTCAGCCCGATCATCATAATAACCCTTCAACCGATACCCCAACCAAGGCATCGTGCCAAACGCGCTCAATAGCCGCACACCCAGATCATTAGCACCAACAATTGCAATTTTTCGGGTATTAAAACCAAAACTTCGCAACTGCCCAAGCACCACTCGCCGGAACCCGTGCAGTAAAATCAAACCGAATGGCGTAACAACCGCCCACACGGCCAAAATGTCGACTGAATATTGATCGTAGGCATTGAAAAAATATCCCACAACCAGCATAACAACTATCACACAGAACCAGACAACCAATATTCTGCCAGCCTCCCTGCGCATCGGCGAACCTCGCCATGTAGAATACAACTCAAAGTATTCTGAAAAAAAGACCATCAACAAAGTTGCGTATATACCTAGAGAACTGTACTGAGGATACCAAAAAATACTCCAATAGCGTGTAATCAACCACAAGCTACCCAACACCACAGCCACATCCAACAACCGAACCAACGCAAGAAACTTATTATGATGGGGTCTAATTATTCCGTCACCGGCCATAACAGTAACCCTCTTAGTTTATTAATTTTTATTATCTATTCAGCATATTCCCCCATTTTTTGGGAAACGAAGATCACTGAGTGTTCGAGATGCGTCAATACGTCCCTGTTGCAGAAGCCCGAACAATTAACAGTTAATCCGTCTATTATAGATTCACTGAATAGTTAAAATTTTTTATACATCAATACCACCCAACAAATTTTGGGTCTTAATTATATACCAGCAATATTCACGCCTAAATATATTTTTTGTTATATTTCAATTTTTTTTAATGTTCCCGGCCACTCCCGCCAAAAAAGTGTAAAGCATATTGACACAATTTTGGGTTTTTTATCCCATTTTTGGGGTTTTCCTGTAAATATCATTAATAATGCAACTGAACAGGCCAAATTCCTTATAATTTCGCGATGTTTAACCTAAATTAATAATATTTCCTTCAATATTGTAAAAATAACTGACATTTTTTGGCAGCTTTAGCCTGTTCATATGCATCCTACCCCCAAATATTGAAACAACCCGCAACCCAAATTTTTCATCACCTGACACCTCCACAATTTTCTATTATCTTTGTTCTTTCGCTAAAGTTTCGTTTGTAATTTATAACCCTGATTTGGTTATTATCGTTATAAATTTTTATATCACTAATATCAATTTTATTGATGATGATATCCTTGATCTCCGCAATAATTGGGAGTTATTTCACCCCACAATTGACATGCAATATTAATCTGCACTACAATGATTTAGGACGATATCAACAAAACCACTTACAACGAAAATAGCAACCCACCCCATTCGATGCTGAAGGTCAAAAAACATTCCATTAATCAGGCAACAAGCCAAGCGGGCATAAGGTATTGATAACGAAACTTGGAGGCGATATGTTCTACAAAATTAATGGACTTTCTTTTGTATTGGTTTTTTTCAGCACAACAACCTTAGCAGCAAACCCACCCAATTGGCCTTGGCACGGTACCGTTGTACATTCGATCTGCAATCCAAGCGCTTTGGCTAGTGGTTGCGTGGACAATCTGCCAGCCGACATAGATACCGTGGCGGCTGATGGTGCGAACGCTGTGTTGCTCGATCTAAAAATAGCTTTTTATATGCAAAGAAATCCTGGAACAGACAAAGGGGAGGCAATAGATGAGAGCATTAACTGGCTTGACTCGATGCTTGATCGTTGTGCCGCTAACGGTATTACCTGTATCGTTCGAAACAGATCGTTTCCACTCGAACCGGGACAGGGTTATACCCAAACCAGCGCGACATTCTGGGACGACCCCGACAAGCTGGTAGAAGCTTATGAGCTGCTTGTGAAACTGACAGAACGACTTGGCAACAGAAACACAGAACTCGGTGCGTACAGCATAATACCCGACCCTGCATACAAAACTATTGGTGGCATAATTGAGCCACCAAACTACAAACAATTTGTTTCCAATTTATTGAAAATCATTGAAGACCATGACCAAGGCAGACATCTTGTTGTCGGTTTGGGCCCTAACGCCCAAACCAAAAATTATACCGGTGCCAATCCATTACCACACGATAATCTGATTTACGCAGTCAGGTTTTACACGCCATTTTGCTTTACACATCAGGGACTAGGCAAACGCCCACTAAGAGATAAAGCATACCCAACGACACAACCATTGGTGTGCGCTGGAAACAACGTGTTCGACAGCCAGTTGTTACAGAATCAGATTCAACCAGTTATCGATTTTAGTATCAGAAACAAGGCACTTATATGGGTTGATGAATTCGGCTCAGTGCGATATGGCCGAGGAAGTGACCAATACATTAGCGACCTAATAGATCTATTTAACTCCATTGGCTTCAGCTGGACATATTTTAATGGTCCAGGATCCAACCAGGGGATGTGGAGTTATGATACTCTCAATATAAATGATTCCGTGCCAGTCTGGTGGTCTCAGGCAATTATTGACCAGTGGAATTCAAGCGGTCAAGGGCCAAATGGCAGACACACGATACTCCAAACTTCATGGTAAAGATTACCCAGGTAGATAGTTTTATATAGGACTGCGTGAATTCTTATATTTTTCAGGCTTCTCTGCAACAAGGATGTTGCAGAAGGCTAGCCTTGCGACGTTTCTCGACCCACAACAAACAATGGGTGGCTTGCAAGCCAAGACATGCAGGACAGGTAGCACTCTTTCATCAAAAAATGATAACATTAAATCTTTCCGGACTCTTTTTTTGGCATCTCGATTTTAGCCTTCTGTTTTAAGCCTAAAACGTAATTCTTCAGCATTCGTCTTCGCAGTGTCGCTGCCAGACGATCTTTGCTTTTCTCTAAACTCGGAGGAGCCACCTCTCTCTGATCCTCCCTCAATATTACATGCCACCCATATCGTGACTTCACAGGTTTCTCAGAAAATTTTCCATTTTCTAAGACGGATACCGCTTCAGCAAAAGGCTTTACCATTTTTTTCGGGTTGAACCATCCAAGGCTCCCCCCTTTGACCGCACTGGGTCCAATAGAATTCGATTTCGCTAACTTGCTAAAATCTCCCTCATTATGAAGTTCAATAATCAATTCAGCCGCTTTGTCTTCGGTTTTCACAAGAATATGCCGCGCTTTAATTTCTAGACGCGACCCCGCTTCTACCCTTGCATCATATTCGTTTTTTATATCAGCGTCCGAAACCTGAGCATCATCAAGAAACACATCAATGGCGGCATCAGATAACACCAAGCGACGGGCGGCCCTTAATTTTGCCTTAATATTTGGAAGATCCGCAAGGTTTTGCTCGTCAGCCACCTGCCTCAATAACTCTCTATTGACCAGCTCAGCTATAACTTTAGCCCTGGGAAGTTTCTTGGTCCCTCCCTGTAAGGCAAATTCGGTTTCAAAGACCCCAATTTCGGTTTCGTCAATCGGTTGACCGTTGACCGTCACAACAACACTAGAGTTACCAAGAGAATCCGATGTTTGTACAACTGTCTCTTCAGGCCCACCGATATCCTTACAACCTGCAAGAATAACCACAAGCGAAATTAGCCAGGAAAAAAACAAGCATTTCATATATACCTCTGTAAATTTTTTCATCTTAATCTTACATCAAATTCATAAGCGAGTTGCTACCTCGTGAAAGATTTTGGGACGTCCCAGTCTCCAAAATCGACTCGCCTACGCGACAACCAATATTGCCCCGGTCCGCCCTGCGTCCGTGCCGCTTCGCCACACCATCGCAAGCTCGGCGCTGGCTACGCACCACTCCCTCAAATGGCTCGACGCAATTTCTCGGATGCCTACTTTGTTTTTCCTCTGGCGCTCGTCCCTCGCACGACCGAAATACAGTGCGGCCTGATCGCTACCGGGCACTAACCGCCTTCGTTTCACTCTCCATGGCGGTTAGCGGACGAATGTGCTGTTACCATATTGTCGACAAGTCTCAACATAATCAACACAGCACCCAAGCAATTCAAATTATTGAATAATGCCCTCAAATCAGAATAGGGCCGTTTTTTGCACAAATAAAGTATCCCCAGCTTCTATAGCCCAAAAGTAACCCTCAATCACTCATCTTGCCGGAACGCCGCCGAACATGACCAAAAACCCAAAGAATGAAAATTACGTAAAAACCAATCAACTGAGGTTCAGGCAATGAAATCGCACTTAATCCAAGTATCTGAGGCAGCAAGGCAGCGCTACCAAGCGTAACATTATCTATTACTGGACCACTACCTGGCCCCAAAAGAGAGGCAATATCAAATCCGGTAATGTACTCTCCAACATCTACCATAAAACCATAAAAATCTAAACCTAATGAAGCATTCTGTACATTGATTCCACTCAATTCATAGATTCCGAGATTCGTCATAATACTGATTGTAATACTGCTATTAATTCCCAAAATACCGAGATCAACCGCGAACATGCTGTACTGAGGTGACGAATCAACTTCCCCGACGACCGGGCTCCAACCGTTATACCCAAACACATTACTGACAGGAGAAAAAAATGTCCCCGTGCCGATGATCAGATTGCTTCCCGAACCATAGGTCACACCGTGCTCTGTCCACGGATCTCCCGGGTAGGAGAATCCACTACCGAAATCCTCAAACCCATAATTCTCAGCTATTGACCCATAGCTATTGAACTGAGTTCTATCGCCAACCTGGTAGAGAACCGCTTGTGATTCCAGAGAAATCAATGCCAAACTAAGTAGAACCAAATTTTTTATATTATTTATTGTAATCATTATTTTGCTCCGATTAAAAATCGCAAATAAAATAATGCAAATATAATGCCCCTTAATGTATCCTTATATTTTACAATGTATTATAAATTTTTATAATTGGAAATTACTCGCCAGCCTATAAAATAGTAAAATTTTTCGACACTCCAAACTAAATATTTTTCCGACTCAGTTAGCTATGGCCTGTATCCACAATGTCGGGCATTTGTATAATAACCACCGAGCTTCAGACAGGCCTCTAATCCTTCCATATCGCGCTGCATTTTTTCACAATTTTTACGTGTGGTTTCCGCCAGAGCGCAAAAATAACCTTTCTTTTTTTTCAGACGTTCCGGCGTATCCAGGCTTATCTCCGGCTTCGAAATTAGTACAGCAGGCTGTTCCGATATAACTTTCTCTGACTTAGTGATGGAATTTTTCGGTAATTTTTTTCTCGTCGTATTTCCGCTCAAAGCCATACCGATCGCTGAGTTCCCTGATGATTCTGTCACTGTCCGCCCAACATCCCCTGAAGCTCTGGTTTTAGCCTCTCCCCCCAACACTGCAGACATTGAATTTTTGTCAGATTGACCGTTATTCTCCTTCAACGATAACCCTATCCCAAGAAACACCACCAAACCGACAACAAGAAAACCTTTTAAACCCACTTTACGCATATTTTTCTCCTTCAGGGAACTACCCACGATACGGAAGACGGAGTAGTTTGTTGATTCAGAAATTCTGACATAGACAACACATAACTGCCTTTGGAAGCAAACCGTTGACCGGGACCCAGACTGAGCCGGGGATAAACCGAGGAAAGTAAAATTTTTTCGGTGCTATGTTCAAGAATTTCTATAAAATAATCTCTGGAAAATTTTTCCCGCATTTGCTTAACCGCACGTCGCGTAATCATTAAGGAAAAGAAGGTATCCGCCTGAAGATGTCGGTAGTCGAAGGACTCAATTCCGTTATTTTGCAACCATCCACGAGTACGCATCAAATGCGCCGACAGCCGACCTACAAGTTCGGATGAATGCACTACATAGCTAAGCTTACCCAGCTCGCTGGGGTACCACTCCAATCGGGTACCACTTACTTTCGATGAAATATAAATCTGTTGGATCTTCAAATTCAAAGTTGTAAACAAAGGACTCAATGCTTCTATAGCCTGACGTTCCAGCCATAGCATCATAATCACTGGCTTATCCTGACCATTCAACGCCATTTTAATTCTTTCATTGGAGCCGCTACTATCGTCAACACAAATACTGGTCACCGAGCCCAAGCCTTGATATGTCGCTTCTCTTTCCACAGCCTCCGCAACGATCCGACCGGAAGCGAAGCAATCGTGAATTTGCAATACATTCGGTTTTTGAGAACCCGTCGGAGTGTTTTGCTGCAAATGCTTAACCGCAACCTCACCCTCCAATGCAAGCCCTCGAGAAAAATATAAGGTGTAGTAACCATTGCCCTTTAAAACCGGCATTTCCGTATGGGGAAAAAGGCACGGTATTTCATTTGATTCACAAAAGGCATGAACCGACTTCCACTCAGCAGCCCCAACTCCACCAAGCATCGCGAACACAGGCTGAGCATTATAATATTTTGTCAGTTGAGCAGGCCAGTCTCTTTCATTACCTTTCAACTCCCACACATGCAGCGCCCATTTTCGATATGCCTTATACTTCCAGTCCCGATGCCACGGTGCACCTTCCGCTCTACGGGTTTCCTGACGTGTTTCTGTATTGATTGCCGACAGATACTGTTGAAACACATCAAGCATCGCTTTTTTCTTCTGAGGCGAAACATCACCAGCAACGACAGTAGCAAAATGAATATTCTTATCAGAAATACCTGGCGCACCTATGGATGGCTTTGATTTCAAATATTCAAGCAAGCCAGCAAGATCCCGTTCAGATAAGTGGTACCTGGGCATCAGAGGGTTGAAGGATCTACCAACCGGATCGACACCCAAAACTATCGCTGCTTTCAGACTTTCATCTGTATAGGACGGTCGGGTACCAGCACCCTGAGTACGTACACCTAAGGTACCTCTCCGTCCACGCTCCCGTGGCTTAAAAAGGTAATCAGGAATCACCGGTGGCGTCACTTGTCGGGATTCGCTTGAACCGAGACCACTTCTTTTATGACAGCTCTCGCAGGTCACCATTTCACCGTCAATTACAACATCATTTCCAGAAATAGCGACGACGGGTTGACCCGACGAACCAATACCTTCGCGATAGATGCGCTTACCAATATTCTTATTCTCAAGTTGCTGGTCTGATAGATCTGGAGACGCACCCGGAATCGTAAAAAAAAGAAACACGAAAATCAGTACAAACGCGCCAATCAATTTCAAGCGGAATAACAGTATATTCAATTTACTTAGTTTTTCTATGGATGCAAACGCATTACATTAATTATTTCCTGCACTTCTACGATGCCATTAATTTTCATCCACGACAATTCATTTGCCGGTTTAACAAATATAAGCTGCTGATGATTCATTTTATCTCCGCGATAGGCATCGAATGCTTTCTGAACTGACAGGATATCTGTGACGCTGCCAGTCAGAAACTGCCAATCGGAACCTGCGGAAAACCTTTTCGCATAGGCATCTAAACGTTCAGGCGTGTCGTGTTCCGGATCAATCGATATAGATACAAATCGTACATTAGCAGCACTTTTTCCTGTTACATTTTGTACCTGCTTGAAAATCGCGCTCATAATCGGACAAAATGATGGACAGGTTGTAAACACAAAATCGAGTAGAATCGCGCCATTGCCACCCAACGCGTCGATCAATGCAATTTTTTCGTTTTTGTTATTGATCAAAAGCACGTCCGGAATTGTATACTGATGCAGACTTCGATCAAATAAACCCTGTTTACTTTGTACTGTTTCATTCGATCCATTGGATATCAGGTCTGCCGCAAATAAACCAGGAGACTGCAAGCCGAGAACCAGTACAATTAGAGGCATTATTTTTTTAAACGTCATGAATGAAAAATCTATAGTTAACACAAACGGCTTTTTTGACCTTTCTGAAACAGTTGATACCTTCCAGTATAGACCAACAGGTAATACGAAATTATTACGGAACGATCTACACACAGAACAAGTGATTACAAATGTACGACTCCTTTTTACCGGATTTTAAGCGCGAAGCGGAATCCATCCCTGAATCCCGCCAACTTGGTTGATCTGTCAAATTCGACGCATCACATACCCAAACAATTTGTAGCAGCATTTGAGACCGGCTGAGTCAAACTCATACCTCTCGACTCTATACGGATATTACACGGTGACGCAGCAGGCGTAAGAACCAGATTAATCTCCCAATCCCAATCATTATTCACTAAGGTGCTGCCCAAAAAACCATTTGTAACCGCATTATAGAAATCAATCTGATCACCTATTTGCAGTCCTTCACCTTTGCCAAACAATTCGCTGTTTTCATCTTTCCATTCGATTTTCTCTATACTGAATCCACCTTCCCCCGGTCCCGCAGATACCAAAAGATTCACGGACGACCCAGACGCGACTGAAATTCCGTCAGCGGGAGTTTGCCCAATGACTTCGCCGTCAGGCGCTGCATTATTTTGGAAAGTGACCGTACCAACGGTCAAGCCAGAGCTGATAATCACATCTGCGGCCATCACTTCACTCAACCCCACCACATCAGGAACCAGTATGCTACCGCTTCCACTCGATACAGTAAGTTCTACAGCATTTCCCGGTGCTACCGACACACCGCCTGCAGGGGTCTGGCTGATGACATCGCCTGCCGGTACTGTAGCGCTGCTCTGCGTACTGATCGTACCCACCACAAGTCCTGCATTGGTGATATCAGCCGTGGCTACCGCCTGGCCCAAACCAGTCACATCCGGTACCAGAACAGGTGCCGGACCATCGGATATTACAAGAGCCACTGCGCTGCCCGGTGCCACCGACACAC
>Ga0114934_10000919_pt1 | contig 19131 bp, 25 predicted proteins | sample 4SBtaG_2_FD_99695 | JGI IMG/M metagenome (GOLD analysis project Ga0114934, IMG submission 99695) | Deep subsurface microbial communities from Kolumbo volcano to uncover new lineages of life (NeLLi) - 4SBTROV10_white metaG | ecosystem: Environmental > Aquatic > Marine > Volcanic ...
ATCAGTACCTGTTCCAGTGTCAGTACCTGTTCCAGTGTCAGTACCTGTTCCAGTGTCAGTACCTGTTCCAGTGTCAGTACCAGTACCTGTTCCAGTGTCAGTACCAGTACCTGTATCAGTACCTGTTCCAGTGTCAGTACCAGTACCAGTACCAGTATCAGTATCAGTACCTGTTCCAGTAGTAGTAGTCCCTTCTGTACTTACCCCTACAGCAGTGTCCTTGGTGTCCTTGGTGTCCTCGGTGTCCTCGGTGTCCTCGGTGTCCTCGGTGTCCTCGGTGTCCTCGGTGCCTTCATCAGCAAAAGTTGCAGTAGGGTCAAAAGTCTCATTTACAACTTCCCCTGCACTAGCAATAACCTCTCCGACACTAGGAATATTCGCCCCTGTTGTAGTTATTAATCCCTCGTCTGCAACTGTCCCTGCCCCACCTATAATCTCATCTAATACCGGTATACCGGTGGTTGCAGTAACAATAGTACCGCCATGTTCTCCTACTTTTATGGGTAGATTCGGCCCCATATCACCGTATTGGAATGTTCCTGAAAGAACGCCTTCTAGTAATCCCGGCAGGTTATAAACCATCTGGCTAAAAGTCGGCGCTCCCGTTGCCCCTGACAATACACTTGAAGCCGTGCCACCGCCTGTTACAACACCACCAAGCACTCGATCCAGTAGCGTTGGGTCTGTGCTCCCTCCAAGCTTTTCAAAATCAGCTTTTGCAGCTAATAATTTATCTGTTAGTTTGCCTTTCTCTTCAAGCCAAGCCTCTGTCCCCCATACACTGCCGGGGAACTGGAGTTCGGGCGCGTTATAAGCTCCCCGCGCTGCATTCAAATCTGCCAAAGCCTCTATAGCCGTCTTATAAGCAGTTTCTGCATCTATATAAGCTTGCTGTTTTTCCTCTTCGGTCTGCGCCCCCGGCCCGACTATATAATTATTCGCGGCTGCTTGGTTCTGCGCGGCTGCTTGGTTCTGCGCGGCTGCTAGGTTATTCGCGGCTGCTAGGTTATTCGCTAAACTGGAAGTTGTAGCAGCGCCCCCATATATAGTATCAACTATATCTCCCCACGCTTTGTCATACTCATAATCCTCAAGTTGTTCTTCAAGACCATAATCTTCAAAGGAAGTTTCAGTAGGTCGGCTGGCAACTTTAAGACCATCTACGTGTGCTGCGGTTATAGTTTTACCTTGTTTAAGTTGAGCATCAAGGGCATTTATTTGGTCCTTGGAAAGAAACCTAAATTTATCCTGCCTTCCAGCTTTAGTAAGCGCTTGTCTTACTCTATCTCGTACCTCTAACTCCTCTTTTAAAGCATTTTCTTCCGCTATCGCTGCAAGAATGGCTTGTGTTGCTGAATCTCCTTGGGCAGCATTCCAGTGGATAGAAGCAGGGTCTATAGAAAAATTAGGGTCTCTTCCAGTCCCCCTTGTACCGGTAACTTGTATTTCTTCAATATTAGTTTCTCCCCCCTCCTGAAATTTTTTAGCCATTACGGTAGGGTCTCCGGTAGTGCTGAAACTAAAAATACACTGACAATAGCAGAAGGTATGACAGGGCGGGGGCTGGATGCCGCCTGATAATTAAGGCTTACGTTAGTATCGCTGGTTGCCCACATAATCTCTATGTACTGCCCTTCCTGTACGTCTATCGTAAAATCGTAGTTAAACGCATCAATACTGCCCGAGCCTGATAAGACATGCTGCTTGGCAGTATTTGTTACATCGGTACCACTTCTTTTTACCCAGATATCAACTGTTTTTGCTCCTGCTGAACTACTGGTTAGTTGAGCAGATACTTCAAAGTTGTAAACCCCTGAATAGGTTGGGGTTATTCGGGTATTAGACGCTACGCTCATGGCTTCGCCAAGATACGTGTTTTCAAACTGTATTGCGTATGCAGTGCCCGTGGACCCTGCGGTTTGATCTACTGTGGAATAAAACTTTCCATTAGGGACACTTAAAAATCTACCTCCGTAATCCCCGGTCAACAAGTTTACCGTATTTGATAACCCATTGAAAAACAATCGTAATATATTATTCAGGTCATCAAGATACCCACTTAAAGCTGTTCCTTTGGGGGGTATAGGCAGTGCCGAATTAGTAACCTTGTTTATAAGGTCATTGGGCATTATCCCCTCCTGCCGTCAGGACGCATATCCATTCTAGGTGCGCCCAGTTTCCATGTTACCCCCGTAGCTGTAGATTCAACTTTGAACGACATTTGCCGTCCCCGCACACGAATAAATATTTCTCCGGTATAAGCTTCTATAGGCGTTGTAGCTGTTCTAGTAACTGTAGCATTACTACTACCCCCTACTGAAGCAGGGTTATACCGCCCCGATCCTGAATTTTCTAGGGGGTTTAATGTCAAAGTAGCGGCTGGAGAATCTGCCGTAGACCCCTCAAAAGTCATATCAGGTAACATCCGGTTAACCAACATGAACCTATCCCCTTCATCTAACGCAAACTGGGAGGAAGTAATACTAGCTGTTATAGCAGCCGGAGTGCCGGTTTCGTTGTTATCCACACCTTTTTCGTGGCTTACTAACTTATTATTGAAAGTAGCGGCTAATGGATGGACACGCAGATCAGAATCAAGCCATGCAGAACGAGCTAAGTTACCGTAATACCAGACATTTTCTACGTAGTTATAAACCACGTATCGGTCATTTTGAGTGACCCCGTTAGAGCAATAAAACCACCATATTTCATCAAATTGTTCATTAGAACCACAAACAATCTGGTCATACTGCTCTATATTAAAATCATCAAATACGTAACTACGTACATCACATGGAAGAGTCTTAACTGTGCCATCATAGAAATAAAACTTATTTTTACCCATCCAGTAGGCAATATTGTTGGAATATACGGCTGCATTAGGACTAGCAATCGTAACATTAGACCCCAGTAAAGTTGCACCCCATACCTCCGGTGCCCCTAAAAATTGAAGACCATATACCGCTGCATCCGTCCAAACCAAGACTTCTTGCCGTGCTTGAATAGCCTGTATTATTTCAGTGCCATCAGACAAACTTAAACTGCCAGACTGGTTAGTAGCTGTAGGATTCCAGTCGCTTATATCTTCTTGGTCAGACCACCGGATAAGCATAGGATCAAGTGTAGAACTGCCCACAGCGTTTACTCCGAAACAAAACGCAAACCTGAAAATATCAGAAACAAATCCTATATTAGCCACCGTAGGGACTTGTGCAGCGCCCCCTAAAGAACTTACTAATACTCCTCTAGTATCAACACTACCACTTGCATCCCAGTAATAAAGCGCCCCATCTCTATGCAAAAAGAATAAATCTTCACCAAAATTTGATTGGCTCCATAACCGCATCCCTGCCTGAGTAGTTCCCCCGTTACCCCATGTACTTTGCCCCCATGTACCAGCACCCCAACCAGTGAAAGGTACCTCAATCTCATTACCTGTGTTTATCTGGTAGGCACCGACGGTGCTCCCTCCTCCATTACCGCTATCAGAAGAGTTTGCTGTAACTGTAGAACCGGAAGTATCTTTGGCTTCTATAGTGTAGGAATTAGCGTTTATGCGTGTAGCTATCTGATACTCCTGATTAAGTACCGCCGCAGTGATATTGCCCCCTAAAGAAGCCGCACCTGAAAAAGTCACAAAATCATTCTGGATAGACCCATTAGCGGTATCAGAAACAGTTATAGTAGCGTCCCCGTTTACAGCCGCAAAAGTAACATCTCCAGCAGAAGTAGTTTCTCTAATAGGGGTAATGTCATAGTACGCACCCCCTTTTTCTAGGTAATACTTAAGATGTGTGCCTACAGAAACAAGATTCTGTAAGCCTAATGTTGCCCAGTTATGGAGAGAACGGGCTATACCCTCGAATGTAGCAGAAGAGAGCTGCTCCCAACCCCCTATCTTCTGTGGTAGCCCCCGTCTGAACCGCACTTTTTCGGTTTCATACCACTGCCCATCAGCCGCATAACGGGTAGTTTCTCGATTTACTCCAGCTTTAAAATTTAATTTTTTAACCGGCATCGTTACCCTACGTACTCGTTAGTTTTAATCATGTTCGTCACTTCTAGGCTACGCCCTTTTACCTGACGCGCCCACAACGAATCTAAAAACTCGGTAGCTGCTGCGTCATAACTACCTTTTTCCATATGAGCAAGTGCTTTAACAAATTTAGAAAAGCGAAGTCTGCCTAAATTAAAGTGCATATTGATAATTCCGTCACGTCTAGCACCGTCTTCCAGATCGTTAAACCAATCGTACTCTCCACTTAACTCCTTGATTGTTCTAACAATGTCATTACTAAGCATGAAATCTATTTCTTCCATGCTTAGCCCTAAGCCCTTATGGGGACCGTCTGAGATATTACGTCCCGCCCCGATATGCACAGTCCCAAACTGATCTTTATAAGCGTGGGTCTTCACACCTTCATGGCGCTTGAGTTGTTCTATGAGTTTTTCCATTCCCTTAATCTCCATTATGACTGCTTCCGAAGTAGAAACTGGCGATACCGCTAACCAAGCCCCCAAGATAACCGAGAACAAGGTTGACGATGGCATCATCATTGCTTTCAGGCGCTTGAAGCGTGACCAAAAAGATATAGGCCAAGAACCCCAACATTGCCATAACTGCAATGACTTTAGGCGTAGGGTCTTTAGCAAACGTCTTTCTCGCGTCTTGCCTATCTTCCGTTTCAAGGCGAAACCCCTCAATATTCGCAGTGAGCTTTTTTATCTCTAGTTCTGCGTCTTGCAACACTTCTGCTTTTTCTGGTTCGTTCTCAACCACTTCTTCGATTTGTTCTATGGTTGATGTCTCTGGCATTCCCAGCTTTCTAGCTGCTAATTTGACTGCCATTCCAGCGATAGGATTACTACTAGCTACTGTTTTAACCAGCGTAGGGGCTAATGCTCCCAACAACCCTTTAAGTTTCATAGAAAATCAGCCATAGTTTTATCAATGCCTCCACATTACGAATCACTTTTGTCGGTTGCGTCAGCGTTTTCCTCCTCGACTATTTCATCGATGGTGTCACACACATCCACAATAGCTACGCCTGTAGTAACCTCGGTAGCTACACGCCCCACCGCACGGATACCTTTATAAATTTCAGAACAGTACAGTTCTTTGTTGGCAATCATGTCTTCAGAAACAGTACACGCGCTCAACATAAGCACTGCTATCACACTAATTAATTTCAATCTCATCAGCCATTCTCTCCAGTTCTTCTAATTCGTCTTCGTTAGGCATTTCATCTTGTAACCTCAGAAACATATTTAAACGCTCTTCGTATCCATCCATCATATGGTCTGTAATTCTTTCAGAGATAGCCCCGCTCTTTCTATCTGTTGTTCTTAATGCTTTTTCAGGGTCTATATAGTCCATCCCGCTATTGGCGAAGTATAGCATCGTCTGTGACTTGGAAGGCCCGTAGCAAAGACGAGGGATTCTAGCCACCATATCACTCCCCTGCACACAGGAGATTTGTTTATCTAGCTCCATCGGACGTTTAAAACCCTTAAAAAACACGTTTGGCTTGCCAAAGGTAATGAGGTTTATATTAGGATGTTTCTTCCAGATTTTAGCTGCACTTAGCTCTGCTAAAGCACCACCAAGACTATGCCCACAAATTAAAGTTCGCTTCTTCCAATCAATCATCTTGACTACTTTTTTCCATACCGACTTGTGAGCAAGAGCAAAACCCCCGTGGCATAGCCTTCCAGCATACGGCACAGGCACTACCATCGCATCAGTAAGCCAGTCACGGCCCTGCTGTGTGCCTCTGAAGGCGATAATATCTATGGTTTTTCGTTTAGCGACGTAAACAGTGGTAGAGGTGAGTCTGCTCTCGATTTTGGCAGCTTTTGGATTTTCATCTTTATACGCTTTCATGGCCCAAGAACACGCCATATTAAGTAGTACAGGGTCTAATTTCATTTGTCAGCCTTATTTTCAAGTCGTTTAAATATTGCACCCAACATCTCTTTAATATCCCTAATGTCTTCACGGTAATCATCCTTGGCAATGTATTTCTCAGGCACAAGCTTCATGTCTTCATCCAGCCTGTCCAGCAGGACAAAAACACGGTTAACCATCCAACCCCCAAAAAAAGCAACAACAACCACAGCTATGTTAAACATTGTTTGGTAATCCATAGCTACTCGTTATCATTCAAAGGGTTATCCAAAATCTGCTCAATCCGGGTTTCTAGGTCTTCCCTGATTTCTCGTAAGTCTGTATCTACTTCTCGGAGAGTATCGTTTACTCTCTCTTCCAGAGCATATACATCATCGCGTAACTCTCTAGTGGTATTAGCCACAGCATCCTCCGCGATTCTAGCAATACTTTCGGTTTGGCGCACATCGGCCTCAATAGTGTCAATTTGGTCATTAATATTGTTAAGTATCCGTTCAAGCTGGTTCTCAACGCCTTCGGTTTCTGCGCGTAAGGAGTCTTCAACGGTATCGAGTATCCGGTCTTGGTCTGTAAGCCGTGACTGAAGCACCGCCAAAGCTTCGTCATAGCTAGAGAAATCAGGACTGACGTACTCAGTAATGGCGGCTTCAGCATCGAGAAGTCTTTGATAAACTTCAAATCCGCCCCACATTGACCCACCAACAGCCCCTAAAAAGGGGATTATAAGCAGTAATTTCCCACCAGTTATTGTAGCTCCTGCAAACTCTAGTTCAGTTTTATCATTGCTCATATTGCTGTCCCACAAGGTCTTGGTATCGCTGTGCGCCTTGCCCCTGCAAAGCCCTGACATTTCCATCTACTGGCGCATTACCTCCATATATCTCTCTGTCCTGATACCATTGTTGTTGATCCACCAAATTCGTATCGTAAGCCTCTATCCCTTGCACTCTGCCCATCAGAAAAATCGTCAGGCTCTGGTCGTCAAAACCGCCCGAATCCTGTATTCCCTCCAACTGAGAGTCTTGGGCTTGTTGAATCTCAGCATCACTCATATTTTGTACAGCATTCTCCGCTCTACGAACCGTTTGCTGCTCTTCTACGCTCGGCGGTGCAACGTCAAACTGCCCAAAGTCAGGTAGTTGGTTAGAAAGAAACTGCCCTATGGTCTGTCCGGCTCCAATCGCATCATTAAAATCTTGCTCAAACTGTACCTGCTGAGCTGAATCACTCAGGTCTTGAGTGGTTTCAAGCTCCATCGCCTCTTCTTCCTCGGCTATCTCTACGGCCTGCTGGAAGAACTGCTGTTCCTGCTCAACCACTTCTATCTCAATAATGTCCGTAGTTTGCTGCATCATTTGGACGTTTTGCGCTTGTGCTTGCGCTTGTTCTTGGCTTTGAGTTTCCTGCGCTGCTTGCTGCTGCTCCTGCACTTCTTCTCTTCTAACTTCCTGCATAGCTAGAAGTACCGTACCTGAGTCTCCATACACTGCGTCAATTTGAGGTGTAGTAAATATCTGGGAAGAACCGGAGGATTGTGTCAACTCCAAAAGTTCCGCTCTGGGGTCTATAGTTGTATTAACTTGCTGACTGGTGGTAATCCCCACCCCGCCGTAGCTAAAAGACAGTTCAATCTGAGAACTTTCGGTAAATGAACTGCTTTCTGTAAATGAGCTTTGCTGAGCAAACGAAGTAGATTCTGCCACTATATTTAAAGCTAATCCGGTGACATCAATGGGAGAGTTAAGTTCCCTGACTTCAGCTACCTCTACAACTTCTTCTTCTATTAACTCTTCTAGCTCTTCTTCCAGTTCAATTAGTTCTTCTTCAAGTTCTACCACTTCGATAACTTCGACTTCTTCCAACTCTTCTATTGGCTCTTCAATTTCAATTACTTCAACTACTTCAATGATTTCTTCTGGCTCATCTATAAGCTCAACAGGCTCTTCGATCTCTTCTATAACCTCTACAATTTCCTCGAAAGGCTCTTCAAACACTTCTTCAATAGGTTCCTCAAATACCTCTTCGATAGGTTCTTCAAACACTTCCTCTACAACAGGTTCTTCAAAGAATTCTTCCACCTCTTCAACTTCAACGACTTCAACATCCGCAATTACAGGTAGGCTATCAATTCCATCATCATCACCAAAGCCAAAATCATCCCCAGAAAAAAGATCATCGTCAGCCACAACAACAACAGTATCCTCCCAAGTATCGTCTTCATCGTAGCCATCTAGGTCATAGCCATAAAAGTCTTCATCGTCGTAACCAAGGGCGTTTTCGTCATAGCCTAGTGATACCATTGTGGTAGTGTCTGTAGTGTCTGAGTAATCCACTACGTCATCATCAGTATCTACAAAGTAATAATCAGTTACGTCATCACCATCGACCACATCGGTGTAATCATCCGTAGCGTTAGAAGCTAAAATCGTACCCCAGTACCCGTCACAGGAAACATCATAGCTGGAGTCCAGATTACACTGTTGAGTAGTGTAAGCAGCCTCATACCCACTACATTCACTACTGTAAAGAGCGTTGGCATCACACTGCTGCGTTAAATAGGCCGCATCGTAGTTACTACAGGATGTAGAGAAAAGACCATTGGAATTGCACTGACTAGCAAAAGAAGCTGAATACACACCCCCGTTTTCTATTTGGTTTGTAAAAGTAGCATCCCAAGAATCCCACGTTGGGTACGCATTGCTTCTATCGTAAAAACGATAAGTGCTGTGATCTGAGCTACTGTTTTGCTCTCCTATAAGAACGTCATGCTGAATAATGTCCAGCTCTCGGTATCTGTACTCATAGCTGTCGTTTTCGTACAGGATAGCCTCAAAACTGTTACTGGAGTTTCGGTAATACTCCCTCATGTAATACCAGCCAAAAACCACATAGTCATCAAATGCTTTAAACAACATTTTGGAAGCATTTCCCGTAGTTGTTTGGTTGGCATTACCCGCTATTAAATCAGTCCAAAATGGGTACAGCGTTTGGTCACGATAGGGTAATGGCTGTGGGGTGTAATCGTTACAATTAAGCCCTGTAAAATTTATACAACCATTTGTAGACATCTTTGCTCTGGTGTAAGTATTGCCCCAAATGCTGAAATCAAAACCAAAGTTAGGACTCCACGCAGACACGCTGTCATCACCAGAAGTCAGGTTAGTTGTTCCTGACATTTCGTAAAGATCGATTAAACCATTGGAATGCGCTGTATATACATCAGGATTGCTCGTACTTGCGCCGTAGGCTGTAGAACAAAACAGTAAGGATACTAACCACCTCATCTTGAATTGCCTCTTCTTCCATACCTCCAAGGTCTCCGCTCTTGCTCTTCAACTTCTGGCTCTTCAGCTTCAGCTTCCCAAGCAAGTTGCGCCTCTGCTCCGATAAGTCCCTCGTAAGGGCACGGTGTTCCCGCCATCCGCATCGCATCAAACACACGCTCGTCCTGACACATCAGGCTCACAGCAGCTACTCGCATACCCATGTCGTAAAGCGTTTTGCCTAGCTTAATCCTTTCGCAGTTTTCATCGGTTATTGATCTTCCCCCAGAGAAGCCGAATATCTGGCTTTGCACTGCTCCCGAGATTCCAGTAGTACACAAATCCTGCGAATAGCTAGAACCAATTGATGGTGCGATTGCGCTGGGTGGTGGTGACTCAATTCTCTGCGTGACCCTCTGAGTTGAAGTGCTTTGAGAAGTGTTGTTATTTGTATTGGTATTGTTTGCAGTAGAACTAACTTCACTACTTGACTGGCTAAAGTCATTATTAGTGCTCGTATTATTGCTAGTAGAAGTCTGCGTCACATTGGACGTATTCGTGTTGGTATTCTGATTTACACTGCTGTTGTTAGAGGTGGTATTTCCAGTGTAAGTCGTATTGTTAGTGTTCTGATTAGTGTTGTTACTTACAGACGAACCTGTGTAATTCGTAGTGTTCTGGTTGTTAGCGGTTGAATTAGAGGTGTTATTAACCGTTGAATTGTTGGTCGTATTATTCGTATTGTTATTGGTGGACGTATTTACGGACGTATTCGTATTGGTATTTTGGTTCACGTTGTTAGACGTTGAATTGTTGGTATTAGTAGTAACACCTGTGTAATTCGTGGTGTTCTGGTTCGTGTTCTGGTTGCTTCCCGTGTAATTCGTTGTGTTGCTATTAGTATTCGTGGAAGTATTTACAGAGGTGTTATTACCCGTGTAATTCGTGGTGTTACTGTTGTTATTTGTATTCTGATTATTATTGGTATTTACGCTGGTAGATGTATTTACAGACGTATTGCTATTGGTGTTATTGGTAGTCGCTTCGTAAGTCGTATTATTGGTATTTGTATTTACGTTTGTCCCACTGTAAATCGTATTATTTACACTATTATTGTTATTGGTATTTGTCGAAGTCGAAGTCGATGTATTCGTATTCGTATTCGTAGATACGTTGGTATTGTTATTTGTATTTTCGTTTGTTGATGTATTGGTATTACTTGACGTATTCGTCGTCGTAATATTGGTATTAGTGGTCTCCTGCGCGAACACGGGAGAAACCACCAGCAACAAAACGCTGAAAAGTAATTTTTTCATCACCCACTATGACCTCCCCCTTCAAACTACAATGCTTTAATCCTGTCTATTTCAGTTTGTATCGCCGTTGTAAAAGTGGAGCTATAGGTTGAATCAGCCGCATATCGCGCTTTTTCCGCCTCAAGAAAGACTGCTTTTGGATCAACCCAACCGCTAACCACTGCCCAACTACTTCCATCAAAGGTGTATTTTCCACCTGTCCATCCGCTAGGAGCAGTTACCCCTGTATGGAGTTCTGCATTTTTGGAATTTAAATCGCCTAATATTTTGTCAACCGGATCACCGACAGAAATCTTATTTGATTCCATTGTGACAGTTTCGGAATCACCAAAAACATAAAGCGAAACATTGTTTGATTTTAGAGTGAGTGTTTTGCTCATTTTTTACCCCTTAACGATTAATTTTGTAGCGGCTACTGCTGTTCCAGCCGTAACAGACGGATCAACGGGCGTTAATACAAGACTTCCATCGAAACTTATGTAATAAGTCTGTCCGGGGGTTAATGAACTTTGAGCGTCATCAACCGCACCAGCTACCTGTATTGTGGCTGTTGCGCTACTTGAATAAGCGCCATCACTAATACCTATGTAATTTTCCGCTGTCATATTTGTATTGCTATATGGAGCCGTATAAACATTTGTAGTTCCGTAACCAGAATTAGAGCTATCTTCATAAGAAAAAACTGTTCTTCCATCATCAGGATCATAAATAATTGAAGAAGCTGCTAGGCCACTACTACCAACAACTTCGGTTGCGCCATCCCATGTAGTTGTCGCAGATGCCCCAGTACCAGAAATTGTGCCTGTATTTATGTAGGCTTTATTGGCAGTGTTATCCTGATAGATAACAACAATCTTTCCCGCAGTTGCATCAAAAGTACAATCAATGTAACTCACATCGGTTGAAGCAATAGTGACCTCTGTTCCATACGTTAATGAATTGGTTGAGCTACCAACAATCGTTATGACTCTTGCGTTAAGATAATTGCTGTCACCTTTATCCCGATAACAAACAAACCCCTTATCATTGGCTGTGTCATAACAAGCCGCAACCCATTCAACATCAGCATTGTTAAATTCGTATTCTGTTTCAGCCTGAAGGGTTGTTCCGCTTGGATTGCTAATTATCCGAGCATAGCCATTTTCTGATGAGTCCCAATCCATGTAACAAGCGACCACTCTCTCTGTATCAGAGTCGTAAAAGACACCTCGCTCTAAATACCTAGTTCTACCAGAATTTAAAGTTATTTCAGTACCAAAATCTACTTCGTTTGTGCTACCCCCCGTAATGGTTGCCATTCTCGCCATACCGCTGTATGCCCCATAATCAATATGAAAAGTAACAACGCTGGCAGTAGCAGAAGCATAGTAAGCAAGACCTATATTATATAATTCAATCGCGCCACTGTTCCAAAAAGCCTCCGCAGTGCCAATAGCAATAGTATTTGTGCTACCTCCGGTGACTGTTCCAACAACACCATAACCGTAAGTATCACCTGCCAGCTTATAGCAAATTAGCATTCTCGATGTGCTTGCGTCATAGCAGATTGAACCAGCAGTGCTACCAGCCGCAACTGTTGCTTGCGATCCAAAAGTTATTGTTCCATCGGTATTAATTTGTCCAACTTGTGCATATAAAGCGGAACCTCTGTAAATAACAACAAGCCTATCCGTTGATTCATCATAAGCACTGTCGACATTTGAGGTTGATCCTGAGTTGAAAACATTATCAGCCCCAACGCTTGCGGTTGCACCAGTGCCAGCAACTGCCGAAACCGTACCATCAGCATTAACAATTATTGTGTCGCCGTTAGCTATTGTGCCTGATGCTGTTGCCTCATATGAAGGACCAGCCGATGCTGCTACAACTGAAGTCCCATCTTGTTTCGTGACGGATACTCGGATTACATTGTCATCATCTTTTGTTACATACAGTCTATCTCCTGCGGCACAGGTATAACTTGCCCCACCATTTATGTTGCAAGTGGTAGCGTGATAAGTCAGAGGCCATGCAGCATCAGCTATAAGTACCACCTGCTGACCTTTAGTCATTGTAAAGGCGGTTGTAGTTGTTGTTCCTGTGATGATTACTGTGTTTCCGGTTGCAGCAGTCAAGTCTACAGTCGTTGCCGAAGCTATGTCAGCCCCTACTAAACTGGCAAGTCCTGTACCCCCATTAGCTACTGCGGTAACACCAAGCGGGGTTCCATTCTGTTTTATCACTGAAACCCGGATAACATCATTGTCATCTTTGGTTATGTAAAGTCTATCTCCTGCGGCACAGGTATAATTAGCGCCACCATTGATATTACAAGTCGTAGCATGAAAGGTAAGAGGCCATGCAGCAGCAGCTATAAGTACCACCTGCTGACCTTTAGTCATCGTAAAAGCAGTTGTAGTAGTTGTTCCTGTGATAACTACTACATCCCCCGTTGCCGCAGTCAGGTTTACAGTCGTTGCCGAAGCTATGTCAGCCCCTACTAAGCTAGTAAGACCCGTACCGCCATTGGCTACAGGAAGAGTTCCAGCAACTTGACTTGTTAAACTCAAATTAAAATTAGCTAGGGCATCTACTACCGCAGCGCCAGCGCCAGCGCCATCCAAATAAACTATTTTAGTCTCGCCTGTACCAATATTAACCGTAGCGCCGGAACCCTGTTTAATGGTAATGGTCTGGCTTCCGCTAGTGGCATTTTCAATCCACATCAACCTAGACATTGTATTAGGTTCTATAGTTAATACTCTGGTAGTAGATAAAGTAACTCCAGAAGTTACTTTAAAATAAAGTGCTCTGGCAGGGTCTGCCGCACCATCCGCTATAGTAGTGGTTGCATTTGCATCAGAAGCAAAAGAAGCCTGTGTAGCATAGCCAAGTGCATCCGCAATTAGTTCTAAATTAGTATTTGTACTGGTACCCCATGTACCATCTTCATCACCCGTAGTGATTTCTTTTAATCTTAAATTATTTACATAAGTAGCCATTTGTTAGCTCCTAAGCCGCTTTATCTATATCTATCCAATTAGGGGTTTGTGCATCATCTACGGTAGTCCAACCCTTTCGGATTATTGTACCTATGGCCCCAGTGCCCACTACCCCTGTTGGAATTACGGACCCACTATAAGTTAAAGTTACTGCCCCAATAGCACCTGTTGCAAATATTCCTGAAGGAGTTGCCGTGGGAACTGTGGTAGCACTTCCTATTGCGCCTGTACCTGCTACCCCAGTTACAGCAACTGCTTTACCTATGGCTATAACCGGAGTCCCCACTGCACTCGTACCAGCTATACCAGCAGGGATTATAGTATCATCCATGATAATGCCTACAGTTCCTACTGCACCTGTACCAGCTACACCTGTTGGAACATTAGTCTCTCCAATAGAAAACGTAACTGTTCCAATCGCGCCAGTACCTGCCACAGAGACATTCCCATTGTCTCCCCAAGCACCATCGCCCCAGCCGTTTGCGCCCCATTGTGCGCCAAGTCCTACAAATCTATCTGCCATTCTTTAAACTCTAGGCAATACGGATAATTGCGGTAGAAGCACCAGCAGCAGGGAACTGAATAGTAAAATCACCGGAACTAACCGTCTGATCTCCGCTAAAACTTAAAACTGCACACGCAGAATTAGAATTATTGGTGTTATAAATCATTGCACCGCAAGACGTAAAAGACGCACTAGACCAAGTAGTATCACTAAAATCACACACTGCTGTGGTACCACTTGCAACAGGAGTTACATTCGTTAAAGTGTTCCCTCCAGCACTATAATTAGTACCGCTTGTTTCATCACTATTTCCAGTGACATTAGAATAATTAGTGCTTGCAGCGCCATAAGTTCCTGACCCAGAAGCAGTGGCTTTTAATAACGCAATTTTAAGCGTATCAGCCCCGTTCTGAAGGTCATGTAAGCCTTTACACAGTTCGACTTTAAAACTGGTGGGCATTGCTGTGGTTACAGTTATTGCCATGTTATATCTCCAATAGTTTTACAAGTTCTGGATGCCCCGCATCTCGGAACCGATTTGCCAAAGTAGTGTGGTTAGAACGAATAGCTTGTTTCATATATTCCACCAATACACCACGAATTTGATTTCTAAAAGCATTTGCTTGTTCTTGTATAAGAGGATGGCTGTTTCCCCCTACATGAATAATCCTGTCTAACGCTCGTTCAGCAAGTTCTTCGGGAGTAAACCCCCGATCAGATACAGTAGCTAAAGTTATATCTCCTACCTGCATTGCGCCGTTTGCACTAATCATTGCGCTGGTTCCTTTCTAACTTGCCCCGAACGGTAAGCATCTGCTCGTAATTTTCCATCTGCGAGATTCTTTAAAGCCGCCACAGCTTCTAAGAAAAGCTTTTCATACAAAGCAACCATATCAGCTTCACCTTTTTGGAACCGTATAGCCTCCACCAACGCCCCATTAAATAAAGCTATATCAAACTCATCACCAAGCCACGTTGTACCTGCTGTAACAATAGACTCTGGGTAATACCCAAAATGTATTTCAGAACTATAATTAGCATCAGGTGTTGGACCTACAATAAGACTAGTTTGGTCAAAAAGAGCATAATGTACCGGAGCACCTGTAGTAGCAGGATTTGGGTACGCTTCCCGAATAAAATTAACATCTTTGTTTAAAAGGTATATATAGTTACTTCCACTGATAATTGCTAATGAATATACAAACAACATATCACTAGGCATTGTCAGATACTCATTACCTAAAGTTAATGTGCCTGTCTGATTTTTACGAAGCGCAGGTAATTGAACAGTGTTATATATTTTCTGTTCAGCCTGTTGTGTAAACAATTTAAGTTCGTCATCCGTGAATGTCTGTTCACAAACGTCGTTTATATTTGTCTTAAGCTCCGTATAGTTCACTACGCCATTGGCCCTCGACACATCAAACCTTTAGTAGCCGCACCTCCCCCACGCATTTTAATCCCGCTCGTTTTCATGTTTATCGGCTGGTTAACTTTTGTACCGGGAGAATAAACTTTAGGTTCATTAGGTAATGTAGTTACTTTCGATGCTTTCTTACTTTTCTTACTCATATTCAAACCTCTATGCGATTGAAATAGTTACAACGCCTACTTTTCCAAACCCTACCACTATTGAAGGGTCTACCGGCTCAACATGTGCTCTGCTTGCTGGAAGCTCGGCAAAATCCGGTCTTGGATTGCGTATCGCCTGTGGGTCATCTACCGGAAATTCACCTAACCTGTTTTGGGGTTGGTCAGGGTTCCAGCATTCTGGACACGCTTTTAATTCCGTTATCTTGTTCTTCTTTACTAAATTCCTAAGCTCTCTTAACTTGTACTGGAACCCGCATATATCACATATAGCAAGTGCTTTTTTGCCTGACGCAAACCGCTGACTCATAGCTATCTAATGCCATACATACGCGGTATTAAACTAATAGACGCTTTTTCTCTGTCCTCACCTGCCGCTAAATCAAAAGATTCTTCATACGCAATTTTTAACATAGGTAATCTTTCTGCAAGTTCCGGGTCTTTCATGGCAACGTAATAAGCCAACCCTGCCACTAAAGGAGGTAAAAATCTAAAGTTAACATCAGCCGTATTAACCCCTGTACCTGCATCTTCTATACGCCGCATACGCCAATATTTAAGAACGTAAGTGCTTGATTTATCAGGGACAGGCCACACAGTTACTGAAGGATTAGCCTGCCCACGATCAACATAAACCTGTATAGGCCGTCCTTCACTTAGCTTATTAGGAATACTTGAATAGGTAGAAACACTAATACGCGACAAATTAAGGTCAGATTGCTTGGAAGTATCCCCCGCATCAGTACGAATAACCTGTTCTAAAAGATCAATCGTATCCGCTGGAAGAGCATATGTAGCCGTACTCTGCACCAGACTGACGGTTCCATCATCAATCGTCCACATATTGATACCACGGTTCTGCCACTCGATAGTCAGTAAATTCATAGACCTACGAGCTGTTCGCAGATCATATCCCGAACGCATTTCACGGCCAGCACGTTCCCACGCTTCTTCAGCGATTTCCGTGAAGTCCATGTTGAATGTAGCAGTACCCGAAGTAGCCATTACCTTATAGTGCCTCGCGTCAACCCTTGTTGGGCTATCCCATCTCTAGGTTTGCGCCCATTGGTAGGAGGTTTTGTTTCTGCCCCCATAACTTTAGTTGCCGTTCTTGCTGTTTCGCCCCCCTGTACGTCAGCAGCTTTTACTCTAGTGCGCGGAGGTAAACCGCTCATAACACGGGGGGTTGCTGCTACTGTCATTCCCGACTTGTTCCAAGGGGGCTTTCTAGGAGGTCTTCTTGTAGCCATAATTTTTTCCTCTAATAATTACTTTAGTAGCGCCCAGCCCATCCCCTACGGGCTATCCCCCACCCGCGAGGTTTTTTAGAGCCTTTACTTTCGTCACTTCTATCCTTTTTGGTTTGGACTTTACCGCCTTTCTTCATGTCCATTACCATTCTTTCTTCTCTGTCAATTCTGTTTTCTTCTCTAGTTTTATCTTCTCTTTCTTGTTTATCTTTTGGCTTTCGTCTTTCAACCCTCAAATCTTCTTCGGTTAAATTACGTTCATCTCTAACTCTTCTACCAGCCCTGTATTTTTTAACTGGTGGTCTTCCAACTTTTGATCCGTATGTACCTTTGCCCATTGGCATAACATTTCCTCCTCGTACAAAATTTCGACCATTATCGGCCTTTACATATTCTCTACCAACACTTTGCGGTACCCCAGCTTGTTTAGCAAACTTAGGGTTATTAGCTACCGCCGCCATAAATTTTGCTTGTTTCTTAGTCTTGCTTGGCACTAACACTTCCACCGTTTTCTGGCCTGACGAAGCCTAGAATTAGGGTCTTTAGCTGCTTTTGGAAATTTTTTCATCTGACCAGCAGAACGGGCGCAGAACGACTTACGCCGAGCTGCATCTTTACTGCCTTTCTTTGCTTTACCAGTAACGGCTGTCTTAAGTTTAGAGCCGGGGTTGTCCCTACGGTATTTAGCCACACCCTTCTTGGTCATACCTGCACCAGACTTAGTCGGACGCTTATGACCACCTTTAATGGTATGGCCTTTCATAGTTCCCTTTTTCTTAGCCACAGAACACCGTTACATTAGTAATATTACTTAAAGTTAACACTGTAAAATCGCTCTTACTATTACTCCGCTGCGTAAGAATACCCTCGTCAGGTATAGTTACACTGTCAGAAAAAGAAGAAGATGATGCAGGGGTATCAACCTGTAAAAGTAAAGTGCCACTAGCGCTATTGAGATTAAACTTCAATGACCCCGCAGAACCTGCTCCTACGTAGTAAACACTCTTGATTCTTGTACGGCCAAAAGCCAAAGAACCAGTAGTACCAATACTTACATTTCCAGCAGATGCGCCATCAATAGAAATATTGATTACTAAAGTATAAAAATTGGTAGAAGAAGCTGTGCCAGCATTAGCGCCAGTAACAGTTTCTGTAGTGGATTCACCAGTTAAACTACCAACTTTAATACCCGTAATAGTAAAAGTCCTACCGCTGTCATTACCGGCTGAAGTAAACAAAAGCTTGTAGCCCGTACCTGAAGGACTAACATCATTAGTAAGCAGTGTTATGTCTCCCGCCCCACTAATAGAAGCCGCTGCTTTTAACAACGTAGCACTGGTAGACGGAGTTATAGCGAAAATATCACCTCTGGACATGCTCTACTCCTTAATTTCACCTCGCAAAACCGCAGCTTTATGCTCAGCACTACCGGGCACAAGACCACCTTTTGCAGCTTTTTTAGGTGCCGCTTTTTTCTTAGCGGGTACCTTTTTCTTAGCCGTAGCCATAGCTACCCCCTATTAATCGCGTGTTTGTGAAGCCATCATGTAATCAAGTGTAGTTAGACGAGTACCAGACGCACTACCGGATACACTCATTGCAGCGATGGTAAGGTTCTCATCATCAGGGATATTAGCGGAATGGGTAGCGACTAATAGATCATTAATATAGAACTTAGCGCTTCCTGTACCTGCTACAGCAATACCTAACTTGACGTAAGTATCATCAGCCAGATCAATACCGGAGTCAGTAGAAGTTTCAGTGCCATCTTTCTCTGTTTTACACAGAATAGAAGCATCTCCATCATCCACTTGAAATACGATACGGTCTGCCGCAGTCAACATTGCTTCTGGATTAGTTGCAAAATTAACCGTAAAACCAACACAAATGTCAGTTTGGTCAGCGTCGTTACACTTTAACCGAGTCTGAAAGAAAAGGTTTTTACTAGCGTCCACTGAAAAAGTTTCGTTCTTCTGAATAGAAGCTCCGTCATTATCAGTAGTGCCAGCAGAAGTTAACCCTAACTCGCCGCCAACTGTGTCTGCAACAATAGCAACAGTTGCACCGCTGTCCTTAACTACAGTCCAGTCATTAGTAGTATTAATTACTATGCCAAGGAAATCGTCAACGTAAGTAAAGTAATCGGGGTTTAACGCAATAGGTTGGGATAATAAATCCTTGTAACCGGACGCATATCCACTGTACAGCACGGGCGTGTTGTGATGAGTAGCCATATGTTTCTCCTGTCGTGGCTAGTGTCTGCCGCTTCCATAATGGAACGCAGTCAGGATGAATTAAGAGTATAACAAAGAAAAAAG
>Ga0114934_10000920_pt1 | contig 19120 bp, 16 predicted proteins | sample 4SBtaG_2_FD_99695 | JGI IMG/M metagenome (GOLD analysis project Ga0114934, IMG submission 99695) | Deep subsurface microbial communities from Kolumbo volcano to uncover new lineages of life (NeLLi) - 4SBTROV10_white metaG | ecosystem: Environmental > Aquatic > Marine > Volcanic ...
AAAAGTGGTGGTGGTAGTAGCAACATGGAACAAGTATGGTATGCGTTCCCACGCAGGAGCGTGGGAACGAGATTAAGTCTGTACTTGTTTCCTCGTTCCCACGCTCCTGCGTGGGAATGCATACCTGCGTGATGAACATTTTATTACCAGCAGTTTTGAAGAAGTTGCCCTGATTCTCATATTAGTGCCTTTTTAATAATCAATTACAGCTCCTATGACTTTTTTTTAAGTTTGTGAGTTGCATTTTAACCCTCGCTTGTTCTGCGTGTGGGGCTGGATTCTGTATTTCAGAAACTGGCTTTAATTATAGCGAGCAGTTCTGAAGTCGAAGACAGTAGGTTCCTTACTTGGTTTAATTGGCGGCTTTTTAGCTGCCGGCCTACCTAGACATGGTTAGTCCTACCCAAACCGTCGACCTCGACTGTTCTTCAGTCAAATTCAACAGGAAGAAAAAGGAGGTGAAAAGCATTGAACCGTGATGAAAAAACTTCAATTGTTGAGGAACTCAGCGATAAGTTTGCCAAGGCAAAAATAGCTATTCTTTCAGATTATCGGGGCCTAACAGTGTCCGATTTTGAGGAGTTGCGTATTTCTTTAAAGAAATGTGGCTCTGAGGTAAAGGTTGCTAAAAATTCCCTGTTAAAAAGGGCTGCTACGGGCACTTCGTTTGAGATTTTATCAGAGCATTTAAAGGGCACTACTGCGCTGACTTTGTCCAATGATGATCCCGTCGGCCCGGCTAAAGTACTTTCTGCGTTTGCTAAAGACCATGAACAAATGCAAATCAGGTGTGCAGTCCTTGAAGGTAAGTCTCTGAGCATGGAAGATCTGGTGGCACTGTCTAAATTGCCGAGTAAGGAAGTTCTACTTGCACAATTACTTTCGACTATGCAGGGTGTGCCCACTAACTTTGTCCGGGTTCTTAACGCTATACCACAGAAGATGGTTTATATGCTTCAGGCGGTAAAGGATCAAAAAGAACAATAAGAAAATTAATATTCTGGAGGAATAGAAATGGCTGTTAGTAAAGAAGATGTAATAGAGTTTGTAGCAAATATGAGCGTACTTGAGCTCTCCGAGATGATCAAAGAAATGGAAGAAAAATTTGGAGTTAGTGCTGCTGCTCCTGTTGCTGTTGCTGCCGCAGGTGCGGTTGCTGGCGGAGATGCTGCCGGTGCTGCAGCAGAAAAAACAGAGTTTGATGTTGTGCTTACTGGTGCAGGTGACAAAAAAATTCAGGTTATTAAGGAAGTAAGAGCCATTACTTCCCTTGGCTTGAAAGAAGCCAAGGGCCTGGTTGAATCCAGCCCTGCTCCAATTAAAGAAGGTGTTAGTAAGGAAGAAGCCGAAGAAATTAAGGCTAAGATTGAAGCTGTAGGTGGTTCTGTAGAAGTAAAGTAATTTTGTAGATAACAAGCCTCCATCTTTTATGTACGCATATTTGAAGGCTTGTATGTGCGCCAGCTAAAACGTTATGGATTATTCCCTAGCGTTTTAGTGCGTTTACAAACAATGTATTTTTTCTGTAGGAACTGATAGATTTTCTATTGGTCACTGTTCAGGTCAGGTTTAAACTACCCGAAAACGCCGTAGTGCAAATGAACAGTTACCTTTTATTGAACTAATACCCCACGAGGGGGTATAGGTACCTTATAAATTATTTCCTAACAAACAGGTAAGCGCAGACTCCGGGTAAGCGCAGACTCCGGGGAAATAATCTGCAAGGTACTAAAGACGAGGTCAGGTCAGTAATGAAGATGATGAAAAGAGTCAGGAAAAGCTTTGCTAAAATAGGTGAACTTATTGAAAAACCGCATTTAATTGATATGCAGCGGTTGTCATTTGAAAAATTCCTGCAGATGGATGTTGACCCTGATCAGCGTGGTGATTTTGGTCTGCATGGCATCTTCAAAAATATCTTTCCTATTGTTGATTTTAATGAACTTTGCTCCCTGGAGTATGTTCGTTATAATTTGGGAGAGCCGAAATACACAGTTGCGGAGTGTACTCAGCGTGGCATGTCCTATGAGGCATCGGTTAAAATTACTGTACGTTTGATTACATATGATGTTGATCCGGATACAGAAGTCAAGAGTATTCGAGATATCAAAGAGCAGTCCGTGTACTTGGGTAATATGCCTTTAATGACCAAATCTGGTGTTTTTATTGTAAATGGGACGGAACGGGTAATCGTCAGTCAGTTGCAGCGTTCACCCGGACTCTTTTTTGCCCATGATGGCGGCAAAAGTCATGCTTTGGGGAAGCTTCTTTATTCTGCGAGAATCATCCCGGTACGTGGTTCCTGGATAGATCTGGATTTTGACGCCAAGGATGTCTTGCATGTCAGGATCGATCGGCGTCGCAAATTTCCAGCCACCACCTTGCTGAAGGCCCTTGGCACTGACTCGCTGTTATTGCAGGATATTGTCAAAGACGTTGATCCTGGTGATATAAATTTATCTGAAGTCTTGTTGCGTTTCTTCTATACCGTTGAAAGGGTTTTTGTCGATGGCGAGTCGATCAGTAAGCAGTTTATTCCTGAAGTTGCTGTTGGCCTGCGTGCTACTGCCGACATAGTACACCCTGAAACTGGAGAGGTTTTAGCTAAAAAGAATCGTAAAATTGGTAAAAAACTTGCCCAAAAAATTGTTGATGCCGGTATCGATCGTGTGGAAACCGAGGCAGAAAATATTATTGGTAGTTTCACTGCCCATGATGTAATTGATCCGACAACGGGTGAGGTCATTCTGCTTTGTAATACTGAAGTTACGGAAGACGCCCTTAAGGCAGTTGTTGCGGCAGGAATTCCTTATTTTGATATTTTGTATATCGATGGAATTAAGGTTAGTGATTCCTTCCGTAAAACTCTTGCCCTGGATAAGGTAAATACTCAGGAAGAGGCCTTGCTTGATATTTATCGGCGCCTGCGGCCAAGTAGCCCTCCAACTGTAGCTGAGGCCAGTAAATTTTTTGATAATATGTTTTTCAACCCGGATACATACGATTTGTCGGTGGTTGGACGTTTTAAATTGAATGCCAAGCTAGGTTTAAATACCGATGTGGAGCAACGTACCCTGGACAAGGAAGATATCTTATTGTCGGTTCGGGGATTAATTCGCTTAAATGATGCTCAGGGGCCTGTTGATGATATCGATCATCTTGGTAACCGACGTGTTCGTACAGTTGGCGAATTGGTTGAAAACCAGTACCGTGTCGGTTTGGTCCGGATGGAAAGAGCAATTAAGGAGCGCATGAGTTTGCAAGAGGTTGAAACTCTTATGCCTCATGATCTGATTAATCCTAAGCCGATTACCTCGGCTATTAAAGAATTTTTCTGTACCAGTCAGTTATCACAGTTTATGGACCAAACAAATCCCTTGTCTGAGGTGACCCATAAACGGCGCTTGAGTGCCTTGGGCCCTGGCGGTTTATCACGTGAAAGAGCTGGCTTCGAGGTACGTGATGTTCACCCGACTCATTATGGCCGTATCTGCCCTGTTGAGACCCCTGAAGGTCCAAATATTGGTCTGATTGTCTCGTTGGCGACCTTTGCCAAGATTAATAAATACGGTTTTATTGAAACTGCTTATCGTAAGGTAGTTGAAAGGACAGTGACGGACGAGGTTGCTTATATGTCCGCCCTGGATGAGAAGGGCTTGTTGATTGCTCCTGCCCAGGGAGATATCGATGAAAAAGGTAGAATTAACAAAGACATGATTTTGGCCCGTCAAGATGGCGAGGTTTATAATAGCAGATCTGAAGAAATAACTCATATGGATGTTTCCCCTAACCAATTGGTTAGTGTTGGGGCCTCTCTTATTCCTTTTTTGGAGAATGATGATGCCAACCGGGCCCTAATGGGGTCTAATATGCAACGTCAGGGCGTGCCTTTGCTGCGAACTGCCGCGCCTCTTGTTGGTACAGGAATTGAGAGAACTATTGCTCATGATTCTGGCGGTTGTTTGTTGGCCGCTGGTGATGGTGTTATTGAAGAGGTGGATTCCAGTCGGATTGTGATTCGTTATGATGAGCCTGGTACTGATGGTTTTAGTGCGGGGGTTGGTATTTATCATCTGGATAAATATCGTAAATCAAATCAGAATACTTGTTTTACGCAAAGACCGTTAGTAGTTCCCGGTCAGCGGGTCAAAATGGATGATGTCATGGCCGATGGCCCCGCGACAGAGATGGGTGAGTTGGCGCTGGGTAAGAATCCTACCATCGCTTTCATGCCTTGGCGGGGATATAATTTTGAAGATTCAATTTTAATAAATGAACGCTTGATAAAGGATGATACGTACACTTCTCTGCATATTGAAGTATTTGAGACGGTAGCGCGTGATACCAAGCTTGGTAAGGAAGAAATCACGCGAGACATCCCTAATGTTGGAGAGGAAGCTTTACGGAATCTTGATGATTCTGGAATTGTTAGAATTGGGGCGGTCATTAAGGCTGGTGATACCCTGGTGGGTAAAGTTACGCCTAAGGGTGAAACTCAGTTGTCGCCAGAAGAAAAATTATTACGGGCTATATTTGGTGAAAAGGCGGGTGATGTTAAAGACACATCGTTACGTGTACCGCCTGGCATCGAAGGTGTGGTTATTAATGCCCATGTTTTTTCTCGTAAGGGTGTAGAAAAGGACGAACGTACTCTGGCAATTGAAGAAATGGAAGTTGCCAAGTTGGAACATGATATGGCGGATGAAGTTCGTTATATTAAGAAGGGTGTCAGGAAAAGTTTGGCTGAAATTCTGGTTAATCTAACAGCTGAGGCCGATATTTTGGCGCAGGAATCAAAAGTTGTCCTCCAGAAAGGTAAAAAAATTACTGAAGACGTTCTTGATTCACTTCGCTTGAATGCTATTAAAGCAATTGATTTTACTGGTAAGGATAAATTCAAAGGTGAAATTGATCTTATCTACGAGCGTTATGAGAGTCAGGTTAAAGCCCTGAAAAAGAGCTATGAAACCAGAATCGATAGGCTGCGTAAGGGTGATGACCTTCCTCCTGGTGTTATTAAAATGGTCAAGGTTTATGTCGCTAAAAAACGTAAACTTTCCGTTGGAGATAAAATGGCTGGCCGGCATGGTAATAAGGGTGTTGTTTCCCGCATCCTGCCTGAAGAGGATATGCCATATTTTGCCGATGGAACTACCGTTGATATTGTTCTAAATCCACTTGGAGTTCCATCTCGTATGAATGTTGGGCAGGTTTTGGAAGTGCATCTTGGTCTGGCTGCCAGGAAGCTTGGCGAACAATTATGTGAATTGGCCGAGCGTGGTGATATGAAGGAATTGCGTGAGAAAATGCGCAGGATTTACTCTGCAGGTGAGTATGAACAATTAACTGACGGTATGGATGACTCAGACTTATCTGCTATGGCTAAAAAAATGAAGAGTGGCATACATGTTTCTACTCCAGTTTTTGACGGTGCTAAAGAAGCGGAGATTCGCGCACTTCTGAAAGAAGCCGGGATGAGCGAGGTCGGTCAGCGTGAATTATATGATGGTCTGACGGGTGAAAAATTTGAAAATCCCATCACCGTTGGCACCATGTATTATCTCAAACTACATCATCTTGTAGATGACAAAATCCATACTCGCTCTACTGGCCCTTACTCTCTTGTAACCCAACAGCCCCTTGGTGGTAAGGCACAATTTGGCGGTCAACGACTGGGTGAGATGGAGGTGTGGGCAATGGAAGCCTACGGTGCCGCCCATACATTGCAGGAGTTCTTGACCGTTAAGTCCGATGACGTGACGGGACGTACCAAGATGTATGAGAAGATTGTTAAAGGTAATAATTTTCTTGAAGCTGGCTTGCCGGAGTCTTTTCATGTTCTGGTGAAGGAGTTACAAGGATTATGTCTTGATATGGAATTAATTGATGAAAAATAGTCAGTTGTCGTAGTTATGAGTAACTGCTTCGGTCATTAGGTTGTAGAAAATAGTCAGTGGTCGTAGATTTAAGGCCGCTGTAGATATAAGTCCTTTTTTGTATCTACTACGATAAAAGAATTTAAAATATCAAAAGTAGGAGAAAAACCGTGGATGAGCTTTTCAGTTTTTTTTCAAAATCCAAGGCACCAGTAAAATTCAATTCTGTACGAATTTCTTTAGCCTCTCCAGAAAAAATTTTAGATTGGTCTAATGGCGAAGTTAAGAAACCGGAGACCATTAATTATCGAACATTTAAACCAGAGCGTGACGGACTCTTTTGCGCCAAGATTTTTGGGCCGGTAAAAGATTACGAGTGTAATTGCGGTAAATACAAACGCATGAAGCACCGTGGTGTGGTTTGTGAAAAATGTGGCGTTGAGGTCATATTGTCCAGTGTCCGCCGTGAGCGTCTTGGTCATATTAAACTTGCCGCACCTGTTGCTCATATCTGGTTTCTGAAGAGCCTGCCTTCTAAAATAGGCAATATGCTGGATCTTACTCTGAAGCAACTGGAGAGGATTCTCTATTTTGATTCTTATGTTGTAATTGAATCTACAGAGCCTGCCCCGGCAGTGGGTACATTACTTAGTGAGAACGAGTATCGTACTGCTCGCGAAGACCATGGCGACCTCTTTAAGGTCGGTATTGGGGCTGAGGCGATCAAATATATGCTTAAGAGGGTTGATTTGCCCAGTTTAGCCGCCACCCTGCGTGAGGAGATGCGCACTACTGGTTCCGAGGCTAAACGTAAAAAATATGCCAAACGTCTTACTGTTGTGGAGGCCTTTAAGGAGTCAAACAATAAACCGGAATGGATGATCCTTGATATAATCCCGGTATTGCCGCCGGATTTGCGTCCACTTGTGCCCTTGGAAGGTGGTCGTTTTGCAACTTCTGACCTTAATGATTTGTATCGGCGGGTTATCAATCGCAATAATCGTTTGAAGCGGCTATTGGATCTTGATGCGCCGGAAATTATTATTCGTAACGAGAAACGGATGCTCCAGGAGGCGGTTGATGTCCTCTTTGATAATGGTCGTCGTGGTAAGGTTATTACGGGGTCCAATAAGAGGCCTCTTAAGTCACTTAGTGATATGCTTAAAGGAAAGCAGGGGCGTTTTCGGCAGAACTTACTTGGTAAACGTGTGGATTATTCTGGTCGTACAGTTATTGTCGTCGGCCCATATTTACGTCTCCACCAGGTTGGGCTCCCCAAGAAAATGGCCCTTGAGTTATTTAAGCCGTATATCTACAATAAACTCGAATTGAAGGGATATGTAACCACCATTAAAAGCGCCAGAAAGATGGTTGAGAAGGGTGTGAAAGAGGTGTGGGACGTTCTTGATGAGGTTGTTAAGGAGTATCCAGTTATTCTGAATCGGGCTCCAACCCTGCATCGTCTCGGTATGCAAGCCTTTGAACCTGTGCTAATTGAAGGTAAAGCTCTTCAGCTTCATCCGCTTGTATGTTCCGCCTTTAATGCTGACTTTGACGGCGATCAAATGGCGGTGCATTTACCGCTTACTGTTGAGGCTCAGGTAGAGGCCAGGGTCTTGATGATGTCAACCAATAATATCCTGTCTCCCGCTAATGGTGAGCCAATCATTATTCCGTCGCAGGATATTGTTCTTGGTCTGTATAATATGAGCCGCCTGCGGCCGATGGCCAAGGGTGAAGGAATGATTATGGCATCTCCAGCTGAGGCAATTATTGCTCATGATCAGGGTGCTATTCACCTACAGGCCAAGATAAAAGTTCGCATTGATGGTGAGATTGTCGATACGTCTGCTGGCCGCATTATGTTGTCTGAATTACTGCCGGAAGCCGTGCCATTCGAACATGCGAATAGAGTTTTCACCAAGAAAGCGTTAGCAAAACTTATTGACTATACCTATAGACATGCTGGTACCAAAGAAACTGTAATTCTGGCGGATCGTCTTAAGGATATGGGTTATGAAATGGCCACTACCCATGCTATTTCAATCTGTATTGACAATATGACAATTCCTGACGACAAGAATAAGCTTATTCATAATGCAGAGGTAGAGACCCTGGATGTTGAAGATCAATATGCTGGAGGGCTTATTACTGCCGGTGAAAAATATAATAAGGTAGTTGATATTTGGTCGAGAACCACGGATGAGGTGGCGGAGACCATGATGAATAATTTAAGTGTTGACATGATGGTCGATGCTGATGGTAAAGAAGTTGAAACGCCGAGTTTCAATCCCATCTTCGTTATGGCCGATTCCGGGGCTCGTGGTTCTAAAGATCAGATCCGTCAGCTTGCAGGTATGCGTGGTTTGATGGCTAAACCTTCTGGGGCGATTATTGAGTCTCCCATTAAGGCGAATTTCCGTGAGGGCCTGAATGTTCTTGAATATTTCATTTCTACGCATGGTGCTCGGAAGGGTCTTGCCGATACTGCCCTGAAAACTGCAAACTCTGGGTATTTGACCAGGAGGTTGGTTGATGTTGCGCAGGATTCTACTATTATCGAGGTGGATTGCGGCACATTGGATGGAATTATTGCTGAACCACTTCTTGAAGGTGGTGAAATTATCCAGCCAGTTGGTGAACGTATCCTTGGTAGAGTTGCCCTTGATGATATTAATGATCCGGTAAGTGGGGATTTGTTGGTGTCGGCCAATGAGGAAATTACCGAAGCCATTGTCAAGAAGATTGACGATGCCGGTGTTGATCGGATTGCCATTCGTTCTGTTTTAACTTGCCAGGCAAAGCGAGGAGTCTGCGCTAAGTGTTATGGCCGTGATCTTGGTCGAGGTCACATGGTAAATCAGGGGGAGGCGGTTGGTATTATCGCAGCTCAATCTATTGGTGAGCCGGGTACTCAGCTTACGATGCGGACATTTCATATTGGTGGAACAGCCAGTCGAAGTGCTGAGGCCGCTGAAATTAGAACAAAACATGGTGGCTCTCTGAAATATCATGGCATTCATACCGTTGAAGGCGCTGATGGCGGTATTGTTGTAATGAACCGTAATGGTGAAATAAGTGTTCTAAATGAACAAGGACGAGAGCTTGAACGATATCCATTGAATTATGGCGCTCTGCTTCACTTTAAAGATGGCGAAACAGTTGATCCCGATGCCATGCTTGCCGATTGGGATCCTTATACCATACCTATCGTATGTGAGGTTGGCGGAGTTGTAAAGTTTGGCGATATTGTAGAGGGAAATACCATGCAAGATCGGGTTGATCCTATTACCGGTAAATCAAGTTCGGTAATTATTCAGTCTCGTCAGAGCGATATGAATCCCAGAATTTCACTGAAGGATGAAAATGGCCGTGGAGTTAAGCTGCCCAAGACGGGAATTATGGCTCGGTACTCTTTGCCTGTTGGAACTATTATCAACGTAGAAGAGGGTGATGTCCTGGTTCCTGGTACGGTTTTGGGTAAAATACCCCGCGAGACAACCAAAACTAAGGATATTACTGGTGGTCTGCCACGGGTAGCAGAGTTGTTTGAGGTTAGAAAGCCTAAAGAACATGCAGTTATTACTGAAATTGACGGCCAGATTAGTTACGGCAAGGACACGAAGGGTAAGAAAAGGGTCATCGTTACGCCTCCTATTGGCGAACCAAAGGAGTATTCTATTCCCAAGGGTAAACATATCAGTGTTCATGAGGGCGATTATGTGAAAGCTGGTGAGCCTCTTATGGATGGTTCTCCAGATCCGAATGATATTTTACGGGTTAAGGGCGTTAAAGAATTGGCCAAGTTTCTGGTTAATGAGATCCAAGAGGTCTATCGTCTGCAAGGCGTAAAAATTAATGATAAGCATATTGAGGTTATTGTCCGTCAGATGTTGCGCAGGGTAACTATTACCGGCGCTGGTGATTCCATCTTCATGATTGGCGAGCATGTTGAATGGTGGCGTTTCCGTGAGGAGAATGAAAAAATTATTCAAGATGGCGGTCAGCCTGCCCAGGCCGAGCCTTTGTTACTTGGCGTAACCAAGGCATCTTTGAGTACGGATAGTTTCATCTCCGCCGCATCATTTCAGGAAACCACTAAGGTTCTAACTAATGCGGCTATGGCCGGTCGGGTGGATAATCTGGTGGGCTTAAAGGAAAATGTTATTATGGGGCGTCTGGTGCCAGCCGGTACCGGAGTTCCTGCATATAACAAATATCAGTAAGTTGAGAAGGCCATGAAGGCAATTTAGCATTATGAGAATATATATCTTGACAATGCATTGCTCTTCGAGTAAAAGTCCCTTTTCTCCGATGCCCCTTGTGGGTTGTCTGGTTTGATATGTGACCTCGTTAATTAATTTGTATGACTAGAAGTCAGATAGATTCGTTTTCATGTTTAGTGGGTTAGTTACGGAATTAGCTATATAAAAAGGAGTATGATAAATGCCAACCATCAACCAATTGGTACGGCAAGGTCGTAAAAAGATGATAAGCCGGACGAATACCCCGGCCTTGAAAGGTGCCCCTCAAAAACGAGGTGTTTGCGTCAGAGTTTACACCACGACCCCCAAAAAACCGAACTCTGCTCTGCGTAAAGTTGCCAGAGTAAGACTTACTAACGGCATGGAAGTTACATCTTATATTCCAGGCGTTGGTCATAATCTACAGGAACATTCCGTTGTTTTAATTCGTGGCGGTAGAGTTAAGGATTTACCTGGTGTTAGATACCATATAATTCGAGGTACTCTTGATACTTTAGGCGTTTCTGATCGTAGACAGGGACGTTCAAAATATGGTGCTAAACGGCCTAAGTGAGACAGGTAATTTAAGGAGTAGTAGAGATGCCAAGAAGAAAGTCAGTTGCGAAACGTCCCATTAGCCCGGATGAACGATTTAAGAGTGTACTTGTTACCAAGTTTATAAATGTACTGATGTCAGACGGTAAAAAAAGTATTTCCCGTAATATTTTTTATGGGGCGATGGACATACTCGCAGAGCGGAATAAAGGTGAAGATCCGCTTGATGTATTTGATAAGGCTATGGAGGCTGTTCGGCCCAGGGTTGAAGTTAAATCGCGTCGTGTTGGCGGGGCAACTTATCAGGTGCCTATTGAAGTACGACCGGAAAGACGAAACGCTTTGGCGATGCGTTGGTTGTGTACCTTTGCCAAAAAACGATCCGGAAATTCAATGGCCGAAAAATTAGCCGCTGAATTGAATGATGCCTTTAATAAGCGTGGTGCTTCGGTTAAAAAACGAGAAGATACTCATAAGATGGCTGAGGCAAATAAGGCTTTTGCTCACTATCGCTGGTAGTGTTGGATTCAGTATTGACAAAATGATCTCCCTGATGTATCAAGCTTTCGCGTTCAAGTAAGTCGTTCGCTCTTTTGTCAACAAGGTGTCTGATTTAATATGCAGACATGAAAGATAAGACTAGGCGGGTGGTCGTGAAAGCCAGGAACTCTTTAGCAAATATACGTAATATTGGTATTATGGCCCACATTGATGCGGGCAAGACAACTACAACAGAAAGGGTTCTATATTATACAGGTGAATCGTATAAACTCGGTGAGGTTCATGATGGTAACGCCGTCATGGACTGGATGGAGCAGGAGCAGGAAAGAGGCATCACCATTACCTCAGCCGCAACAACCTGTTACTGGCATGATTTTCAGATAAATATAATTGATACACCCGGACACGTTGATTTTACAGTCGAAGTAGAACGTTGCTTACGGGTTTTAGACGGAGCAGTAGCAGTTTTTTGTGCGGTAGGAGGTGTTGAGCCTCAATCAGAAACGGTGTGGCATCAGGCCGATCGTTATAAAATACCGCGTATTGCTTTTGTTAATAAGATGGATCGGGTTGGCGCTGATTTTGAGCGCTGCTTGAAGATGATGGAAGATAGGCTTGGAGCAGTTCCCCTTGCCGTTACTCTACCCATTGGTAAAGAAGATTCCTTCGCTGGCATTATTGATCTCATTCGAGGCAAGATGCTCTTTTTTGATGAAGAATCTCAGGGATCCAAAGTAACCGAACAAGAGATCTCGGAAGAATACTCTGACATATTCACGGCCGCACGTATGGCCCTTATCGAGAAGCTGGCCGACTTCGATGAGGGGGTCATGGAAAAATATCTTGAAGAACAGCCCATTAGTGCTGACGAGATTAAAAACGCAATATGTTCTGCTACCAGGCAGTTGGAATTGGTACCGGTGCTTTGCGGCAGTGCTTTTAAAAATAAGGGCGTTCAACCATTACTTGACGCAATTATTTCTTATTTGCCATCACCAAAGGATGTCTGTGCGGTTCGGGGCATCGATAATGATGGTAATGAGATAACACGTGAGCCTGATCCCAAAGGTAAGTTCTGTGCCTTGGCGTTTAAGATGGTGTCGGACTCATTTGTTGGTAACTTGGCATATGTGCGGGTATATTCCGGTACATTACGTCAGGGTGATAAAGTTTATAATGTCATACGGCGCAAGCAGGAAAAAATTGGTCGAATCATGCGGATGCATTCCAATAAGCGTGAGGAAATCAAGGAGATTGGTGCTGGTGACATAGCGGCTATAGTTGGACTCCGTTTTACAGTTACTGGAGATACCCTTTGCGAGAAAGGTGATTCAATTTGCCTGGATAATATTGATATACCGGAACCAGTTATCAGCATATCCATTGAACCCAAAGGCAAGGCGGATGAAGAGAAGCTTTTTGAAAGTTTAGAAAAGATCGCTATTGAGGATCCTTCCTTTAAGGTATCCCATGATGTGGATACTGGTCAGACTCTTATCTCTGGAATGGGTGAACTCCATCTCGATATAATTGTCGATCGTCTTGTTCGTGAGTTTAAAGTAGCAGCGAATGTCGGCAGGCCGCAAGTATCATATAAGGAGACGGTTAGCGGCACGGCAAAGGCGGAAGGGAAATTTGAGCAGATAGGTGCAGCGAAGTCACAATATGCACATGTCTGGTTGGAGATATCTCCTACAGATCCTGAACAGGGCTGGCAGTTTGATAATCTTCTCGCTGATGATGAAATACCCGTTGAATTTGTGGATGCTATTCGCCAGGGCGTGGAAACAAGCATGGATTCCGGAGCTTTGTTAGGTTATCCGGTGGTAGGTGTCCGGGTTGCCTTGGTTGATGGTTCTTATCATGAGGAAGATTCAACAGAGCAGGCCTTTGCCGTTGCTGCAAATATGGCATTGCGGCAGGCATCATTAGACGCCGGGCCGGTTTTGCTTGAACCCATAATGGCCTTAGAGATACATCTTCCGGAAGAATATCTTGGAGATGTAATAAACGATTTAAACTCCAAACGTTCTCAAGTTAACGGAATGAATGCACTTGATAATGGCACGCATGTTATTCAGGCGCATGTGCCATTGGCAGAGATGTTTGGTTATTCGACAGATTTACGTTCCGCTACCCAGGGTAGGGCAAATTTTATTATGCAGTTCCATTCTTATCAAAGGGTGCCGGAAAAGATTGCTGAACAGGTTATAAAGAAGGTTAGAGGTTTGTGATAAATTTTATTTTAAGGAACCGTGAGGGACGACAATGGCTAAACAAAAATATGAAAGAACTAAACCACATGTAAATATTGGTACAATTGGTCATATTGATCATGGCAAGACTACACTTACAGCTGCGATTACCACTGTATTAGCGACTAAGGGGTTGTCTGAAGGTACTGGATTCTCCGATATTGACAAGGCTCCTGAGGAGAAGGAACGTGGCATTACGATTGCTACGGCTCATGTAGAGTATGAGACTGAAAAACGTCATTATGCGCATGTGGATTGTCCTGGTCATGCCGATTATATCAAAAATATGATTACTGGTGCCGCCCAGATGGATGGCGCTATTTTGGTGGTTGGTGCAGATGATGGGCCTATGCCTCAGACTCGTGAACATATCCTCCTGGCTCGTCAGGTAGGTGTACCAGCTGTTGTTGTCTTTCTTAATAAGTGCGACATGGTTGATGACGAAGAGCTTATTGAGTTAGTAGACATGGAACTGCGCGAGTTATTGGATAAATATGAATATCCTGGAGATGATACTCCTATTATTAAGGGTAGTGCTTTAAAGGCCCTTGAAAATCCGGAAGATGAGAAATACACCGCCTGTATTTGGGAGTTAATGGCTGCCATTGATTCTTTTGTACCCGAGCCCAAACGTGATGTTGATAAATCATACTTGATGCCGGTTGAGGATGTATTCTCAATTTCTGGTCGTGGTACAGTTGCGACAGGTAGAATTGAGCGTGGTGTTGTAACAGTTGGCGATGAAATAGAAGTTGTTGGTATTAAAGAGACTCAAAAAACCACGGTAACCGGGGTAGAAATGTTTCGTAAGACCCTTGATGAGGGCAGAGCTGGTGATAACGTAGGTGTACTTTTGCGTGGAATTAAACGTGAAGAGATTGAGCGTGGTCAGGTACTTGCGGCACCCGGAACTATTACACCTCATACCAGGTTTAAGGCTGAGTGCTATATCTTGAATAAGGAAGAGGGGGGGCGTCATACTCCATTCTTTAATGGTTATCGACCACAGTTTTACTTTCGGACTACAGATGTGACAGGGGTTGTAACCCTGCCGGAGGGTGTTGAAATGGTAATGCCAGGAGATAACGTATCGGTTGAAGGTACCTTGATTACGCCTATCGCCATGGATGTAGGCTTACGCTTTGCCATTAGAGAGGGCGGCCGTACTGTTGGCGCCGGTGTTATTAACGAGATTATTGAATAAGGGAAAATATCATGGTGCAGACTCAGAAAATTCGCATCAGGCTCAAGGGTTATGATCACAAGTTGTTGGATCTTTCAACCCAGGAGATTGTGGAAACCGCCAAAAGTACAGGTGCGATGGTCGCAGGGCCTATTCCGTTGCCTACAGTAATTAATAAATATTGTGTTTTGCGGTCGGTACATGTGGATAAAAAGTCCAGAGAGCAGTTTGAAATGCGGACTCATAAGAGATTATTGGATATTCTCGAACCAACTCAGCAGACAATTGACGCTTTAATGAAACTTGAGCTGTCGGCTGGTGTTAATGTTGAGATCAAATTATAACCTCTTTGCCGCTCTATTTTTAATTTTTTAACGGATTGTTACAATGCCTAAGAATATAGGATTACTTGGAAAAAAACTTGGGATGACCAGGGTTTTTGATGCCGAAGGTCGGGCGATACCCGTAACCGCCCTGGCCATGGAGCCTTGTGTTGTGTTGCAGAAAAAAACTCAGGACAAGGAAGGTTATAATGCCATCCAACTAGGCCTCGTCAGTAAAAAAGAATCGCGGATGAATAAACCGGAAATTGGCCACAGTAAAGCGGCTGGTAAAGGCGGGTTTTATCACATAAAGGAATTTAGAGTTGAAGATCCAGATCAGTATGAAGTTGGCCAATCCATAGGTATGGATGAAGTGTTTAAGGTTGGTGACCTGGTTGATATTAGTGCTACTAGCAAGGGGAAAGGGTTTCAGGGTGTTATGAAGCGTCATGGCTTCTACGGTGGCCCTGGTGGTCATGGTTCAATGTTTCACCGCGCGCCTGGATCCATCGGTACTTCAGCTTGGCCTAGTAGAGTTGTTAAAGGTAAGAAACTGCCCGGACAAATGGGTAATGTTAGAGTTACCAAGAAGAACTTGATTGTGATTGACATTCGTAATGAAGACAATGTCATGGTTGTTAAAGGGTCAGTACCTGGTGCGAAACAGGGCTTATTACAGATATTTACAAAATAGGCTTTTCTTTGCATAAGGGCCTGTTATACCGATTTGGGGGTGCCATAAAATGGCAGTAGCAGATTTATATAATATAAAAAAAGAGAAGGTGGGCGAGGTCGAGCTCAATGATGACCTTTTTGCCGTTGAAGTCAAACCTCATATTCTCCACGATGTTGTTAAGATGCAGCTTGCAAATCGACGGGCTGGTACAGCATGTACCAAGACTCGTGTCGAAGTAAGAGGTAGTTCTATCAAGCCTTTTCGTCAAAAAGGTACTGGTCGGGCGAGAGCTGGTAATAGACGCTCCCCATTATGGCGGGGTGGTGGGGTTACTTTTGGCCCTAAACCTAGAAGCTATGCTTATAATCTGCCTAAAAAGGTCAGAAAATTGGGCTTGAAGATGGCGATTAGTACACGTTTTTCTGAGAATAATGTTGTTGTTCTTGATGATTTTAAGCTGGCAGAGATCAAAACTAAATCGTTTGTTTCAGTGATGAATGCTCTTGAGGTAGGTAATGCGTTGATCGTGGTACCGTTTAACGATGAGACTCTTGAAAAATCTGCCAGGAATGTATACGGATTTAAAGTTATCCCGAGTATTGGAGTTAACGTTTATGATATTCTGCATCATAAAAATCTCGTAATTCTTCAGTCTAGTATTGAACAATTGGAAAAGAGGCTGCTATCATGAAACTATATAATGTTATTCAAAAACCGTGCCTGACTGAAAAAGGTATGATGCTTCAAGAAAGTGAAAACAAGGTAGTTCTTAAGGTTGATCCAAGGGCCAATAAGATAGAAATAAAGGATGCTGCAGAAAAGCTTTTTAATATAAAGGTATCTAAGGTCGGTACTGCAAGCATGCATGGCAAGCAGAAGCGGCTTGGCAGGTATGCAGGCAAGACCTCTAATTGGAAGAAGGCCTATGTCACCTTGGCAGATGGTCAAAAACTTGATTTTCTTGAAGAGCTGTAATTATCGTCTATTTACGATAACAATTAAATCAAATTTATAACACCCCATAAGGGGGTATAATTGCTTTATAAATTGTTTTCTAAAAAACAGGTAAGCGGAGTGGAGTGTGGACTCCGAGAAAACAATCTGTAAGGCTCTAATAATCGTGAAATTGAACATCGGGGTTTGCAATGTCAACTAAAACCTATAAACCGACGTCACCAGGAAAAAGAAATAGGGTTTCTATTTTTAATCCGGAGTTGTCTAAGAAAGGGCCAGAGAAAAGTCTTTTATGTTCCTTAAATAAATCAGGTGGTCGTAATAATTACGGTCGCGTTACCGCCAGGCATATTGGTGGTGGACATAAGCGAAAATACAGACTTATTGATTTTAAACGCAATAAAGTCAATATACCTGCAAAGGTTTCCTCTATTGAATATGATCCTAATCGGTCTGCCAATATTGCCTTGTTAGTGTATGCTGATGGTGAAAAGAAGTATATTCTTTCGCCTGTTGGAATTAAGGTTGGAGATGTAGTGGTGTCTGGTGAAAGTGTAGATGTTAAACCTGGTAACTGTACATCTATGGGTAATATGCCTCTTGGTAGTATCATTCATAACATTGAAATTAAAATTGGCAAGGGTGCACAGATGGTTCGCAGTGCTGGTGTTTCTGCGCAGCTTATGGCCAAGGAAAATGAGTATGTTTTGATTAAACTGCCTTCCGGCGAAGTTCGTAAATTCAATAAGAGCTGCCGTGCTTGTTTTGGACAGGTTGGTAATGCTGAGCATGATCGTCAGAGACTTGGTAAGGCAGGTCGTAACCGTTGGAAAGGTAACCGCCCTCAAGTTCGTGGTGTGGCGATGAATCCACATGATCATCCTATGGGTGGTGGAGAGGGTAAAAGCTCTGGTGGACGTCATCCTTGTTCTCCATGGGGTATGCCTGCTAAGGGATTCAAAACCCGTAAACGAAAAAGTTCTGATAAATATATTGTCACAAAAAGATCCTGATTAGGAGGAGATAATGGCACGATCAATTAAAAAAGGTCCTTTTATAGATGATCATTTGATGAAAAAAGTGATGAAGGCCAAAGAGACCAGTTCACGTAAAGTTATTAAAACATGGTCAAGAAGGTCTGATATCTTTCCTGATATGGTGGGTATGACTTTTGCCGTACATAATGGTAAAAAATTTATCCCTGTATTCATTTCAGAGAATATGGTTGGTCAGAAACTTGGCGAATATTCTCCTACCAGGACCTTTTACGGACATGCCGGTGGCAAAAAGGGCAAGAAATAAATTATAGTACTAGGAGTACAGAGCAGATGGAAGCTAAAGCCGTTTTAAGAGGAACCCGAATTTCACCGCAGAAGGCCCGGCTTGTTGCGGATCTGGTGAGAGGAAAAGACGCTGGTGAGGCAATTATTGCCCTTAGATTTATGCCTAAGAAGGCAGCGCGTATAATTCGTAAATTATTAGAGTCTGCTGTCGCAAATGCGAGCCAGAATGAGGCTATTGATATTGATACATTATATGTAAAAAAAATTTTTGTTGACGGTGGTGCAACTCTCAAAAGAATTAGACCACGGGCAATGGGCCGTGCATCTCGAATTCTTAAAAGAAGCAGTCATATCACTATCGTTCTTGAAGAACAATAATAGCTAATACCCCACGAGGGGGTATCGGAGTCTACGCTTACCTGGTTCCTAATAGGTTCTTTTCTAAAATACAAGTAAGCGAAAATTCTGAGAAAACAATCTGTAAGATAATAATTTAGTTGATAAATGGAGGAAGGTTTTGGGTCAGAAAGTCAATCCAATCGGTTTACGCCTCAATGTCGTAAAAACGTGGGATTCCACGTGGTATGCAGGAAAAGATTACTCAAAGTTTCTTCTTGAGGATCAGAAGTTAAGAAAATTTTTGAAGAAACGTCTTTTTCATGCCGGACTTTCAAAAATTAATATTGCCCGGACTGGTGACAAGGTTAGGATTAAACTTTTTACCGCTCGTCCAGGGATAGTTATCGGCAAGAAAGGTGCTGAAATTGAGATACTGAAAGGCGAACTGCAAAAATTGACCCAAAAACAATGTGTGGTTGATATACAGGAAGTACGCCGACCGGAAGCGGATGCGCAGCTGGTGGCCGAAAATATTGCCTTGCAATTACAACGTCGTGTTGCGTTTCGTCGGGCAATGAAGAAAGCTGTTAATATGGCCTTGAAGTTTGGCGCAAAAGGTATTAAGATAGCCTGCTCTGGTCGCTTGGGTGGTGCCGAAATGGCAAGGCGTGAGTGGTATCACGAAGGTCGTGTGCCATTACATACCCTGCGGGCGGATATTGATTATGGCATAGCTGAGTCCTTAACTACCTATGGTATAATCGGCGTGAAGGTCTGGATTTTTAATGGTGAGATTCTCTCTGAAAAAGAACAACCTCAAGTATAATTAAGGCGGGAAAAAGATGCTTAGTCCAGCTAAGGTAAGACATAGAAAACAATTTAAAGGCAGGATGCGGGGGGCAGCTCAACGTGGTTCATCCCTTTCATTTGG
>Ga0114934_10000921_pt1 | contig 19106 bp, 12 predicted proteins | sample 4SBtaG_2_FD_99695 | JGI IMG/M metagenome (GOLD analysis project Ga0114934, IMG submission 99695) | Deep subsurface microbial communities from Kolumbo volcano to uncover new lineages of life (NeLLi) - 4SBTROV10_white metaG | ecosystem: Environmental > Aquatic > Marine > Volcanic ...
GTGCCTGTATAACTTCGCATCTTACCTTTCTTCATTTTAATTTCTAAAATACAAAATTAGAACTAAAATGAATTCCTTAAAATATTGACTAATTTATTTAATTTTGCAAACATACGAGTATTAACTGATACTTAGGTATCACTAAATCTCAAAAAATAAAAATCTCATCCAAAATAATTCTTTTTATGAAAGTCGCCTGTTTTTGACTGAACTCATTTATAATAACGAATTGCCTTTTTCCGGTTTTACCAAATCAAAGGATAATAGAATTTCATGAGAGCCACTGTTGGTCTTTCGGAGTTGTGAAACCACAATATCGTACGAATAAATAAAAGTAAATCGTTGTTTTATTTTCAATCCCATCAATAATACCAATGCATCATTGTAACGATAGGTCAATCCGCCTATAATTCTTTTTTGGTAATCTAATTTCATGTTGAAATCTACTTGCATAGGGCTGCCAACGGTACCACTTATCAGAATAGACGGTTGTAAATCAAATTCATCATTCAAGTGAAAATGATAGCCACTGGTCAAATAGAAATGTTGGGTTAGCGGAATGGTTGCATGAAATGTTTCATTTTTAAATAAATGTACACGCGCCGTAAAGAGTTGTATAATGGATATGCCGGCAAAAAAATCGTTATTATAGACATAGGTACCGAAAGATACATCGGGCTTCCAAGCCCTGTCAGAAACGCCTTCGTAAATAGAGGGGTCGGTATTTTCGTGAAGCGTCACTTTATTACCGTCAATACCATATTGTACAATTGTTCCCAATAGTCCTAGCGAGACATTGACTTTTTCAAATTTTAGATGGTAAGCGTAGCCGAGGTTAAATGATAGTCGCCGTGTAGGTCCTGTAATGTCGTTCATTAAAAATCCACCCAAACCCATATTGTCCATCAAGGAACCATTGTATGATAGCGTTTGTGTCATAGGGGCACCATCAAATCCTACCCATTGACTACGGTGGTGTAGCATAATTTGGTCAACGGGTTTTGTGCCTATAATAGCAGGGTTAAACACAATTTCGTCGAACATCCGCTGACTAAATTGCGGATACTGTTGTGCTATTCCCCAGTAGCTAAGTAGTCCGAATAATATGATTATTAATGATTTTTTCATTATTTCTTTTGTTTGAAAATTCTATCTTACAATGGTTACATTGCCTTTTATCATTTCTGAGCCATCGCCTAAATCAATAATGTAGTAATAAGTTGCTGCCGGTAAGTCGTTGCCATAATATTTACCGTCCCACTCATTCAGATAACCGGTTTTCTCGTAAACCTTATTTCCATTTCTATTATAAACTTGGACTAAATTATTAGGATATTTATCAATATTTTCAATATACCAAGTGTCATTAACACCATCACCGTTTGGTGTAAAAGTGTTATAAATGACTAAATTGTATGCCGGTTTTTCTTCTACTGTAATGGTAATGTTGTCCGAATTCTGACAACCATAATTATCTGTTACCGTAATGGTATAGGTAATAGTTGTTTGTGGTGATGCGATGGGATTAAGGATATCCGTTTGGCTTAAATAAGCTGTTGGTGACCATAAATAGGTTGATACGCCGGCATTTGTTGTAGCCCATAGTTGTAGCGGTTCACCTTGATAAATGGTTGTGTCTTGTCCGGCATCAACTTGTGGTAATGATTGAACAGAAACAGTTATTGAATCAGTATCATAGCAATTACCATTAGATACCGTTACAAAATAGGTTGTTGTTGCCAGGGGCGATGCTGTAGGATTAGCAATATTAACATTGCTAAGTGTGGCATCTGCACTCCATTGATAAGTTGTTCCGCCGGAAGCAGAAAGCGGTGTCGTTTCGCCATAACAGATAGTCTGATTGCTACCGGCATTAGCAACAGGCGTTTGATTAACAGTAACCGTTACATCGTCTGTATCTGTGCAATTGTACACATTACTTACCGTTACAAAATAAGTTGTGGTAGCCTGTGGCGCTACTTGTTGGCTTGAATTATTGTTACCATTACTCCATGCATACGAATCGCCACCGGAAGCGGAAAGCGTTACAGTATTACCGCTACAAATAGTGGTGTCAGTACCGGCATACGCAACCGGAACAGAATGAACAGAAACCGTTATTGTAGCTGTATCAGAACAAGACCCAATACTGCCGGTAACTGTAAATGTAGAGTCTGAAATTGGTGAAACCAGAATACTGCTATCCGTTTGTCCTGTGTTCCATTGATAGTTTGTAGCACCGCTGGCAGTAAGTGTTGTATTATCGCCCATACATATATCATTATCACCTGAAATGGTTACATTTACAGCAGAAATGACAGTAATCGTTACATTATCGGAAGCAGTGCAACCATTGTCATTAGTGACTGTTACTGTATAGGTGGTCGTTGTTGTGGGATGAACGGTGATGCTTGCAGTGCTGTCACCGGTATTCCAAAAATAGGTAGTTCCATTTCCTGTAGCAATCAGAGTTACCGAATCATTGATACAAATCGTCTGGTCTTGACCGGCATCAACAATGGGTAAATCACTAACATAAATAGTAACACTGTCTGTTTGTGAACACATATTATCGGAAACAGTTACATAATAGGTGGTTATAGTTGTGGGTGAAACTGTAATATTTGAAGCCGTATCGCCTGTGCTCCACAGATAGGATGTGCCACCACTTGCAAATAACTGAGCATTAGCTCCTTGGCAAATTGTATCTTCCGTACCAACTATAATATTGAGGAGATGTTCCGTTACCTTTATTTCGTCTGAAGCGGTACATGTACCTAATGTAACCGTAACCGAATAAGTCCCTGCCGTGTAAACATCTATCGTTTGTGTGGTATCGCCTGTTGACCAAATGTAGGAATCAAATCCTGAACCTGCATCCAGCGTAACTAAAGTGCCTGGACAAATACTTGTATCGGAACCCAAATTGACTATCGGAGGAGAAGCAGCCATTATGTAGGGCTCATTAGTAAAACTTGTAATTGTTGGGGAAGTTAGTTGGTTTAAGGGTGTTCCCTGCGTTAAAATAGTATTCCCCAAGGGGTGCCAAACGACGGATTGCCAATTTGCTATTTCATCCCAATAACCATCCGATAATGCATCATAGAAAATTGAAATTGTCGCATCAGTGGTTCCCGAATCTCTTGAAATCAAGTGATAAAAGTCCGGTTCTAATTTGCATAGTCCTGAATCTACTACTGTGCGATTGTAACCATCGAGCGTTGCATCGTTATTGACCATTCTGACATTAAAACTTGCTAAACTAGAAGATTGTGGCGTAATCTCTACCGGACGGTAGCGTTGTGTTCCTATTGATGACCCCACAGGAAATAAATAGGTAGAAGTAGCATTCGTAAATCGTTGCAGATAACCGTTTGTTAAACTGCTGACAAATCCTGTTGTTCGTTGAATGGCATTGGTATTTGTGTTTTGAACTGCCAGAACATAGCCTTCGGTTGCCATCTCACGGTCTGACAAATCCAAGATGTTTGTTAGCTGTGTGTTGATATGTAAATATTTAATTCCTGTTCCCGATAATGACAAATTATTAAAAGTAGTTGAGGACGAACCACCGATTATTTGGTTGGCACCTTGAAGAAAGACCGTGCTGCTACCGCCTGTAAACGATTGATTATTATTCCAATCACCGGTCAAATAATAGTTTCCGTCTCCTGATATTTGGGCATCATTGGTTATATCGCCATTAAGTGAAATATTACCATTATTGGCAAATGTCCCGGCATGATTTTCCGTATTTCCGTTAACCACAACGATAGCACCCGTATTTAAAAATAATTCAGTACCATTATTGTAAAGCACTGATTGTGCCCACATGGGTAGATTAAGCAATGCAGTGATTACGACAAATACTATTTTAAAGCGTTGCGGTTTCATTTATTGCCGTGTTTTGTTTAATTGTTTCAAGTCAATAGGTTTCTGTTTGGGAATTATTTCATTTTTATCATCTAACAATTTAAAAGCCGGTTTATATAAAATGCCTTTTGATTTTGGTTGTCCCCATACCTGCGGATGAACGAATTTTCCTTTGTAACGGCCTGTTTTCTCCGGTTGTGTCTCGCGGTATTCAGGATGTTGCTGCATATATTTATCGTTTCTTTCCGCATATACCACCCAGTCAATTTCCTGATTAGGGGTACCACCGGCAATGACAAATTCTCCGTTTTGAATCTTTTGCTTGATATATAAATTGGGAGCAGGTGCTCCTACCGGTGTTAAATTGTAAGAAAAGTTTTTGTTGACGGCAGGGAAATAAGCCGGTAATTTTACAGTGGCTTGGCCATTAGCATCTAATTGGACTGAACCACGATAGATATTCATGACTTCGTTCGATTCAATACTGTAATGTATCAAAAATTTATTTTCTGGATCTAATGGATTATCAATGCGAAAAGATTTTGTGCCACCGGCATAAAAATTACCACCAACATCTAATTGGTTAGAAATACCGCCATCGTCATAGGAATAAATACCATAGCTTAAAGAAGTGTTTGTGCTTTGCCCGGCAACACCGGTTACGCCTTGTCCCGCAACACCTGTGCCTGGGTCAGTTGTCGCAGTATTGGAACCCCACACGCCGTAGCCGTCAATTTGGACACTTTCGCCAACAACTCCATTGACGCCTTGCCCCCACACACCATGACCACCTGTTGTACGGGTATTTAGTCCGAATACGCCGGCTTGTCCATTGGATGTTTGACCCCAGACACCATAGTTGCCATCACCGATAACACCACAGGCATTGCCACTTCCGGTCCCGTTATTGTTTTGTCCCCACAATCCTGCTCCGCCAGCATCATTGGTTTCGCCAACACCACCGTTGAATCCTTGCCCATAAATTCCATAGCCGCCATCGGTACGGTTGTTAACCCCCATCACGCCGGCAGCACCTGTCGAAGACGCATTATAGACACTACCATATACGCCAACGCCTTGATTGGTGCCATCATAATAACCGGCTACTGCAGAGGTATAAGCATTCGTACTGTTTGAAGATCCCTGAATAGTATTGTAAGGATTTCCTGTGTTTGTATTTTCAGCATAAATAGAAGCACCAATTCCCGAATTCATTACATTAATAGCTGAGGAAGGTGTTCCTGAAGTACCATTAGTAGCTGTAACCGTTAAGCCTTCGGTGTTTGTGGCACCTGATGGCATATTGATTTCTACGGCGCCAGTGTCGGCAGTAATTATTCTTCCGAGTCCGGGACCGCCAAAATCGTAAGCATCGTCCAGTGTGCCGCCTGAAGAAGAACCCGAGCCAACTTGAACCCATTGGCTGCCATCCCAGTACCAAAACCCATGAGGCTCGGAACCTGTTGCATTATAGATTAATAGACCTTCAGTTGGCAAAGTTATTGGTGCGGCAGTTGTGTAGTCGTTTAATGCAACACGCGGAATTAACAATCCTTTATCGGTAGCTGTAATATCCAAGATGGCTGAAGCGTCAGGAGTGGTGGTGCCGATACCAACATTTTGTTGGGAATAGCTCCAAAGAAAATTAAAAATGATAATGGTAGATAACAATATTTTTTTCATGGATGCAATTTTTAAAATTATTTGTAAATGTAAAAATACATAATTTTTTTTTAATCAAACTTAAAAATCCACCTTCTTTGGTGGTGGATAGTCCGATTTTAGCAATTTTTTTACTTTTGATTCTGTTTGTTTTCAGACTGGATTCACTAATTATTAGAATTTACCTTAACATGTTTTTCTGCGTGATATGAAGATCGAACCAATGAATCACTTTCTACAAAATCGAAACCTTTAGCCAAGGCGGTCTTTTTATGCCTTTCAAATTCTTCTTTAGTAACAAATTTTTTTACCGGTAAGTTTTTGGGTGTGGGTTGTAAATATTGCCCAATAGTGATAATTTTACAACCAACGGTTAATAGGTCATCCATTACTTGGTCAATTTCCTTGATAGTTTCACCCATTCCCAGCATGATGCCAGATTTCGTGGTTATGCTATTTTCTTTTAAGTACTGGAGTACTGCCAAACTTCTATCGTATTGTGCCCGGGAACGGATTTTTGGGGTTAGCCGTCTAACGGTTTCTACATTGTGTGAAACAATTTCAGGATGGACAGCGATAATTTTATCCAGTGCTGATTTGTCATAGTTAAAATCGGGAATTAAAACTTCTAAAGTTGTTTTGGGATTTAATTGGCGAATTGTTTCAATTGTTTCTGCCCAAAATCCGGCACCGAAATCCGGTAAATCGTCGCGATCTACAGAGGTTAACACACAATGCGACAATCCCATCAATTGGATAGATTTTGCTATTTCTTGTGGCTCATTCTTGTCTGGAGGGAGAGGCTTTCCGGTGGGAACAGAACAAAATTTACAGGCACGCGTACAGATATTCCCCAATATCATTAAGGTCGCTGTGCCGTTGCCCCAACATTCTGCCAAATTTGGACATCTCCCACTCTCGCAGATGGTGTGCAAATGATGTTGGTGAACAATGTTTTTTATCTGAATATATTTTTTTCCCCTAGGTAATTTTATTTTGGGTTTGTGGGGATCAATTTGTTGTTTTATGGACATGAGTTATTGTTTGTTTAATTTGGTTTGAAGAATTTTCCCAAAACGATAAGCAACAAAAATGGAAAGAAAAATACGGGAATTATTTTCTGTTGACATGATTTCCATTTTCTGTAAAAAGCCATCTAGTTGGACACCACATTCCAGTCTATTGACAAAATAATCTGATTTCCCGAAATCAAAATCAACAGTAAATCGGGAAAATAAACCTAAACGAAATTGTGTTTCGTTAAAGCCTTCAAAATAAGAAGCCTTTCCGTATATGTCACTTGGTCTGTGGATAGAATAATTAAATGTTTCTGTTTGAACAATATACTTTGTTGGGTCTGTTGTAGGATAAAGTACCTGATAATAGATGGGTTTTAAAATGCCCAAATCAGGACCAATTTGTACATGATATCCAATGCCGATACCTCCTTTATCGAATTTGTCGAAAACTGTTTTGTGGTAGCCAAAAGAAATTTTCAGTGTATAAAGATTATTTGTTTTTCCAAATATGAATTTTTTTTGTGTATTAAAATAAGGATTGCTGGTGCGTATCTCTTTTGGATGCTTTATTTCTGTTAAATCGACGGAAAAAGTCGCTCTACGGAAACCGTCTAATCGTTTTCCATAGGAATAATTTACGCCATATCCGTTAGAGTTTAAAAATAGAGCAAAGGTGCTTTCATTAAAGTTATAAGTCTGATGTTTTTTAACTTCTCCTTGTCCAAAAGCAATTTCTGAAATTAGCCAAAAAGCAAAACCAATATATGCTATTCTTTTGTTCATTTTTTATTAAAAAAACAACAAAGTTATAATTTTATTGCCGGTTATTATCGTTATTTTTTAAATAATTATTACTCCGATATCAATATATACCAAATAAATAATATTTTATACCGAGCTGCTATCAAGTTACTTAATTTTCTCACTTTTGTTAGCGATTTAGTATTACTTGATAATAGCAACAGTACCGGTTCTGTTATGTTCTACGCCACTTAAATCGCGATAAGAACACAACCATGTATAGACACCAATCTCTCCTTTTTTGTGTCCTTTAATAGAGCCATCCCAAGCGTTAGCAAGTGGGTCTAATCGATCAAATTTATCCGTTTCAAAAACAACTTCTCCCCAACGGTCATAAACATATAAATGAAATTTCGTAGAGTCTATTCCGTTGCCTGTTACATAAAAGAAATCATTAATGCCATCATCATCTGGAGAGAACGCTGATGGTGCCCAGAATGTATATTCATCAACTATTTTAATGATTGCATTTGTGGTATCTCTACAACCATCTTGAGTTTTGGATATTAGCATAACATTGTAATCTTGAATGGGATATGTAGGGAACGGATGGAAAGGGTTTGTTATGCTGGAAGTATCGCCATCCCCAAAGAACCAATAGCTATAAGATAAGTCACTAGATAGGTTTTCGAAATGAACGATGGGTTGGACAATAGAAACAATATCGGGTTCAGCGTCAAATCTAGCGGTCGGTTTTTCATAAACTTTAATCATATTCGGAAACTCAAACTGATTATTGCAGCCATTAATTGTTGAATATGAAAGAGTTACACTAAAGGTACCGTAATTAGTATAAATATGAGTAGGTGATTGTGCATGTGAAAGGTTATTACTGGAATTATCTCCAAAATCCCAAATGAAATCTTGAATATTGGAAACATTACCATAAGGATTGAAAGTAACACTCAATGGTTGACAACCGGATAATGTATCGGAACTAAATGATATTACAGGAACAGAATAAACAGTAATTGGAATATCCTGTGAGTCTGTTAAGCCACAATCATCTTCTACAGAAATTGTATAAATGTGTGTTTGTGGAGGATACAATTCTTCTGTGGTGTCAGACAAAACCCCATCGATATACAGATTTATAGGTGGGTGACCACCGGTGATTTGTGAATTAATAATGACAGACTCTCCCGGACAAATAGAATCATGATTGGTTGTTGCCGTAACATGTACATCGGGGTAAACCGTAACAGTTGTATTCATTGTACTACTGGTACAGCCATGTGCATCTGTAGCATACACATTGTATTGTGTTGTTTGTGTCGGTGATACGGTTATACTCTGTGTGGAATCTCCTGTATCCCAGTGGAAAACATAGGGTGCACTGCCACCGGTTGCAGCAGCATCAATCGTAATATCTTGCCCTTTACAGTCATAAAGTTGTGCAGGCGTAGAAGCTATAATTGCAGGTGGATCGGAAAATATCGTGTCTTTTACCCTAAAACAACCTTGATCGTCTGTCACTGTTACAAAAACGGTATCAGCACAAACACCATAATTCGTAGGACCAGTAATTCCGTTATCCCAAATATAAGAAAATGCGCCTGTTCCACCGGAACCAATAGCGGTTAATTGTCCGTCGCAAGAACCATGACAAAGTGGCTCAATAGCATTTGTAAATTGGATATTAACTAAAGGTGGTTGATTAATGGTAACACTTACGGTGTCTGTACAACCATTTGCATCGGTAACCGTAACGGTGTGTGTGCCAAAAGAAAGATCTTGTGTGGGGTTTGTTCCGTTAGATCCTGTCCACCAATAGTAGGAGTACGGCGATGTTCCACCTGATGCAACAACGGTTGCAGTACCGTCTGAATAACCCCAACAAGAAGCATCGTTTACATTTGTAAAGCTTGCAACAAGGGCAGATGCTTCAGTGAGGGTAGTAGATGCTGTTGCAGTACAGCCATTATTGTCAGTAATTGTTACAGAGACGGGACCTGCACAAATATTTGTTCCAGTACTTAAATTTCCGCCTGAACTCCAATTATAGGAATACGGAGGTGTTCCACCTGAACCTTGTGCAGTAGCTGTACCATCACAATAGCCATGACAAGTAATGTTTGTGGTCGAAATAATGGTTGCGGTTACTGCAGTAGGTTCTGAAATTGTTGCAGTTGCAGTCATACTACAACCATTGTTATCTGTAACTGTTACTACTGGATTCCCTGCACATAGTCCACTAGTGGAGGCTGTTGTGTCGCCATTGTTCCATGCATAAGAATATGGTGGCGTTGCCTGTGTTCCTAATGCTGTAGCTGTACCATCACAGTTCCCTATACAACTAACATCTGTAGAATTGGTTATTTGTGCTTGTATTTGAGACGGTTCATTTAGTATGATATCTTGCGTGATTTGGCAACCATTGCCATCTGTAATGCTTAAAGTGTAAGTACCGGCAGCTAATCCACTTTGGATAGAATCATTTAAAGAAGGGTTATTAGACCAACTGTATGTATATGGCGGTGTTCCCCCGGTAACACTAGCATAGCCACTACCACTATTGTCCTGATAGCATAAGAGGTCGGTAGGATAAGGCGTTGAAACCAATGCATTAGGAACATTAATAGTAAAAGTATCTACATCGGTACAACTGTTTGCATCCGTAGTTGTAACATAATAAGTGCCTGAACTAAAATTTGTTCCTGTGCCATTTGACCAAGTATAAGTGTAAGGTGTTGTTCCACCTGAACTGTTATTTGTAACTGTCGTATTATTTCCAGCACAAGCAGCCGTATCAACAATAACATTATTAATGAGTAATGTAGGATTAACAACGCTAACTGTCGTTGTATCTGAGGTACATCCTGCATCATCAACCCAAAGACTTAAATTATAAGTTCCCGGCGTATTCCATGAAACATTAAAAGAACCTTGAGATGAGTCGGGGGCAGGGGTACCTCCTGCAAAATCCCAATAATAAGTAGCCCCTGTAGCTCCTGTACCGGTATAAGTTACCATTGTTGAATCACCAAAACAATTGATGGGGGTAACTGTGAAATCAGAAGTTGGTATAGAATTAAATTTGATGTTTACAGTATCGCTACAAGACCCTGAAATAGAACCGGTAGTCCAAACAAAAGAATAGACGCCATAATTATTGACAGTAACTTGCGATGTTGGAGAAAATTGATTTGTAAAGGTGGCTCCTGTGGTATTTTCCCATTGTGCGCTGGTGGCAGAGCTATCCAATGCAGCTTGTAAAGTATAGGTGAGTCCGCAAACTTGGTCATCGGGACCCGCGTTGGATGCAAAATTTACAAAAACGGTTACATCATCAGTGGTAATAACATTTGCTCCGGTACAATTTTGATAAACAACTTCAGCGGTATAGGTTGATGTTGTCCCGGGACAAATATTTGATAAAGTTGCTCCTGTTCCAATTGTTGCACCGGAAGGATCATACCAATTAATGGTGTAGTTTGGGGCACCGGCAGGTGTAAAACGCCATGCCATATGGTTTGCTGTCCACGGTCCTGTATTGTATCCGGGTGGAGTATAGCCAATAGTTCCTGCAGCATTTTGAATCCCAACAACTGCATTGCCAGAATTCCAACCACTACATACAGGATGATCTTGAATATAAACTTCTACAACATTGGTTCCTTCATATAATACAACTTCTTGTGATGTTTGAAGTGAAGTACAACTAAAATAACAAATTTGGTCAAATTTAAAAACAAAAGTTCTGCAAGGATAGGTTCCGATAATGTCATAATATACATTACCACAAACTGAAGGGTCAATGTCTAGATAGGCACCGAAAATTGCATTAGTAGGTAAAGAACTACTCGGAACAGATGCAGTAAAACTCCATGGACAATACTGTCCGGCATTTGATATATCAAAAGAAATAACACCATTGGAGCCAACAACAAGTTGGTTGTAAGATTGTCCAAAGAAACAAAAATCAAAAGGTAAGGTAATTGTACTACTCCATACATCGTCTGTATTAACAGAAACGCCTGTTCCTCCAGAGAATGGAAAAGGAGGATTGTATGGAATGTTTGAAACAGTATATGAATCAGTACTTCCTGTTTGCAATACTGTTGCACTTAAATTGACACATGGATTAGAACAAGAAGTTGTGATATCAGGTCCTGCATCAATATAAGGACAACCCGGTGCCGGTTGTGCAAAAGCTTTTATTGAAAAAAATAAACTAAAAAGCATAAGCGGGAAAAGTGTCTTGTGTATCATAATTAATTTTAATACAAAATGATTTACAAAGGTAACGAATCAACTTAAAAATGGTTGCCTAAAGTTTTGATTTTTTTATTTTTTATATAATTGTCTCAACTCTTAATCTAAAAAAGTTATATGAAAATTTTTTCATCGGGGAATATTACAGCAATGACTAAAAAGGGAATAACAACAACAAAAGTTCATTATACAATAGAATATGCAGATAAAACACTTTATGTTTTGGTAACACTTATCAAACATTCGGAACAAGACCAAACGGAGTCTGCATTAGATTTTGATTTTTAAAGAGGATTCTGATATTGTTTACCGGCTTTTTTTATTTTTGTGCCGATGAAAATTGGCAATTACACCATAGAAAATCCTGTTTTCCTTGCTCCCATGGAAGATGTTACAGATGAGCCGTTTCGTCTTTTGTGTCAATCTTTTGGTGCCGATGTGTTAATTACTGAATTTGTTTCTTCTGATGCCCTGATACGAAATGTGAAAAATAATGTTGAGAAAATGGCATTTTCAGAAGCAGAGCATCCTATTGGTATTCAAATTTACGGACATGATATTCCAACGATGGTTGAGGCAGCTAAGATTGTTGAACAACAGCAGCCCGATTTTATTGATTTAAATTTTGGTTGTCCTGTTAAGAAAGTCGTTCGCCGTGGTGCCGGTGCTGGTATGTTGAAAGATATGCCTAAGATGATTGATATGACTACCCAAATTGTAAAGGCTGTTTCCATACCTGTTTCTGTAAAAACACGCATCGGGTGGAATGATGAAACGATTGATTTAATTGAAATGGTAAAACAATTACAAGATACGGGCATTCAATTTTTGACATTGCATTTCCGTACCCGTCAGCAAATGTACACAGGAAAAGCTGATTGGTCGTGGATGGAAAAGATTAGTAAAGTTAATGAAATCACTATACCTATTGTAGGAAATGGAGATGTTGTTGATTATCAAACAGCAAAAGAAAAACTTGAAGATTATTCCGTTAAAGGGATTATGGTAGGAAGAGCAGCTATTGGTAATCCTTGGGTGTTTAGCGCTATCAAGGCATTTTTAAAGGACAATAAGATTTCACAGGCACCATCACTAAACGAAAAAGTTGCTGTTGCCATCAGGCATCTTGAAGAAAATGTAAAATATTACGGCGAGCGTATTGGTGTAAAATTGATGCGGCGACATTATGTTCAATATTTTAAAGGCATACAAAACTTTAGACAAACCAAAATTAAACTTTTGCAGAGCGATGATTTTGAGGAAAATAAAGAGATATTAAAATTTATTGCCAAGAATTTTAGTTAATTGAAAAAAGTGTAAATATCGCCAAAAGAGTCCCGCCTGAGGCGGGATGATTTTGTTTGTTTTTAGACAGGACCCATTAATGGTAATTGGTTTAAAACGAATTTAAATTCATTTAGAATCATAGCCGTAGCTCCCCAAACCATTTTATTTCTGATTAAGAAATAGGGTGTTTTAATATTTTTTCCGTCTATAGTTTTTTCAAAGTTTAGTGATTTTGATTTTAAAAATTCTATCAAATTCACTTCTATCAGTGATTTTACTTCCGAATTATTTTTTTGCCATCTTGGTGTTTCCGGTGAAAATGCAACAAAAGGGGAAACCATAAAATTACTTATGGGAATATAAAGCGGAGTTAGTTTTCCGAGAATTTTATTTTGTTGTATAAGGCATCCTGTTTCTTCGTAAGTTTCTCGTAATGCCGTGTTTTCCATGTTTTTGTCGGTATCTTCATAAGTGCCTCCCGGAAAAGAAATTTGTCCGCTATGGAACTTGAGATTGTCTGCTCGTTCCATTAATAAGAAAAAAAATTCATTATTTTTCTCAAATAGTAAAATTAACACACTACCATTTTTTGGCAGAGTATCTTTTCCGTTGAAATTTTTTTTTCTGTTTTCCGGTGCCATTTGGTATTGGATTTTTTTACCGGGTAAAGGCATTAGAAGCTGTTTTTTTATAGACAGAATAAGATTCATTAAAAAAATTTTTACAAATAAAAATATTTTTTTTTGATTTATAAATAAAAAATATACTTTTGCATTTTTTTAGAAAACCTCAAAAAGTTCTATTTATGTATTGGACATTAGAATTAGCTTCCAAACTAGAAGATGCTCCTTGGCCGGCAACTAAGGATGAATTAATTGATTATGCCATTCGTTCGGGTGCTCCCTTAGAAGTGATTGAAAATTTACAAGAAATTGAAGATGAGGGAGAAACATATCTAAGTATCGAAGATATTTGGCCTGACTATCCGAGCAAAGAAGACTTCTTTTTTAATGAAGATGAGTATTAACCTTTAACAAAATTAAATTTTTCGGAAAAACCATTCTTTTAAGGATGGCTTTTTTCGTTTTTCATCCCAACGGAACAAAGAAATCCGATTATTAAGAGCACTAATGCAAATGTTAGTGTAAAAGAAAAGCCAAGAAGGTTTACTAATAATCCTCCGGGAATGGAAAAAAACAATCCAATGGCAGCAATATTATTTTGCATAGCAACATAAATGGGGCGTTCTTTTTCCGGCGCAATAATTAAGATAAGATTTTGAAAAGCCAACCGTGTACCATCAATTGAAGCACCAAGTATAAAGAATAGAATAGCATATCCTAAAAACGAATGAACAAAAAATGCCAATGTTATGGCTGTAAACATTAAGCTGTAAGCAATGCGAACAACAATTAAATTATGGTTTCTTATAGACAAAAAACCCCAAGCAAAATCACTTACTAATGCACCCGTCATCTGTATAGCGGCAAATGACCCAATAATTAATCCTGTAAGTTGTATTTGTTTTTTTGCTTGTAAAATAATAAAGGGCGCTACAAATAAAAAACTATAAGCCAATAGTCTTGAAAATATTTGATACCGGAGAGGCTTATCGGTTTTAAATAAAAAAATGGTGTGACGAAAAAATTCACTGAATTTATTCTCTTTTTGACGCAGGGCTGTTTTGGGTGGTTCTTTTACGGTTCCTGCCGAAATATATCCAATGGCCATAAACAAGGAACTAATCAAAAACAGATAGGCAAAACTATGGGGTTTGTCAAAATTTTGAAGGATATAGGCAGCAAAAAATCCACTGGAAACAGCACCTGCTCCACCAAATATCTGACGAAGTGCAATGACACCGCCACGGTAAGAAGGGGTAAACATCTTTGCCATTAGTTCTTGAAAATAAATGGTGCCAAACCCTGCAGAAAACGAAAATGTAAATAACAGAAATCCGAATAACCATAGTGTAAGCGTTGGGAAGTCATGTGAGAAAAAAAATAAAACCAACCCCATAGAAAACCAACTTAAGAAGCGAACTAAAAAAACGATGCGTAAATATTTTAATACGCGGACATAAGCTTGTGTGTAAAATGCGGCATATAGCTGCATTAAAATACTGCCACCTCGTAGCAAGGAAGAAAATAATCCGATAATTACATTGTTGGTAGTAAAATAATTAACAATTAATGGTAGAATGGTTGATGGTTCAGAAACGCCTATCCCTGCTCTGTAAAAAAGAGCATGAAGAATAAATTTCAACCTATTTCCTGATAAATTTTTTTCTTTCAAAATAAAATTTGTTTGGTTTTCTAAAAAAAATAGTATTTTTACTTTTTGAAATTTACAAATAAACGAAATATAATAATGCTATGACAAAATCAATTTTTTTATTTACTATTCTAGCCATAACAATTACTTTTACTGCATGTAATCAAGGTAAAAATGACAAAAATAAACCGAAACAAACCGAACCCAAAACGCAAGTGTTGACAATGAGTGACAGAGTCAATCAGTATGCCGCGATTGATTTGAAAGCGGACCTGTCTCAATTGAGTGAAAACCAACGAAAAATGATTGGTGAATTAATAGAAGCTGCTAAAGTAGTAGATACTATCTTTTGGAAACAATCCTACGGAAATAAAGAAGACTTGTTGTCCAAAATTAAGGATGCTGACACAGCTAAGTTTGTTGAAATAAATTACGGACCATGGGATCGGCTTTCAGGAAATAAGTCATTTGTGAATGGTATTGGCAAAAAACCGTTAGGCGCAAATTTTTATCCACAAGACATAAAATATTTCCCTTTTATACAGTTAAAATTCCAGGATAAGCTAAGTATGTACACTCTGTTAAGACGAAATGAAAACGGTGATCTCTATACGGTACCTTATCATGAAGCATACAAGGTGGAAATTGCACAAATAGTTGAACACATGCAGAAAGCGGCTGATTTAGCAGAAAATCCACAATTTAAGGATTATTTATTAAAAAGAATTAAAGCCATTCAAACCGATGATTATTACGAGAGTGATGCTGCTTTTGTGGACTTAAAAGATAATTTGGTTGATTTTACTATTGGTTCATTTGAGAATGAAGAAGACCACTTTTTGTATCTTAAGGGAGCATATGAAGCAACGGTAATGATTAAAGATGTGGAATGGACTAAAAAGTTTGCTTCATATCTCTCATTTCTTCCCGACTTACAAAAAGAATTACCTGTGGATAAAGCCTATAAGTCTCAAAAAATGGGTATAAATTCAGGAATTGTCGTTTGTAATGTATTATATAATGGTGGATATAGTAATGCCGGACCAAAAAATATTGCTCTGACTCGTCCTACCGACGGTAAAATTCAAATGAAAAAAGGGACTAAGAAATTAGAATTTAAAAATGTGACAGAATCTAAATTCAAAAAAATACTTTATCCTATTGCTAACTTATTAATAGATAGTAGTCAGTTAACACATATTAAATCTAACTCTTTCTTTGAAAACAATCTCTTTTTTGAAATCTGTAATGGGATGTTGCTAACGAAAACCATCGATGGCAAGGGGCCGGTAAAAGAGGCTTTGAATGAATCTTATAATGTAATTAAAAATCTGAACAATTATGTTTTGGCACTCTATTTTATTCGTAAGCTAAACGAGAAAGGTATTTTAAAAGAAAACGATATTAACGATAATTTTGCTACTCAGATGGCCGATATCTTCCGTGCCGTTCGTTTTGGAACAGCACATTCACAGGGGAAAGCTGCTATGATTTGTTTTAATTATTACATGGAAAAAGGAGCGATAAGCAGAAATGAAGCAGGTATTTATAAAGTAGATTTCCAAAAGATGAAAGCAGTAAATGAAGAATTAGCACAAAAAGTAATTAAAATTCAAGGGGATGGTAATTATCAGGAAGCTAAATCTTTGATTCGCAATTATGGTATGGTTAAGAATACACTTAAGGAAGATTTAGATAAAATTCGTGAAAACAAAATCCCTCTTGATATTGTTTTTAATCAAGGAAAATCGGTATTAAGTTTGTAAGTGAACTTAATATTTTACAGGATTTATTTAAGGGGAGTTTTAATAATTAGAGTCTGTCTATAATGTCCGATTTCTTCGTTATTCTCAACTTTTATATTAGTCATCCCGCCTTAGGCGGGACTCATGATTTTCAGGTTTTTGAAAGCCTCGAACTCGAAAATTATAGTTCAGACTCTTGACTTTATGGACAGACACTAATTAGTTTGCATTAAGATCTTTCTAAATAGCTACAGACATTAATGAAAATTTGTGCATTGCATCTTTTCCATTATCTTTGTTTCTTGAATAAAAGTAATTATTAGAAGTTCCCTTAATTAATAATTAAAACTATTTTAAACCTTTTAATTTTCCTTTAGTCTAAAGACTATTTAAACAAAGTTTCAACATGAAAAAGAAAAAAATCTCCCTACTAGTTATTAGTCTTTTTTTTATTGCAAGTCAAGGAATATTTGCTCAACATCCGGGGGGTGGAGGCAGACCGGATTTCAATGCAACCAATGGCATAATAAAAGGAAAAGTTGTTGATAGTCAGACAAAATCACCTGTTGAATATGCCAATATTTCATTATATAGTTATCGTGACTCAAGTCTCAAGGCAGGAACAATTACAAATTCCGATGGTATTTTTACGCTTGATAATTTACATTATGGCAGGTATTACCTGAAAGTGGATTTTATCGGTTATGAGTCAAAACTAATTCCCAATATTAAAGTTACGCCCAAATCACCGACTGTCTTTTTAGGAAATATTATTTATAAGCCATCAATTAACAAACTTGATGAGGCTACAGTATCTGATAGTAAATCGTTAGTAGAATATAAACTGGATAAGAAGGTTGTGAATGTAGCGCAAGACTTGAGCAGTATTGGAGGCAATGCTGTTGATGTGCTAAAAAATGTACCCTCGGTACAAGTAGATATGGATGATAATGTTACACTTCGCGGAAGTTCCAATATAACCATCCTTATAGATGGAAAACGGTCAGCATTTGCCAATAGTTCTGATGTTTTACAACAAATTCCAACGAGTGCAATTGCTTCTATTGAGTTAATTACAAACCCGTCGGCAAAATATGATCCGGATGGTTTAGCCGGTATCATAAATATTATATTAAAAAAGAATAAGAAAAAAGGCGTTAATTTGACTGTTTCTGCTAACGGCGGAACAAGTAATCGCTTCGGAGGTTCTGTTGATTTCAATGTGCGGGTTTCAAAATGGAATTTTTTCACAAGTTATAATTTGCGAAATAATATGCGTGAATTTAGTGGAAATACAGCGCAAACAAATTATTTTGAGAATGACTCCGTTTCTTATTTGGATCAAAAGGGAGATAAGCAGCGTAATCGTTTTTCACAAAGTTTTCGTGGCGGCGTTGATTTTTACCCAAATGACAACAACACCATTTCTTTATCGTCAAGTTTTCGTTTAGGTTCTCATGCAAGCAACGGCATAACAAATTATCTGAGTAAAACGATGGATAATGTTTCATGGTCTTATTTTGATACTTATAATAATGATACAGCAGATGATAATTCTATGGATGTTTCGTTAGATTATGAAAAGAAATTTACTAATCCTGAGCAAAAATTATCCGCGAGTGCTGATTTTTCTGAACACCATGAAGACGAATCCGGATTTTTAAATAATGATTTTTCAATTTACGAAATGTTGGCATCAGACTCCGTTTTTCATCAGCAAAATTTCACGAAAAACAATGATCAAATATCATCTTTTCAAATGGATTATGTTCAGCCATTTAATGAGTTTACGAAAATTGAAGCCGGCATTAAGGGAGACATGGAAAATGAAAATGATGATTATGTCTTTCAAGATTTTAATTCTGACATAAATCTTTGGGAAGACGATACCAACACAACCAATCATTTTGTGTATCAGGAACAAAGATATGCCGGCTATACAACTTTTTCAAGTAAAGTATTGGGATTTCAATATCTGCTTGGTATTCGACTTGAACAAGTATTTCGGAACTCGGAACAAAAAACCGCCGGTGAAAATTTCAAAGACGGTTATTTTAATTATTTTCCATCATTGCATATTAGCAAGAAGATTGATAAGAAAAATCAACTACAACTAAGTTATTCCCGTCGTATTAACCGGCCTCGTTCCAGAATGTTAAATCCATTTAAAAACTATTCTAATCCGTTGTTTATTAGACAAGGAAATCCTGCCTTAATGCCGGAGTTAATA
>Ga0114934_10000923_pt1 | contig 19087 bp, 14 predicted proteins | sample 4SBtaG_2_FD_99695 | JGI IMG/M metagenome (GOLD analysis project Ga0114934, IMG submission 99695) | Deep subsurface microbial communities from Kolumbo volcano to uncover new lineages of life (NeLLi) - 4SBTROV10_white metaG | ecosystem: Environmental > Aquatic > Marine > Volcanic ...
ACGATAACGAACAGCACAAACTCTTAGTTGGTTGTTGACATCTGTACCGCCAACCCATACACCACCAAGAAATAAGGAGCTTTTTCCTGAGCCTTTTGGAATTTCATAACTCGCCTTCCCCGTAGCTATATTCCACCACATGTCTCCTCCTGTATAGATTAATGCTTTCACATTGTTCAACTGTAAAAATGTTTGCCCTGAAGGTGCTGAACAGCCTGAAGCTATGGCTCTTGTGTTCCCATTCCCATGGTGCTCAAACCAATCCGGTGGTACCGTGGCAAAAACGGAGGTAGTAAAAGCTAATAAAGCAATAAAAGAAAAAAATCTAACTTTCATAATTGACTATTTAATATTGTTAATTAAAAACCTAAAATTATACCCACTCTTGTTCTTCTAGGTAATGAATAATACCAAGGACGTGCTAAATACATAGCGTAATAATTTCGGTATGAATCGGGATCATTCTGAGCATTAATATTTGATTGATTCTGTGCTGATGTTAACTTGCCATCATCATCAGGATTACCGGTTGTACTATAAACATTGATAACATTTTTAGTGTTTAATAGGTTTTCAACCGTAAAGTAAACATTAATACTTAATGATTTTTTATCTTTTCCTTCCCCTTTTCCATATTTTAACTGAAAACTTTTATCAATACGCATATCGATAGTTGATCTAGAGGGTTTACGAGAACCATTAAGCTGCCCAACTAAGTTATTGGTCACAACATCTCGCCTGCTATAGGGTGATCCGGTACCATAGCGTAGTATGAAATTAGCGCCGGCATTAGCAAAAATGTCTTTGTGGAATAAAACAGGACCATTGTATGCATTTCCGCCCGGAAAACGATAATCAATATTAGCTGTAAAAGCATGTCTTTGGTCAAAGTCCAAAGGGAGTGTCGTTCTAATATTAGGGAGTCCAGCAGCTACAAGACTTAGAGAAGTCTGGGTATTTGAACCTGTACCATTAGCAAATTGAAGCGTATAGCTGGCATTTAATCTAATATTTCCAGTCCGTCTTAAATCATAAGTAACAGTCAGTCCTTTTACAGTTCCAAAGTCAATATTTGTATAAGTAATATAGTCTGCAGGGTATGCTCCATTCACATATTGAACTTGTGCCATATCTTTCATATCACGATAAAAAGCAGATAGTTTCAAGGCAGATGTATTACTCAATTTTTGCTGGAAACCTAATTCATAATCAATTGTTGTTTCAGGTTTCAGATTTGGATTGTTGATAGGATTTGTTCCTTGCGTCGTAATATAGTAGTACTGAATCATATTAAGTCTGCCTGTAGATGCAGGTCTTTTAGAAAGGATGTCATAATGAGCAAAGAAGAGCGCTACATCAGAAATAGGAAACGAAAATGAAATACGGGGCATTGGTGTTATTTGAGGATTATAGTCTTTAAATGCTGAACTGTTCATTTCTTCGTTTGGATTCACCAATAATGGGGTAATACCCGTGGTAGAAGAAATTAATGTCGGATCATTTGTGGCAGAGCCGTCTGCCTTATACCAATTTACATCTCCGGCTTTCGACCCTTCACGAAACCCTTTTATAGAAGAAGGATTATCCATATTGTCCACATAAACAATATAATCATCTCCTATATTAGAAGGTATATTGATACCATTAAACCAAGAAGGGTCTGCTGCTTTTAAATCACCAACCGTATAAGCATCATTGAATAAATAAGCGTCTTTTAAAACTTTTTGGTTAGCATCATATCTATCCACACGCAAACCAACATTAAAAATCAAATCTTTAAATGCAAATTTATCTTGAATATATGCTGCGGAATAATTGGGTTCAAATGGGGCTACTGGATGTGTTTTTTGCCCATAGTCATCAACAGCATTAAAAAAATCCTCAAAACTGGGTTTCCCTGTTAATTTTTTTCCATGATGATCATATCCATAATAAGAAACATAAGAATTCCCATTATTCAACAATTCAGTGGCACTAAAATAATCAATAGACATGTCTGAAGGATCATAGGAATCCATATCAATCCAATTTAAACCTTCTTTTTTCATGCCAAGGTGTTTGCGTAATTTTTGATCAAATTCTGAATGAACAGCAGAATTGTACAAACGATCGTAATTAATAGTATCTTGAAAGACACCGTCAACATATACAGGATGAGGATCGGCTGTGTTCAACTCTGATATTTGAAAATTAGTTAAACTTCTAGCTAAAGTCCAAAGACCAACAGGTGAAACTGCATAATATCTATCACTCCGTTGTTCAAATTCAAACCCGATTGAAATTTCATGTTTTTTTATGTCACCACTACCACGACCGGTTATCCGATATTGTTTACCATCAAAATTCTGATATCCATTGTATTGTGTTCCAGGACTCGCAAACAATCCATAAATAGCAGGTGGCACATCACCATTTAATAAACCACCACCAAATTGAACAATTTCTTTGTTTTGGTAAATACCACTATGTAATGGAAATAAAGAATAAAAAGAACTGGTATAGGATGCTAAATCTGAATTTACCTCACCGGGTTTAAAGGTATATAAGGTATCGCGGAATCCATTATGCAACCATACAGTGCGATTATTATAGCCCGAAACAGTATCAGTAGCACCGTAAGAATTAATTTTATAGGTATTGAATTTTCCTACATAGCCATAATCAAAGAAATTATCCTTGTGGTCTGGATCTTGGACAAGATAATTTGTTTGAGAATAGTCAAATTGTAGTTGATAATAAGCATGTTTTACCAACTGTTTTGCTTCTTCTTCTGGGGTTGCGGCAGTAAATTTCTGCATAAATCTTCCGTAAGCACGCCATGTATTATAAATTTCTTGTGGGTTATTTGCTGAATTAAATAATGCGAAATTACTTGTAGGATAAATAGTTGATACTTGATATAGTCTGCGATTAAAATAACGCATAGAACCACCAAAAGTCAAGTTAATATCTTTTGTAGGACTAAAATCTAATTTACCGGCAACATTAACTCCTTTATTGGCAATGTTTTGTTTTGCCTTTACTTTTTCGAATGAACCGTCTTTGTAATAATCTGAATTTAATATAGAAATAAATCCGGTTTCTGAATGTCGGTAGGGATTATCAACAGAATAATTTAGTGAATCATCTTTTACTTTCCAGTTTCCAATTGCAGAAGGATCATCATCTTTTACATAATTAAGATCGGCAGAAAAGAAATAACCAACAAGGGGTTCTTTTTTAATTTTTGATGGATCATTTTCGTCTTTAATTTTTTTAGAAAATAATGGTCCTGTTAATGTAAATTCTCCTAAAGAAGAAGCATAAGGATCTAAAAATTGTGAAGTCGTAAACTCAATATTCCCATGAGTGTCTTTAGAAGGTCCTTTTGTAGTAATACTGATAATTCCACCTGTAGCATCACCATATTGGGCACTAAGACCACCTGTCATTACGGAAATTTGGTCGATAGCACCTTTAGGAATGGCAGATGAACCACGCACTTTAACACCATCAATATAATAGGTGGTTGCTTCAGAACGCGCACCGCGAATACTACCAACCTCTCCATTTTCAGAATACACACCTCCTACCGTTGTTGCAACAGCTGCGGCAGTACGACCTGCCATCTTCTCGATATCTTCTGATGTTTTGGTATCACCCGAAGTTGTATTATCTTTTGAGATAAGGGGCTTCTTATATACTTTAATGGTTACTGTTTTAAGTACTTGTGAAGTGGGAGACAATTTAAAGTTTTGGAAAGTAATTTTACCCGGCGAAACAACCACTGCATTATACTGGACATCTTTATAGCCCATATAAGAAGCGCGAACATCATGTTTTCCTGCAGGGACAGGCTTAATAACATAGTTGCCATCAAAATCAGTCATAGCACCTGTAATCACCTTATCACCTTGCATAATTGAAACATTACCAAAAGCAATGGGTTCTCCTGTTTTGGCATCAGTTAATTTTCCTTGAATGGTTCCCGATTGGGCAAAAACAGTATTTACCCCAAGCACTGCGAGTAGAATAAAAAAATATTTTCTTAACATACAGTTAATTATTAAGAGTTTACAACAAAAAAAACAAGATAAATGAATGTTTTATCAAGGCGTAAAGTTAAATAAATTGTTAAAATTAATTAATTTTTTTTATCTTTTTTTAAAAGAAATATCAAAAATATTTTTATTGCCCTCATTCAGAGGATTTTGTTTTTTTAAATTTTTGTTTCTTTTTTCTGAAGATTCTTTTAAATAAAGGGTCCGGATTTTTTCCTTGTTGCTGTCTAATTGCTCTATTCTCATTTTGTTTCATTCTACGATATACACGCCGATTTTTTCCTTGTTCTTTTGGATGGTTAAACTTTTTCCAATATTTTTGCTTAGCTTTAAGGTAACTTTTGTTCATTTTTCTTTTTTTTCTGTCGTCTTTTCGTTGAGCGCAGGCAGCTTTTTTGTCTGCACCTCGATGAAACAGATGCTTAAAAGAAATATGAATCGGTTGTTTTGTTTTAACTTTTCGTGTATCAATGGAATATTTATTCTGTTGTGCGAATACAGATGGATTTGTGAAGGAAAGAATAATTATTTGAAGAAAAATCAGTTTAATATAGTATTTCATCCTAATTTTGTCATCTGATGTTACAAAAAGATTTTTTAAAAATACTACTTTTTTTCGTTTTGGAAATTTTTTCTTTTCAATCGTGCAAGGATAAAAATAATCAAATTCCGGACACTTTAGTAGATTTCTATATTAACATTAACGACCCTCAGTATTCCGATTTGCAAGCGGTCGGGAATTCTATCTATGTCTATGGCGGCATTGCAGGTATTGTTATTTACAGGGAAAGTGTAGATGATTTTGTTGCAATGGATCGTTGTTGCAGTTACCAACCGGATAATCGTTGTGCTGTTGCAAAAGATTCTACCAACTCTTTTTTATTGGTATGTCCTTGCTGTGGATCAGAATTTATTATCAATAATGGTAGTGTCAATAAAGCACCTGCCGCAGCCCCGTTGAAAGTATATCGCACTTCCTTTAGTAACGATGTATTGCATGTATTTAATTAGAGCCTGCCCATAAGGTCTGATTTCTTCGTTATTCTCAACCTTCAAATCAATCATCCCGCTTTAGGCGGGACTCCTGTTTTTTAGATTTTCGAAAGCCTCGAACTCTAACATTATAGTTCAGACTCTCGACTTTATGCACAGCCACTAATTAGAAAACATTTATAATAGTCTCATTTTTAACAAACAAAAACTTGTGCTTGAGGAAAATCGGATGTGTTTACAACAAAATTCTTATCAAAAAGGCCATAAATTGCCGATCCGCTACCGGTCATTTGAGCATAATATGCTCCTTTTTTAAGTAGCGTTTCTTTGATTGATTTGAGCTTCGGGAATTTTTTGAATGCAAAGTCTTCGAAATCATTCTTAATCCACGCTGTCTTAGACATAGGGAAATTTTCAAATAAATCTTTTGTTAATAATTTATTACCTGAAATAATGGTTCTGTATGCCTCTGCCGTAGAAATTGCAAAATCCGGTTTTATAATAATTATTGTATAATTTTCTAAATTCAAATCAAAAGGCTCTAAAACTTCACCTCTACCGGAAGCTAATACCGGTTGATCATCAATAAAGAAAGGACAGTCGCTGCCAAAATGAAGTGCAATGGTTTTTAACTCTTGATTATCTAAACCCAAATTAAAATAAGTATTAATACCATTGATTAAAAACGCAGCATCAGAAGAACCGCCACCCAGTCCCGCTTGCACCGGAATATTTTTATGAAGATGGATTTTTAATTCAGGGATTTGATACTTTTCCCTAAATAGCTGATAGACACGAACACATAAATTATCATTGTTGTTCCCCTCAACAGTAATACCGGTCAGAGAAAATTCAAAATGATGGTTGGGTGATGGCATAAACTCTAAAATATCAGTCAGGTTAATAGGGTAAAATATCGAAGAAATATTGTGAAATTCATCCGGTCGTTTATTTAGAACATTTAAACCAATATTTATTTTGGCATTGGGGTAAAGAATCATATAATATTTTATTGTTTCAAATAAAAATAAAAAAACAAAATAAAATATAAAAACATTAGCAAATATACTTTTACTTAAAATTTAAAGATAATTTAAATTGCATAAGATATAATGTTGAGTAATTTTATGGGGAGTTCTAATAATTATTTCAAAAAATAAAATCCCAAAATCACTCACTTTAATATAAATACTTAATTTTGCCTCATAAAAACATATCTAATGAAAAATCTGAATATTATTATTAATACCGTGCTATTAGCGGCTGTCATTGTTTTATTTCTATTGTATTTTAATCTGAAAAAGGAAGGACAACCTGCTAAAACGCAGCAAGAGCAAACACCTACAACAACAATAAATAATGCTGCCACACCTTATAAGACGGCATTCATCAATGTCGATACTTTGCTAAGCCATTATAAGCTCTATAATAAATTACAAGCTGATTTATTGTCAAAACAAAAATCCATGGAAGCAAGGATTAATCGAAAAAGTACTCAGCTTCAGAAAGATGCCAATCTTTTTCAGCAAAAATTGCAGACCAACTCTTTTTTGAGTCAAGAGAGTGCACAACAGCAAAAACAGGAACTTTATAAAAGGCAACAGAAACTAATGGATTTAAAAGATAAATTGTCAAATGATTTGGTAGCAGAGAGCCAGAAAATGCAAAAACAACTCCTCGATACGGTTACACTGTTTTTAAAAAACTACAACAAACAACTCGGCAACACTTTTATTTATAATGCTGCCAGCTTTTTATATTCTGATAGTAGCTATGATATCACGAAAACAGTAGTGTCTATGTTAAATAAAAGATACGAGACATCTACTAAGCAAACAAAATAAATTTGACTACGGTCAATCCTAAATATTTTAGTCGTCAGGGTATTTTCCCCTCATTTACTATTCATTCTGAAATCCGGATTTTTGTTATTATCCCTGTTTTTGCTGACGAACTTATTTTTAAGACACTCCAAAGTTTATCAGAAACAAATTTTGCAAAAAAGAATCAAGTCGGTATTATTGTTATTGTCAATCATTCGGAAGATGCTGATATCACCGAGAAACAGAAAAATTTAGAAATATTTTCCAAACTACAAAACAGTAAATTCCCGTTTCATTTATATCCTATTTTAAAAGAAGATATCCATAGACGCATTGCAGGGGTTGGTTACGCTCGAAAGACAGGAATGGATCAGGCAGCATTGTTTTTTTATCATACAAATAATCCGCAAGGCATCATTATTTCGTTAGATGCAGACACCCTAGTTTCAAAAAATTATTTTACTGAAATTCAGCACTATTTTGAGACAAATCTTAAAGCAGTTGGTGCCAATATTTTCTTCGAACATCCTGTGGCAGGAAGAGATTTTCCTGATAATGTTTATCTGGCAATTTCCTTATACGAACTTCATCTTCGTTATTTTGTGGAAGCACTTAAATTTATTCAATTTCCGTATGCTTTTCAAACGGTTGGTTCTGCTTTTGCTGTCAGAGCGAGCAATTATGTTGCGGCACAAGGCATTAGTTTACGACAAGGCGGAGAAGATTTCTACTTTCTCAACAAATTGTTTAATCAGGGCTATTTTGGCGAAATCAACACGGCCACTGTATATCCGTCACCACGACCAACCAATAAGACACCTTTTGGCACAGGTGTTGCCGTAAAAAAAATTTTAGAAACACCGGAATCTCAATTCTTGACCTATCATCTAAATGCTTTTCGAGCAATCAAAGCGTTTATTGACAAAAAAGACCTTTTGTGGGAACATGATGCTGCCTTATTTTTAAAAAATGAAATCTCAAACAGTACTTTACAGTCCTTTTTACAAAAAAGAAATTTTTGCGAAACAATGGAAAAATTAAAGCAAAATGTTTCTTCTCTGCTTTATTTCCGGAAAGCTTTTTTCGGTTGGTTTGATATGTTCACTATTATTAAATTTTTAAATGACACGGCACAGTCGGGAATTTTCCCTAAAAAAACAGTCGTAACACAAGCAAATAATTTAGTTTCAAAACATTTCTCACTACAAGAATTATTGAAATATTACAGGGAAATTCAAAGGCAATAAAAGAGATTTATTTTTTTGTTTTGTCAACAATTACAAATAAGTCCTCATTGTCTTTTTTCATATAGAAATTTTCGCGAGCAAATTTCTCTAATTTCTCAGGCGACTTGAACTCCTCCAACTTAGTGGAATCTTCTTTGAACTTTTTAATATAATAATCCTGCTGTTGCTCTAAATTTTGGATTCTTTTCTTATATTTATGTTGCTCTAATAAGCTATTTTCATCAAAAAGTCCTACCCAAATAACGAAAAGTAAAAAGGTAAAGAAATATTTATTTCTGATTATTCTACGGCCAATTTTTCTTATCCTTTCATTCATCAGGTATTAAAATTCAAACAAGCGTTCAGCTAAATCTACTACACGGTTAGAATATCCCCATTCGTTGTCATACCATGAAAGTACTTTTATTGTTTTTCCCATTACCATTGTACTTAACGAATCAAAAATTGAAGAATACGGGTCATGAATTATATCCACAGACACGATAGGATCTTTGGTATATTCTAAGATTCCTTTCATGGTGGTTTCCGATGCTTTTTTCATGGCAGCATTGATTGCTTCTTTCGTTGGTGCTGTTTTCAAATTAGCAACTAAGTCAATGATGGATCCCGTAGGCGTTGGTACACGAATGGAGATACCATCGAGCAAACCGTTAAGTTCTGGTATCACTTTTCCAACAGCAATTGCAGCACCTGTGGTAGTAGGAATTTGTGATACTGCTGCACTTCTTGCTCTTCGCAAATCGCCGTGTGGTTGATCTAAGATTCGTTGGTCATTCGTATAGCTATGTACGGTCGTCATATAGCCATTTTCAATGCCAAAATTGTCATTAAGTACCTTAACCACGGGAGCTAAGCAATTTGTTGTACATGAGGCATTTGATACACACAAGTCTGTCTCCTTTAATTCATCATCGTTCACACCAAGAACAATCATTCTGTCAATCTTATCTTTTGCAGGAACAGTCAATAACACTTTTTTTGCACCATTTTTCAGGTGGTCACCATACCCTCCCCTTTTTCCTTCACGAGAACGAAACACACCAGTAGATTCTATAACTATATCCGGCGTTTCTGCCCATGGAATTTCTGCGGGATTTAAACATGCTGAAATGCGTATCTCGCTTCCGTTAACAACAATAGATGTATCGGTATGATTAACGGAGCCATTGAATTTACCTTGTGTAGAATCATACTTTAATAAATGTGCAAGTGTCTTGGTATCAGTAATATCGTTAATACCAACAATCTCAAAAATAGGTCTTTCTGACATAATTTTAAATACATTTCGCCCAATGCGACCAAATCCGTTGATGCCAACTTTTATTTTATCCATAATAGGTATTTAATTTTTATAGGGTAAAATTAATATCTTTTTTCTAAGTGAAACAAAAAAAAGGAGGTGAAAATCACCCCCCCCATTTTTTTTTAGTTGATAATTAATTTCTTAATCTTTGATGTATTGCCCATCTGTAGTTTTACAAGATAGACACCATTTGACAAATCTTTAATGTTCATCTGTATATGATTTTCACCAACTGATTGATTGGTAATATTCTTTGTTAACACCTTTTGTCCTTTCAAATTATAGATACTAATATCTACCGTTTGATAATTATCTAAGTCAAAGTCAATATTAACATAGTCAGAAGCAGGATTTGGATAAAGCGTTAACTCGTCAAGAACAGGTTTCTGAGGCAGTGGTTTTACGCCAACAGGTCCGTGGAAAGTAGAAGTTTGATAAACACCTTTTCCATGGGTGCCGGCATAAATGTATCCATAATTAGTCACGCCTTTATTGCCATCGTCCCAGAAATTTGGAATGACTTGTTGTACTAACTGATAAACCGGTACATTAGCCAACCCATTCTCGTTTACATCTTCCCATTCAGGTGAACCGGATAAAATATTTTCGCAAGCATAAGCACCATATTCTGTTCCTATAATTACTTTTAAAGAATTATTCCAAAGGATTGTTGATGCATAAACAGGCATCTCAGGTAAATTTCCTGTAATGTCAATAAATGTTGGAGCACTACTTGTAGCATTCGTTGAATAATACACATGGCTAGACTGACCGTAATTACCAAGTGTTACAACAATATTGGCAGGATTCTGTGGATCTACCGAAATAGAAGTAACATACCGATAATTAAAAGTATGGATTTTCTTATAATCTAACAGGCAATGAGCCGTATCTGTCTGCTCCATTTCTTTTTTGGTGCGAGCTTGATTGAAGTTAGAAACACGATAGATATTACCACTATAACCATCACCAATATAAAGATAGTTTCCATCTTTTGACCATGCCAATGCTGAGGCAGCACCTGAAGTATTTGCAACCAAAGACCAATCACAAGGGACCTTTGTGAAATCAACAGGATCACGAGTAACGAATACTTCTCCATGTAATCCCACAGCAAAAGCAGCTTGATAGGGATCTTTAACTTTAACAGAATCTCCCGGTATAGAATCGGTCTCCCCTGAATGTAGGCCATTAGGATAATTTAATAAATCTTCGTTGGTTAAGATGTGTTTGATAGTTCTACCCCTAGTATCACTCTGAACTAAAATAGTATCACCAACAACTAAGGAATCCTCTGCTACACCACCAGCAGTAAATCCATCATAGTGATACATTACTGAATCTGTAGAGTATGTATCATTAAAACTCTCCCATAATGCAAAACGAGTAACGAATGGTTCTCCTCCACCGCTAACACCAATAAGGTGATTACCTAGAATTCTTGAATCATACATATTGTCCATGTCAGAACCCATACTTTCTGTTCGAAAGATTTGACCATAATACATAGAGACAAACAAAACATCCGGTCTAAGGAAAGAAATGTCAGCAGCGCCACCATCACCCCCTGAGATTTTTTGTCCGGTAGTTGGCTCATTTCCTTTTCGATCAATGTATATTGATCCATTATCTTGACAACCACCAATTACATCACCATGAATACCTACACCGATTCCATAAAATTGTGTTGTAACATAATCTCTATTTAAGTTAAAAAAAGAATCACCGCCATCATCACTCTTGAAGATTCCACCATCACAACCAAAATAAATATTTTTATTATTAACGCCATCATATTTGGGGTCAAAAACAATGGCATGTTGGTCAGCATGAACATACAAGCTGTTTGTCTCACTTAAATACCAACCGGTTAATTGAGTGTAGTTTTCCTCATCAGAATATGAGTACAAATCAATACCTCCGAAAATAATATGTGTCGGATCGTCAGGATAAACAGCAATGGTATTATCATACCACCCTTGTTTATTATCCCCAAATGGAGATAGTGTTTCTGAGGAACCGTCCAAAAGAACGGTAAAAGTTGTACCACCATCTGTAGAGCGATATAGTTTTCCAAAACTACCATCACTGGCAGCACCAAAGACATACACATAATTTTCATTAGATGGTGCTATAGCAATTACCATTCTCCCTCCGGAAGACACACCCGAAACCCCGGTAAATGTATCACCATCAGTTGAAACATATAAATTATTATTACGGATAGCATAAACTTTTCCTGATGTCGTAACTTTAACATCCTTGATTAATGAGCTCAAAACTTTTGTCCATGTCGTACCGCCATCATCTGACACATATAATCCATCTTTTGTGGCGGCAAAGACTCTACCTGTTGATTGATTGAATGCAATTTGATTAACTGCAATCCAACCCGAAGTAGCATCATAGGTAACTGCTGTATCCGGCCATGTAGAAAGAATATGTGTAAATGTTTCACCGTCAGTAGATTTCCACATCCCTTGTCCGTAAGAACCTGTATTCGAATTTGTTCCGGAAGGTGATGAAAAATATTCTCCGGAACCAACATAAATATCTCCATTAGGGGCTTGACCAATACACGAAATAGCAATATTTGAGAATAAAGCACCACCATTAACTTGATGCCATGATAATCCGCTGTTAGTTGATTTAAATAATCCACCAGAAACACTTCCTGCATAAATAATATTTGAATTATCTTTGTCAACTAGAATAGCACGAGTCCTACCGCCAACATTATTCGGTCCAACATTTTTCCATTGAATATTGAAAGATCGCGATTTTTCAGCAGATAAACGAGCTACTTGTTGGCGAGCTGTCATTACATCTTTGGAATCAACTGTACCGGTTGTCGGATTTTTTTGAACTTGATTATACCATTCCAAAGCTCCCGCTATTCCTTGTTCTCCCTTTGTTTGACGCGGATGGTATTTTGCATTATCATTATTATTTTGCAGAAGGACAAAGTTACCTGCAATAAATAAGGCAACTACTACTGAGTAAATCGTTAAATTCTTAATATTCATCTTAATAGGTTTAAAGTTTGATTACGGTTAACCAATAATTATTAACTCACAAATATAATAAAATTTAATTATTTATAATTATTTATAATATTTTTTTTAATTTTAGGCAAAAAAAAAGGCGCCAACAAAGACGCCCTTTTACTATGAAACCACATCAAGCACACAAAAAGCAATTTTTAATAGAATTAAGTTAGCCATGGAAACTACATACATGACTAACTTAATTTTTTTTGAGTAACATCAAAGAACGATGCAAATCTATATAGAGTCGGTATTCATCTATGGATAAATTGATATTTGGTATAGATAATTTGATAAATGGTAAAGATAATTTGATAAATGGTAGCATAACAACAGTTGATTTTTGCAAAAAATAGTTTGAAGCATTTTAACGAATACAAATATTATATTTCTACATTTCAGTCTGTTATCACCCTTCCATGGATGGACTCAAACCTTTACAATCAGTGGTTATCTGACAAACACTCTAAATAGCGACAGATATTAATAAAATTTATGCCTTGTATCTTTTTCATCAGCTTTGTTTCTTAAAAGAAAGGAATTATTAGCAGACCCTAATTTTTAAAAAAGTCTTTTGCAATATATGAGAATTCACATAGCATTTTTTCAGAAACGGTACAAGTGTATAATAACATAAGAAACGGCTACGGCATTTTTACAGGTTATTCTTTTATAATTGATTCTCTCAAGTTTGAATAATAAAATTGAAGTTTAGTCACTTTTTTCAGTAAAAACAGAATAAGGATTGTATTTTTGCAACCTATTTATACTACTTATGCGAAGAATATTGGTTACAGGCGGGGCAGGATTTATTGGCAGTTCATTAGCCGATGAATTAATAAAAGACCCTGAAAATTATGTTGTAATAGCAGACAATCTGTTAACAGGCAATAAACGAAAATTACCTTCTGCAGACTTTACTAATTGGAAATTTATTGAGGCAGATGTTAATACTCGTGACCAAATTACAAGCATCATGACCTCTTATCAGTTTGACTACATTTTCCATTATGCTGCAGTAGTAGGCGTGCAAAGAACCTTAAACGATCCTATCGGTGTGTTACGCGACATTGATGGATTCAAGAATATTTTGGAAACAGCAAAAAATACCGGTGTTAAACGAATTTACTTTTCATCGTCTTCTGAGGTCTATGGTGAGCCGGTAGAATTTCCGCAAAACGAAAAAACAACCCCATTAAACTCTCGCTTACCGTATGCTATTGTCAAAAATGTTGGGGAAGCGTTTTTACGATCTTATTACCATAAATACGGTTTAGAATATACTATTTTTCGTTTTTTTAATACTTACGGGCCTAAACAGAGTAAAAATTTCGTCATCTCAAAATTCTTGTATGCGGCAATGAATAATCAAGATATTACTATTTATGGTGATGGCAGTCAAACACGCACATTTAGCTATATTGATGATAATATTGAAGCCACTTTGGAAATTTTCAAAAACCGGCTTTTTGTCAATGATGTTATTAATATTGGTAACGACAATGAAATTCCAATTATTGATTTGGCAAAGACAATTCTCAAGATAACCGGCTCAAAATCAAAAATTGTGTTTCTCCCGCCACTGAGTGAGGGCGATATGTCGCGTCGTTTACCGGATATTAGTAAAATGAAACCATTATTAAAAACCCCGCTTATTTCACTCGAAGCCGGTATTCAAAATATCCTAAAAAAAGGACTCATCGAGAACGAATTGTAATGGTTATTTTTTAACAATGCCTTAATAGAAGAAAGTGTAAATATCGCCAAAATAGTCCCGCCTCAGGCGGGATGACTGTTTTCAAAACAAGTATAACGAAAAAATCGGACATTATAGACAGACACTAATTATTTCCCAAAAATTTCTTTTAGTTTAGCACCAAGTGCTTGTCCCCGTAAATTTTTTGCTATTACTTTTCCGTCTTTGTCAAGCAGAAAATTTGAAGGAATGGCTCGTACACCATATAATTTCGCCGGCGCAGAATTCCACTGTTGCAAATCGCTCACATGATACCATTTACCCAAACCATCGTCTTTGATAGCTTTTATCCATGCGTTTTTTGATTTGTCTAATGAAACCTGAAAAACTTCAAATCCTTTGTCATGATATTTCTTATAGTTTGCAACCACATTGGGATTTTCGGCACGGCAAGGATGGCACCACGATGCCCAAAAGTCAAGTAAAACATATTTCCCCTTCAACGAAGATAATTTCTGAATATTTCCTTCAGGATTGGGATAGGCTATTTCCGGCGCTTCTGATCCGATATGAACTCCTGACTGTTGTTGTTGCTGTTGTTGTTGCTGTGCTTTTATCTGTAAAATAGAGGAATGTAATTGTTTGGCATGAGTGGAATGAGGATAAGCCTTATTGAGACTGTTATCTACCATTTCGTAAAATTTCATATCATTTTTAGGATTAAAAACATAATTCCTTGGTCCTAACTGCTGGTAAAGTGCCATGAGTCCGGCAAAATTGCCACTATTTTTAGCAATAAATGATTCGAGGAAGCTTCGTTCATCTGCATAAATACCTTGATATTTCTTGTCCAATATCGCTTTGATAGAATCAATTTTTGCGCTTTTCTGATTTTGTTGATAAATCTGGCTTAAAGTATCTACTCGCTGAATACTGTGGGCATTATGTAAAACAATTTGTTGAAGTAATTTAGATTGAGGAGAGCCTTCAATAGTATAAGTATGAAGCAAATCATTAAAGTCAGCATCAATGGTGATTTCTTTGTCCGTAGAATCTACAATAAGATAAATATAGTTTTGATTGTCAAAACGGACAAGATAAAAATTTGGTTCGTCATATTTACCGTTTAGTTCAAATTTCCCTTTCTTAATAATGGTAGAGTCAACATCTACTAATTTTTGGGCTTCTATCTTTGACAAATATAATTGTTTGTCATTAGCATTTTTTATTTTCCCTTTTACGATGAAACCATCGGGGGTTTGATTACTACAACCGATTAATATGGTACCAAGTAGCATCAGGAAAAAAGACATTCTTTTCATTGTTATTTGTTTTTTTGAAAGTGCAAATATAATATATTTTTTTTACTTTGCAATTTTTGAATCATTAACCCGGATTATTCATAGGTTTTTCGTCATGAGAGATAAAAGCATAATAAAATCAGGTGCTCACGGAATATTTTAATACCAAGTTGCGTTCAATCATGCAATATTAAATATATTTATTTAAAATTTGATATTCTTAAACCATCTATATTTCAGTATACTCGAAAGTATTCGGGAGTAAACAATGCCGATTGATGTTCAATATAATTTCAGGCGCAATAGCAAACTGAAATTATACAATTGAACACATATCGGTATAACCGCAACAATAGTCCCGCTATTGAGAAGAGGAAAATATGAGTAAGTACGTGATTTTGAAGCACCAAACTTCTAGTTAAGCTCAAAGTTCGATACGAGCCAAAATCTTTTATTTTACTATTGTTTCACTTGTTTTCATATACATCGTTAGTGCTTCGGGCTTTCTTTTCTCTCAGTAAAAACATAAAGTAACATATGTGTCTTCTTTTTTGTATTCAACTCGCCCGGACCTGTGTAGATATAATTTATCTTAAGATTTGGGTATTCTTTTTCAAATGTTTTAATTGTGTTTTCTAAAGTGTATTTGTCGCCCAAAAATGGAAAATCAAATTTGTAAAGATCTTGAACTACTTCTTTCCCTTGCACTGGTGCAACTTTATTATCAAATGTGCTTTTTGAAAAGTCAATTATTGAGTAGGAAACAACAAGTGTAATGACTAAACCAACTAAAAATCCAATTTTAATGTCTTTGGAGAATGTAAATTTTAAAATTCTTTCTTCAGAGATTGAATTATACTTGAATACTGCCCAAGACACAATTAGTATTATCCAAAAAATACTGTGTTCAAGTAGCGTAGAACGATCACCAAAAACTTGGTCTCCAATAGTAAAAAAACTGAACAACAGTATTGAGAATGAAATACCCCTGTAAAACCATTGTTCCGAACGATTATCTTTTCCATTAAATAAGTTGAATAATGAAAATGAATAACAAATAAAGGTAATGATTTCTATAAGTGAAACCCCAGCTAATGCTATGGTTGCAAAAATGGGATTTTTAAGTCCTATTGAAGCAAATAACTTAACAAAAAGCGTGTAAAAATCTGCACCTACCCATAATGGATAAACATCTGGAATAATTTTATCGATAACAGTGGTGGCTTCAAAAAATATCCAATATAAGAGGATAAAGTATTTTATAAGTCTTTTTTCTTTCATCATTTCTTATCCGTTTGAATGTAAATAATAAGTCCATCATATTTCGCTAGTCGCAGAGGTTTTGGAGCTGTATAAATGTAGTTTATACTTAAATCTGGATGGTCTTTTTTAAATTTTTCAATTGAATTCTCAAATGCAGTACTACCGGCAAGAAAGGGAAACTCGAATTTGTATTTATTCTCTGTAATTTTTCTAGCATCAACAGCTTGTGTCCGTTCTATAAAAGCTGTTTGATTATGTCTAAAAATAGAAAAGGTCGTAATGGCACCAATTATAGCAACAAACAAAGTGGCGAGTAAAATTTTCTTTTTACCTATTGAGAAATTATCAAATATCTGAATCTTATCTATGCGGATAAAAATAATCCAGGATAGAATGGCTATTAGCCAATATGTACCATGTTCCAAAAGTTCACTATGGTCGCCAAAAATCTGGTCGCCAATTGAAAAATAAGTTAATGTGGTTAGCGTTAAAGCAATTCCCACAAAAAACCAAGAACGAGTAGCATCAATATTTTTCTTTATAAAATGAAGCAATGCACCAAAAAAGAACACAAAAGCAAAGGTTTCTAACGCTGCAGTTATAATCAAAGCTATGTTAGCATATATTGGACTGCCAAGCCCAATAGAATCGAAAAATCGCTCAATTGTGGCGAACCTGTCCTTGCCGACAAACAAGAAATGAGCTCCTCCAATTAATTTGTCAATAACGTTTAAAAGCCAAAATAAAGACCAAAAAATCAAGATAAAATACCTGATAAGATCTTTTCCGATTATTCTGTTGTTTGTTATTTTTTTCTCCATATTTTCTTCTGTGTTAAGTATTTTTAATTTTCCCGTGTTGTTTTTTATATAACATAAATGGACGGCAATATGTTCTGAAATTCCATGAAAAAATTCAAATTATTTACAAATAAAATTCGGAGGTGTTGGGGTAAAAATTTCAAGCACAGCATATTACGATTTTGATTATTTTGTAAACCATTTATTTATTCCCAAAATATTTACATGATTTTATAAGACGATGTTTAAAGCCAATAATCAACCGGAATTGCTTTTATTTCAAAGTCAACTACTTGACGATAAATAATAAACACTTTCAGAAAAACACCAGGAAATGCTCCTGCTGTCCGGAACAAAATACAACATATTGAAAAACGAATGAATATACCATTTTAGACCCACCGATTATTTGAAAAACAAACGAAATAATAACTTCCATAAATTACCCGAAGAATGACGAAAAATACGACCCAACATAGAAGTCAGGTTAAAAAAGAAAGAGTTTTTATACCAGACTCTTTAATTTTTGTACTCTCTTAGTAATGTAGTTTTTTTTCCCAGGCGAAACATTATTTTGCATCAAGATGCCAAAAAAAATTTCATGTATGAGTTTAGTTTAGACTGGACTCATGTATATTTGTCAAAAAAAACCGTGAAAGTTCATCAGGGATTCGACAGCAATAGTGATATTAATAATCCGGCAATAACCGTAGGGATGATTGACGGTGTACATTTGGGTCATCGTTCTATTTTGAATGAACTTATTAAACAAGCTCGCAAATTCAATGGGGAATCAGTCGTTATTACATTTTGGCCACATCCGCGTTCAGTCGTTTCCGATAATCCCGTTTCCCTACTAAACACCCTCGATGAGAAATTAGCCATTATGCAAGAAATTGGGATTGACCATGTCTTTGTAATTCCCTTTACACGGGAATTTTCCGACGCTTCTCCTGAGCATTTTATTAAGCATCTGCTGTTTGAAAATTTATATTTCAAAGCTTTCATTGTTGGTTATGACCATCACTTCGGGAAAAACCGTAGTGGTGATTTTGAGATGGTTAATAAATTGGCAAAATCATTAAATTTTAAGGCTGTCCGGGTGCCTGCTTTCCAAATGGATGGCATCAATATCAGTTCTACAAAAATCAGACAAGCCCTTATTTCGGGAGAAATATTGAAAGCCAATAAGTTTCTTGGCTACCCCTATTCACTTTCCGGCACCGTTATAAAAGGTGAAGGACTAGGTCATCAATTAGGATTCCCAACCGCTAATTTAAAAACACCTGCCGGAAAATTAATCCCTGCCAAGGGTGTTTATGCCGTTAAAGTGCTTTGTAGAACGGGCAAGATATTTCATGGCATGGTAAATATTGGCACAAAACCAACGGTCAATTTTGATACTAAAAAATTATTTATTGAAGTCCACCTCTTTAACTTTAGCCGTGATATTTATGGAGAAACTATTACGCTCTCATTTATTCAGAAAATACGAGACGAAAAAAAATTTACAAGCACTAATGAACTAAAAGCTCAAATTGAAAAAGACAAAATAGCAATTCTTCAAACAATAA
>Ga0114934_10000924_pt1 | contig 19079 bp, 12 predicted proteins | sample 4SBtaG_2_FD_99695 | JGI IMG/M metagenome (GOLD analysis project Ga0114934, IMG submission 99695) | Deep subsurface microbial communities from Kolumbo volcano to uncover new lineages of life (NeLLi) - 4SBTROV10_white metaG | ecosystem: Environmental > Aquatic > Marine > Volcanic ...
CTTCCTCCCATCCTCCCTGTGAAAGGTTTTGATTGGTCTTCTTTGGCGATCTTCCGCCTTCGCCCTGAGCAACGTCTAATGGGCTTCGGCGGGACAGGCAAGGTTTACGAAAGCGAGAATGACGGCGAAATTGAAAATACCTCCATTCAACATTCATAATTCAAAATTCAAAATTGTCCTTCGAAGGCACATCCATAACGGTTTTACCCCCTCATCTCCCCCTGCTCCCCTGCCCCCATGCCGCCGTCTCACGTCTTACATTTCGTATTGCAGGAACCACGCTTCGGGGCAAGGATGCCCCTCCTACGGCTCGATGAGGTTCCCCCCCCCATCCTCACATTCGCGGCAGGATGCCGCTCCTACGGCTCGATGGTTGCTTTGCCTTTTCTCCCCATTTCCCCATCCCCCCTGCTCCCCTGCCCCCATGCCGCCTTTTCATTTCCCATCCTCCCTGTAGAGGATTGCTCGACTTTGCACGACCAGCAACCGAATCGGCGCTATACTGTTCTGGGGTGAAGATGGCCGAACGGAAGAGAATGTGGCGCCACGCGAAACCGTCAAAGAAACATCCATCCGTTCTCGTCGAGATAGAATCGCTAGCATGGGGCGGACGCGGCGTGGGCAGAGCGGAAGGAAAGGTCGTCTTCGTTTCAAAGACCGTCCCCGGAGACAAAGTCCTCGTTGAAGTGCTGAAGGAAAAAACCAAATACGCCGAAGGTCGCGTAAAGGCGCTCTTCAGGCCCTCTCCCGACCGCGTGCCACCCCGCTGTAAGTTCTTTGATCATTGCGGCGGCTGTCAGTGGCTGGCCTTCGCCTACGAGAGACAACCGGCGGAAAAGGAGAAGATGGTGCGCTCCTTTCTGCGGCGGCACCTCGAAGGGTGCGTTGTAAACCCGGTCGTACCGGCCGAACCGGCGACCGCCTACCGTCACAGGGGGGAATTCCACATCGCGCCTATGGGCAAATCGGTCAGGATGGGATTTTTCCGGGAGTCCAGCCACAAGGTCGTGAACCTGGACTTCTGCCGCCTCTTCAACGAATCCTTCAACGAGGCCTACTCGAAGCTCAGGAAGGTCCTCGCCACAGAAAACGCAACCCGCAGTCTGAAGAAAATCGTCATTGCCCAGTCGGAAGACGGAGAATCCATCGCCGCGCATTTCCTGGCGGGAAGGTCACTGGAAGCCTCCGATGCCCCCAGGCTGACGCGGCTTGCCTTCTCCCTCGGCTTCACTGGAGCGCTGGTCACGCCCGCCGGAAACCAAAGGCTGGAACTCGCCAGCGAGGGAAATACATCCATCGCTTTCAAAGTTCCGGCCGACGGCGATGGAAAGACGATTACTCTCCGCGCCGACGTCCGTTCCTTCACGCAGGCGCACTACCGGATGAACCGTGTCCTGGTAAAACAGGTCCTTGAAATGGTTAAAACCTCTTCACACGCGAGTGTCCTCGATCTCTACTCTGGAATCGGAAACCTTAGCCTGCCGCTTGCCGGAATCTGCGCCGAGATCACGGCGGTGGAGCAGAGTCCATTCGCCTCTTTGGACGCGAAGCGCAACACCGGGGCGAACGGAATCAAGAACGTAAAACACATTGAAAGCGACGCCGTCGGCGTGGTCAAGGAGATGGTCGACGCCGGGAAAACTTTCGACGCAGTAGTGCTTGACCCGCCGCGGGAGGGCGCCGCGGGACTGCCTGAGTTGATTCCCCGGCTGGGGGCGAAGCGCGTTGTCTATGTATCCTGCTCCCTCCCCACGCTGGAACGAGACCTCGACGCTTTCCGCGAACAGGGCTACGTCCTAAGTGAAGTCGTCCCCATAGACCTCTTCCCCCATACCTATTCAGTCGAAACCACGTGCCTGCTCCGGCGGACACGCTGATTTTTCGCTCCGATTCGTGTTATGCTCTTGCTGCTGAAAAAAGGAGAGCGATGACCATTGGCAGACGACTACCTGCCCCCAAAACTTTAAAGAGCAAGGGATTCACCCTTTGAAGCTCCCGCCGAAGCCATAAAATGGCGAACCGCGATGGGGTGCGGGGGTGGAAAACGCTTGCGTTTGGAAAGACCCGCACCCCTCGCGAAAGGCTCGAAGGGCCTGTAGGCGGGAGCGACCGAAATACAGCCCGCAGATTGGCCTATGATAACAGCGTAAATGACCTTTTTTCATGTTTTGAACGGGTCTGCGGTTGTATAAAAAGGGGGCGCGCACTTAAACGCCTTTTATAGAGGAAGCGTAATTTTGCCGCCTGGCTTGAATACCGCCTTTATCCTGTTGCCGGAAGACTGCATCAGTAAAGTTTCCAGCGATGAGGCCTTATGTACCGTGACACCATTAACGGACATAAACGCTGCGCCCGGCCGTATGCCGGCCTTCCCGACCGGGCCGCTCTTAACCTCCGCCACCCTGAGTTGGCCGTCGGTGGTTTCCTGAATTCGGATTCCCCATGCAGGGATGGAATATACCGGTCCAGTTCCAGCGTCACCGAAAACTCCTTCATAACTGACTCCCTCGGGCATCTCGACCGGCTGAATTATCCTCATCGGCCTGCCGTCGCCGACAATTCGGGAGGAATCGACCGCTACGAAGGAGGTGAAGGCGCTCGCCAGCCTGTACCGGACGGCGAGATCGGTGACTCTCTTCTTGAGATCGGCTTTGCCGGCGCTGTTCGCGCTCAACATTCTTCCCATCAGGTCGTGAATCCGGTAGCGCGCCCAGAGCGTCTCTAGTTGCGGGTGAGCCTTGTTCGCAGAAGGCAGCGTCACGTAGACGGGATAACGGACCCTCCTTGAACCGACGCGCCCCGTGACGTAGGCGACTCCCTTCGCAGGTCGGGAGTAACGGGCGATGACGTCGATGGTGCCTCCGGCGAAGAGGTCTCCGAGGCGTGAGGGATAGACGCCGGTGACGGGCAGTCCGTTCCAATCGATCGCGGCGTCGAGAAGAACCGGCGAGTCTATGAATTCGAAGAAGCGCGAAGCCGCCCGTGAAGCCGCACCGCCGTCTCGCGGCATTACTATCATCGAACGTCCTCCGCCGTATTCGCCGATGGAGCTTATCAGGTATCGGTTCACTCCGTTGCCGATGCCGAAGGCGAAGAAGCGCGCATCACCCCTCTCCTCCTTGATGGTCCTCAGAATTCTTGCCTCGTCGCCGACGTAACCGTCGGTGCAGAAGACGAACATCTGAACGCGAGAGGGGTCGTGGCGACCGGAGAGGGCGCGTTTGATCCCGGCGAGCATCTCCGTTCCGCCGCCGCCCCTCAGATCGTTCAGGTAGTGCTTCGCTTCCATGACGTTCCTGGGGGTATTGGGCATGGGCTTCGCCCAGAGCTGGCCGTTGTCGCCGGCGAAGACGAAGACGTTGAAGGTGTCGTCTGGACGCATCCTGTCCAGCACTTTCCTTACGAGAGACTTGGAGGTTTCTATAGGCAGTCCGCTCATAGAGCCTGAGATATCGAGAATGAAGGTTATTTCCCTGGGATTTACCTGGGAGGAATCCGGCTTCACGGGCGGTCTTACCATCAGGGTGAAGGTTCCGTTCCCATTGTCACGATGCGCGAGAACCCCGAAGCGGAACTTATCGCCCTTCAACTTCCACCTCAGAACGAAATCCCTGTTAGGAATAGCGTCCGACTTTGCAAGCACGATAGTTCGTTTCCCTATCCCTTCATTGTTGATTTCAACCTTTTGGGCTACCGATTCCACTTTATTTATGGGGAAACCGGCATCCAGGTGGACCGTCAGACCGATGTCGTGTCCGCTTCTCTCTCCCGGTTTGAGTACCGGGGGAGTTATATTCCCGGCGTCCGGAACAACATTCGTAGGCGGCGACCATCCACCGTTGTCCTTTCCATCGGGAGCGGTTTTCACTGGAGTTCCCGGGATGTACCTCGGTCCGACTACCATCGGAAAGACATACTCGTAGGCGCCGTGAGCGTAGGGAAGTTTCTCGAAGGTGGTTATGGTTATGGTGACAGCTTCGCCGGGAGCGATGTTGGCCACCTTCTGCGTGAAGATGTTCGGCCGCTCCTGTGTCAGCAGGCTGGCGGTCTGTCCCCTCGCGACGGCCTCCGCGTAGATCTTCTCGGCCTCTTCGCGCGGCTTGACAACCCCTACGATCTTCCTGCCGCCGCTCTCCATCACAAAGCCGTTAACGGCCGTCATCGAGCCGAGCGGGAAGACGTAGACCGCCTCAATCGGTTCCTTGAAGGTGTTGGAGTACTTCTGGACAACCTTCGTCGAGGCCAGATAACCGCTGACGTCCGCGGTTACTTCCGTGTGCTTGAGGGGAAAGAAGCCGACATCCTCGCCCCCGGGAGTCATTGCACGGAGCGTTCCCTGCGTTATCCGCGCCTGCCCGTTCCCATTGTTTCCACGCGCATGGCCGGTTGAAACAATGTCGCCGTCAATCTCCTTTTCCTCGAAGATGAGGAGTTTATCGGCACTGCGATAGAAGAGACCCTCTTTTTTGCGATGGGAGACCGGCTGACCCACGGCGCCTCCAAGGACACATCCAAGGACGCCTCCCGCAATTCCACCCTCGCATCCGCTCGACATCCGGTTCGGAGCTGCGGCTGAGACTCCCTTTAATGACACCTCTGGTTGGGGCGGAGGCGGTTGGTTCGGAACCGCGTCGGGTACCACGGCCGAGATTCCACCTGACCCGTTTGCCGGCGCTGAAGCATAGAATTTAACGCTTTTAGCTTCATCCCTTTTTTGAGATTTTCCAGAAGCGTCGGACTGGGGTCGGCGGCAGGCGCCGAGAATGAGAATCAACGTCAGAATAAAAAGAACCGGGACTTTCAATTTCATTTTACCCTCCTCTTCACAGGAGGGTAGACCCGGTCGACGCGCTTTTGTTCCCCCTATTTCTCAGGCTCCGGCAGTGAGGAGGAGGCTCAGCTCCGCGGGGGTGGAGACGAGGCGTTCCGCGCCGTTTTCCAACAGTTCCTCTCTGGTCCTGAAGCCCCAGAGAACCCCGACCGGAACCATTCCCGCCGCCGTTGCGGTAATCATGTCGGAACCGCTGTCCCCAACGAATGCGCAGACCGCCGGCTCCACACCCAGCGAGCGCGCCGCCTCAAGCGCTGCCGCCGGGTGAGGCTTGGGGGGCCTTTCGTCAACCACCCCGAAAACCGCCGCAAAGGACCAACTGGAAAGCAGTCTCGCTATTGCCAGGTGGACGAAATCCTCCGGCTTGTTCGAAACCACGGCGATCGGCATTCCCCTCTCAACGAGCCGGTCGAGCATCTCCCCAACGCCGGGGTACGGCCTTGTCGTTGCATCCCAGCGGTCGGCGTAGGCCGCCTTCATCTCCTCGATGAAGCCGTCCAGCGATTTACCTTCTCTCAGCGCAGGGGGAAGCGCGCGCGCGACCAGATCCTCAATGCCAGCGCCGACAAAGTCCCTGTAGTCTAGCGTATCGTGGATCGGCAGGTCGTGCGAAGCCAGCACCGAGTTCATCGAATCAGCGATGTCACCGAGCGAATCGAGCAACGTCCCGTCCAAGTCGAATAGTACAGCTTCAAATTTGTTCAAGCCCGCCCCTTTCGTTGTTATTGTACCATCCCGCGGACTCAGGGGCAGGGGCTTGACGCGGGCGGCCTCAGAGGCTATTCTTTCGTCGCTGGTAATCCGGCGGGCGCCCCTGTAGCTCAGTCGGTAGAGCAGAGGACTGAAAATCCTCGTGTCGGTGGTTCAATTCCGCCCGGGGGCACCACTTTTTTTCCCTTGGTGTTCGGAGAGGACTCTCGCCCTCATTTTTTCAATCTCCATCCGATCTTCAGGACTTTTTCCGGCGCGCGGGACGCCGCGTCCGCGCTGGAGCCCGTGGCGTGCCTCACAGCGCGGGTTGCAAACCTGAGCCGATGGCATTAGATTTGCTCTATGAAAGGTGTGCTTCGCTTCGCGTAAGGCAGAGCGGAAGTCCTTTTTCCAAGGAGAAGAAAATGAAAATTAAGCACGCAATCGTCGCCTTCACGGTCCTGGCTCTTGCCGCGGTTGTTCTCCTCGCGAAGGGTCCGTCCGTTAAGAAGATGTCCAGCTACGGCTACATCGGCAGGAGCAACGGCGCCACCCTCATCGTGGACATGGACCTCGCCCGTTTCCGTGGTGATAAAAAGTATATCCCGATCGGAATATGGCTCGGCTACAACGAAAGCGGGGTCTTGAAGCTTAACCGCGGCTCTTTCACGCTGACCGACCCGGCCGGCAAGGTCCACAGACTCCCCTCGCCCAAAGAACTGACGAAGGGCTACGGCCCCACGATGATTTCGGCCGATTACACCTACTACAGCCAAATCTACGACTACGGCTCCATGGCCTTCCTCTCCTACCACTATATTCCGGGCGTCGCCTTCTTCGCCAATACGTCCGGCTCGCCAGGCATTCTATACGACCACGTGGAACTGCCGATGAGGACCTTCTTCCGCTCGATTGTTTATTTCAAGAATCCCGCGGGGAAGGCCGACGGCACCTACACCCTTACCTTCAAGGACTCCAAGGGCAAGGTCAATATGTCCATCCCCTTCAAGATAACCTGGTCGAAGTAGCGCGATAGGGTGCTCTTTTCTACCTATTTGAGATGGGGGGAGTCGAGAAGTGAAAAAAGGGGGTCAGGCCCAAATGGCACTAACTTAAGCTATGAAGGTTTTATTTTTTACGAGTGCGTTTTTTTACTCCTTCGGCTGAAGCATCGCAGATTTGACGGGAGAGGCGTCTCATCTCGGAGAGAATGTCCTCTACTTTTCTGTTGTTATCTATTGCTTTCTGGAAGAGTTTTGCTTGTTGTGAGGTAAGGTTAACGGTGACGGTTTTTCCAGCGCGTTTGAAAGTCCATTGGAAATAGGGCCCGTAGCTTTTATCGCTTTCACCTGGTTTTTTCCCTTTCTTTGTGATGGTCCTTCTGGTGATGGTGCCCTGGATTATGGGTCCGGTAGCGACCAACTTTGAAGCCAGCTTTCTGTAACTCTGCAAGAGCTTTTCGGCTGTTTTCTTATCACTCATTGTTCTGCTCCCCCTTGCATTATTGCATCTTTTATGCTACTAGTATCTATACTTGCAGTTTTCTGTGCAAGGGAGGGTTAAAATGAAAAAGTCAGATAGACTATTGAAAAAATGGGTCAAGGCATTCTCCCGGGAGACTCCCGGACAGCTTAGCAATTTATTTTCTCCGTGGGTGCAACTCCCCGAGGGCTTCGGCGGCGGACAACGTACCCGGCTCTTTTCCCCCTCAAGTCCCTCCAAACATTGAGCTACTTTTCCTGCCTCCCTATTCACCCGAACTCAACCCAGTAGAAAAACTTTGGCGGTACTTAAAGCTCCAGGCAACCCACAACATACTCTTTGCTTCTCTAGTCAAATCATGGATGTTCTTCAAGAAGCCCTGAACCTCCTTGATTCAGAAAGCATCCGATCCATATGTCGGTGCGATTATATGTGTCATTACAATTAGAAAGTCTTATAAATGACCTTTTTTCCTGTTTTGGACAGGTATGACCGAATATCTGTGCGATTTCAACAGCTCCCCATAAGAGGATACGCGAACTGACAATCAAAAGCGCTAGCCTCACCACCAGCCAGAAGACCGCGCGGCGGATCGGCATGGTGCGGACGTCCAGTTCCTGTTCTCAGTTTGATTCTTCCAGATATTTTTCAAGCCTGCGGCACATGCGTTCGAAGGCTTTCAGTTCGGTCTGGGTCATCTGGTCGTAATGGTCGGGCAGAATACCGTCATTGGCGACCGATTCGCGCAGTTTCTCCAGAGGGTCGTCATGGTATTCCTCATACAGGGAAACCCTGCTGATAATGGTTCCGCCAAGCAACCAGAGGTGTTCACGATACTGGGCGAAGGTCTTTCGGGACAAGCCCTCCTCATAAAGCGCCTGCAGAAAACCGGCAAACCAGGGCAACAGCTTCTTGCCGTAGGCGAGATCTTCCGCAACGCCCATCCAGCTCTCCGGCCATTCGTTAAAATCTGGTGTCCAGGCGCGAAAACTTTCTGCTTCACTGTTCCTGACCATAGTCATATCACTCCCAGAATCCACTCCTCTACCTGAGCAACGGGGTATTCGCCGGGCAGAATGCGCGGCTGGAGAAATTTACCGAGGCTACCATCCATAACTCCTCGTTGTGGCACGGCGCGTCGTGCCCCTACCTGTGCCCTTACCCGGATGCAATTTGTCCAATTCCCATTGCGCCGGGTTGTTGTGGATGTATTTCCTGATGTGGTTCAATTCCGGTTCATTGCGGACGATGTGTTCCCAATAATTGCGTTGCCAGACATCATAAATTGGCATGTTGTTTCGCATCCATTTGGTTACGCCGATTTTAAACCCACGAACGATGGGTGTTCTTTTTTTCCTGCTTTTTGAAGTTGCTTGTTTTTGTGCTTCTTCATTCGACGCCTCCCCAGTCTTGATACCTGTCCCGGGACCAGCGGAGGTATTTCATCAGTTCCCAGTTCACCAGACCGGATTCAAACTGCTCACTGTCAAATTCGCCACCGAACCATTCCATGTAACTTTCGTGCTCTTCATGGCTCGGGTCCTTCAGGGCGTTGCAGAATTCAAAGTAGCCGGGTACGCCGCCCACATCTTCAGGCGGGCAGGCCCGTTCACCTTCAAGGCAGACCAGATCCGCTCTCAGATCCGGATTGAAATAGCGGCTTTCCTCCAGAACAAGTTCATGCTCCCAGCCGTCACCGAAGTCATACAGATAACGGAAGGTGCGGCCTTTCTGTTTGATCAGATTTCCAAGACGGTATCGTCCGCCGTCAAGCCCGTCTTCCTTCGATTCAGGGTATTCCGTGTAGCGTTTTTTCCCGATGGTAAATTCGTGCAGATGACTGTCGGTCCAGCCCATGACAATCTGGATGACATCGTGCAGCCGGTCCAGCGTAATGCTGGCGGGCACTACAAAACGACGCCAGATTGCAGGTTCAATATCAAGCAATTGGATTTTCAGCAGATAAAATCGTTCGTTCATTTTTTTACCTCATATTTTGACCAGAAGCTGTACTTACGACCATGGGCCTCAATGATCTGCGCTTTGAAAGCTTCGTGATGATTAAATCCTTTCCAGTCGGCGACGCTTGTTGCAAGTTTGTCTAACTTTTTCAAATACCGAATACCATGGGGATAGGCCTTGGTGTGCCCACGTTCCAGGATAGAGATAAGCAGGCTGCGGTAGATCAGACTGGTGACAAGGTGGCGGTTATCTGCCTCCATCACCCCCGCGAGAGGGAGCAGACTGCCGTAATGGTTGCCATTAAGCTGATCAACACGTTTGAGGAGATATTCTTCGGCTTCATCTATCTTTCCGATTGAGATCAGGAATTCCGCATCCGATTCCCGGAGTTTGTCGGTTTTCAGAATCTGCCGGGTTTCATCGTTGATAACATCATCCCGCTTGTCATGACCGAGCACATCCAGAAGCGCCTGCAATGTGTCAGTGGAATGATGGGTTCTGAATTTCTGGAACAGGAGTTCCGTCAGCTTTTTATGGTCGCCTTGCTTCTGATAGATCTCCTCCAGCAGTTTATCCCGCTCGTATGCCTGAAAGGTTTCACCTTTCGGGATTTTCTTCAGCCATGAATGGGCCGTTTCAACATCACCGCTTTCAAGGTAGACCCGGGCAATATCAATCAGCGCCGCTGTGTTCAGCTCTCCCCATGAAGCGATGCGCGTCTTTTCAAAAAGCCTTGCATCCTTGATCTGGCGGGCCAACGATTCAATGGATCGTAGATGATGACATTTGACGTATTCATCCTTTTCCTTGTCCGCCCTTTTCTGGAGCGTAGCGATCATGGTACGGATAACATCATAAGGCAGGCACTCTCCGGCACAATCAATCAAGGTATCCCGAACGCCGTAATTGTCCTTTTGATTTACCTTGAGAATGATGTCTGCAATTTTATCCTTATCAGAACAACGGGATGCATAGTCCACAAACAGTTCCCTGGCATCATGGCGGAAGACATCGCTGATATTGCCGCTGGAGTCATCGCACATCTCAAGAATGTAGTTGTCCGCCTCGTAAAACGCCGCGACCAGTTCAACGCCGGTGAGCGGATCATCCGCACCGCGTTTAAGATCCTGCAACGCCATTTCAAGCTTTCGGGCAAAACCGGCGGATTCGCGCCATCCAATGAATCGCTTTCGGCGTTTCAGACCTGAAAGCTTCTTCTTGAAACGCAGAACATTTTCCTTCGGCGTGGCAACCAACTGTTTAATTAAGTCATCCGCCTCATCGGAATGGCTGGCAAGATTCAGCAAAGCATCTGCCAGAGCATCGGGCCCCAGATCAATCAGTTTTTGTTTGCGGGAATCAGTCATTGGCCTGTCCTCCACTCCGTATTCCAACCTTTGTACAGCCCGGGCCGGACAGTGAGCTGCGGCCGCCGGATACTGGTGTGATATTTATCTGGGTGCTAATTCTTTCTTTCATTGCAGTTAGATGGGAGACGAAGCTATTCACCACGTCGTATTTTATATTTTCCGCAATAATTAGATCGGGACTGTGACAATCCAAGTGAAGTTTGGCCTTGTAGTTCCCTTCCTGACGAACTGACAAGAATTTCTTGTGAGTTGCCTCCCGTTGCTGTTTAACATCCGAGTAAAAACGAGCGCTGACAGTGGCCTCCGGCGTTTTACCTTTAGGTAACACAAATATTCTCCTAATCAATCATATTGTATGTTAGTGCACACCTTCATATCCCTTGTCATAATCACGAACCTGCAATTTAAATTCTTCCAAAACTGCGTCAAAATCAGGGTTATTTAAAAGCTCATCAGAAACATCATAGTAGTCAAACTCCACGTTAATTAAATCGACCATGTCTTGTGCAGACGGAAATTTAAGTTTTTCATCTATGAATAGTTCAACAACTTCTTTTAAAGCTTTTACCTTGGTCATCATATTTTTTCTAAGCATCTTTTTGACTCCAGAAAAAATATTAAAGAGCTTATCTTGGCATAGAGGATTATTTATGGCTATTGAGTAAAGGTAAGCAATTAATCCCTCCCTGCTCTCTGATAAAATGGACACGAGTGTTGTTATCTTTTTTTCACTTCCATTAATATTTTCATTTGAAATATTTCCCTTTAGGTTTTCAACAAGTTTATTGACCTCAAGAGTAATACAGCTTTCAAAGTGTTTTTTATTTTTGACTTCAATGAGTGTTCCGAATCTTTTGGCATCAAAAGTATATTTATTATGAATCGATCCAATATTTGAAAAAAATTCCTTTATACCTGTTAAAGAGTCAACATCCTTTTTGGTCAAAACCCTCCAACTGTTTCTCAATCGAACATCGAAATCCGGTATCAAAGAATTAAATGACCTTAAGTTAAGAGACTTATTTGTTATTTTTGCTCCCATTACTGTCATCTTAAGGAGTTTAAAACGATTCCTGTATATGGTTATTTGCCTTATTCTAGCAGGATTAACCGGTGGATTCTCCTTTAATATTTCAATCGTATTCGATAGCTCCTCTTCAATCTCAGCTTCCTCTTTATGAGGGAACTCACATCCAGGAAAAGGGACGATATTCTCAGGTATAGCAATTTTTTCTTTTTGTCCCTGTATTTGTTCAAGGAGGGTATTCGCAATGGATTTTCCTCCTATGAACCCGTTTGGAAAGTTCAAATCTTTAGGCTCATCTTCCCAGGATAACGCGATTGGAGAGAAGACTAAAACACTGTCGTCAACTATAACAATAGACATCCTAATGTGTTTCGCGGTCTTTACATTTAAGCCTTTTATTTCTTTATATATTATTTCCAAAGCCTCTTTTTCGCCAAAGCCAAAGCGAATGGAATTTTCATCTGGGTCAATGTATATTGAGCATTCAATGCCTTTCTCTTGGACGATTTCCAAAATTTGTTCGATTTCTTCGACTGTATAACCTGGCTTAGCGATAATAATTTGATTTTGTGCCTTAATTAAGAAATCTAATAGGGTCCTTTTAGATACCTTAACAAAATGAACAAAGGAATCTGAGATATTCATTTATTCTTCCCCTTTAAAGAAGTTAGTTCGAGTAATATCCTATTTTTTAGGTACTCCTTATATAAGTGATATTAGTTGCTTTGCATTTCCGTTTTGTTTGATCCATGAAACCCAGCGTAAACTTGTCATCTGGCTTTTGAAAAATATCCAGACCGCGACCTAGGATTATTCTCCAACCGGTGTCTACTTCTATCCAACGGTCGTGTATGCTGCTGTCTAATGTGTAATCAAAGTCGATCTGATCCTTACTGAGTCCGATTTTCAGTTCATTGAGTTTCGTTTTCAGCTCAGCTTCCAAATAAGAATCACATGCAGTCACAAGGTCGAGTTTCAATGGCCCATCTGAAGGGTCGAGGATTTCACAAAAAGACATGAGATTGTATATCTGGTACTGCAGTCGAATGTATGGATCGCATATCTTGATTAGTTTTGCGCCCTTGAGATACGGTAGAAACAGCTTCTCATAAGAGATCCCTCGCTGGCCTTCGGCGATATCGAGCGTCTTTTCCTCAGGGCTTCGGTCTGGTGACAACGGATCTGCTTTTTGTGCCTCCTGTTCAGGGTCTGGTTTTTCATCCGGATGAGACAGCTGGAACTCGTCCGGACTTTCGCTTTTAATGGTCACCCATTTGTATTCCTGGTCGATTTTCGACAACTCATCCCGTATTTGTTGCCGCATGCGCACCGCAGGATTTACACAGTAGGTAATGAACTCTTCCTCGCTCAGGACGAGATCCGGAAACAGCAGCTTCAAGAATCCTTCGGCCAGCCGTGCAATAGCTTTGTTGTCGCGCATGTCCTCACACTGCGGGAGGTGCAAACTCTGTGAGACATAGTCGGCATACCGAATATCGACACGCAGCTCATGCAATACCTCGCTGAAAAAATCACCTTTGAATCCAAGTGTTCTTGATGGCGTATTTCTGGATACCCGCGGCATGAACCAGCCCTCGATTAGCCCGTGAATGCGATCAATAAAAGCCGATTCCTGAAGAGCGCTCGGCAGCTCCTTAAATATCCCGTCGCTCTCGTAAAGTGGCAGCCTGTTGCTTCCCAGGGTAATATTACCGAGCATCACAAACCCGGACTCAGACGTTCCTAAACTCCCCGTTGCCCTGCGATACCTTCCGCTTTCAAGGTACATCTTTAGCGCCGCCATGGCCTCACCGGATGCATCAGTATGAATTTTCTGGATTTCGTCGACCACAACTACGTCATAGCGCGGTATGAGGCCAATCTGCTTCGTGTTGCTGTTGAAAAACAGGGCCGGAGCGGAAAGCTTTCCGCCGGGAATGACAGCCGCATATCTGCTGATGTTGTCAAACACGAATGATTTGCCGGTTCCCTTCGGAGCCAGCTCTGTAATGTTGACCCTGGGTTCTACCAAGGGGATTATTCGGCTGAGAAGCAGGAGTTTCTGAGACAGCCGGTGAACGTCGGGATTAAATTGACAGCTCGACACCAGGAGGTCTATCCACTCATCTATGTCGAAGTGCTTGCGTGAATCCCGAAAGTAGTCCAGATCAACCCCAGGCGTCTGAAATGCCTTGAATTCGACCATCCATATCTGCCCCTTTTTGACGTCTTCACCGTCAGGCGGTACATATCTCAACGTGCCCAGACCCCACATACCCGTCTTCAAGAGCATGGGATTGTTGTCAATAATGTCCTTTTGAACCATTCCGTTGCTGACGTCCAGAAGGGGGATGCTCAGATCGTGCGTGTGGCGCTCCAGGTTGACGTTGACCCTGAAATCATCCAATATGCGGACCTCTTCCTGCTCCATGAGGCGATTCAGGATCGTGTTCTTGTCCGCCTTTTGCGGCAGGTATTTTGAAATCGTGTTGACTATTTCTGTTCGGCCGTCTTCGGTGAGTTCATCTCCGTCCATGAACTGGCTGATGATCCACTCACCGACATAAACGGGAATCGCGCGAGCGCCGAAACCAGCCTTTCCCATGAGACCTTTGTTGATAACGACCTCTCCGTAATAGTCCTTTGCTTTGCTTTCAAATGACTTCATCGTTTTTATTGCCTCCATCAAAGGTCTCGCAGACTGAACCCGCCGGCCATGGCTGATTTGAATTCACATTCAAGCGTCAGGGCAAGAGTGTGCTGTTCGCCGGAAATTTCATATGCGATCTCGATTTCAAGGTTCTTCTCCCCCAAAGCCGCCTTTTTGAAATAACAGTTCATCTGGATCGTATTCACGGCCCCGGCCGGTATGACCCCGACATCGCAGCTCTTGAGATCGGTTTCAGGCGAGGCCACACTGGCCCGGAGAACGTTGATGTCCACGGTGTTCGGATTCTGTATTTCAATTTTTACTGTCACGACACGCTGGATATAGAACTTGGCCCTGCCTGTTTCTCGTATCAGATCCAAGTCCGGGAAACGCGCACCGGGAGCTTTCCAGGCAGCTTGTACCAATTTGTACAAAGCGGTGGGAACCACGACTTCTTCCGGCGTCACGCCACCGTGTAAAAAACCCTTTGCTTTTCCGGACTGTCTCACGGTGTTGTGCCCCCTAGGCAAGAAGAATACTCTGCTGTCCGGCACATAGGGTTGTTTGAATTGATACCCCAACTCCCATAGGTTTTCGGGAATACCCCCCACTTGTTTCTCGTCCAGCGCGGCGAAACGATGTTTTTCTTCGGGAAACAGCTTGCTGACGACCGAGGAATCGAAAGATTGCTTTTCTTCCTCCAATATTCGGCAGGCACCATGATCCGTCACTACGTAGACGCTGACACGCTCCCTTGTCCCAGCCCACTCTTTTGAGATTCTGTCCACAGACGCTGCCATGCGCGCAAACAACCGATGCAGCTCTTCATCGTAAGATGTTTCTTTTGATTCCACGTCTGAGTGGAGCAGCTCGTCCCCATCCAAGAAATTTAAAAGGACAACGGCAGACTCCTGAGGTGCCGGCAGTTCGGACAACGACTTCAAATTGTTAAGATAAACGACCTCTGTGTTGTTCCAGTCGGCCTGGGCGCGTGCCTTGAGAATGGCATCATAATTTCCTGGGCCATGTTGCCACTGCCCACTCACCAAGACCGGTTTGTTGTATTCCGTAATGGTCGGCAACGCCGCGAAACGATACCGCAAGTCATGACGGCTGTAGCCGACGTTACGGAGCGCATTGTCCAGGAGGCCAGCAAATTCCAACGGCAGACAGTCAACAAGGAGGATGATCGACAACTGTTTTTCCGTTCCGCTTGAAGAAATGTCCGCCAGACAGTGGGCCAGGCTGAGGTTCGGATCTTTGTGGATGGCGGTGTATTCCTCAATAAACCAGTCGGAAAAGCGCGCAACGGTCTGTTCTAATTCCTCGTCATATTGTTTGTTGCGAATTTGCCAGGTGCGATACGGCGTGTATTCCTCCGTGGTCCATCTTATCCACTCCGCGCTGTCCCATTTTTCATCCGGGCCGATCAGCCTTGGTCGGGAAGGGGCAATGCAGTGTCGGAGTGAGTTCAGACTGCTTTCACTCACATCCGGGCAATGCCTGAACTTGGCCTGCACTTGTTGCACATCCTCTGTGGTGGGAGAAAATTGACGGCTCCCGAGCATCTTAGAAATAAAGTGATACTCCTGTAAGAGCCGGCCAGAGGTCCACCCCAAAACTTTCCGGAACTCCTCGCCGGAGGTCACTTGGCCCTGGATTCCTTCAAACAACAGCTCAATTTGTGTCAGTATCTGATCCCTGGCCGTAGGCTCCAAAGGCAAATCGTAAACCGCCTCAACAGGGATGTTCCGAACGAACAGAACCTGCTCAGGAGCCAAAACATATTCCAACAGCTTTTCCGGGTAGCCGTGCAAACAGGCCCACAGACTGAGCCACTGCCATAGGTCGTCGGTGTTTTTAGCAATGCGGGAACACAAATTCTTCACCCACGCTTCCTTACTGCACTGCGCCCACGCTTCACATTTTGATTCCAAGGAACGATACAGCACGGGACATTGTCTGAAGGCCGCCTTGGTGTCAGCGCTGACAAGCGCTTTGATCACATCCACGAGGTCGTTCGCGTTGAAAGCATCCTCTTCGAAGGCTGAGCCCAGGAAGTGTGTTAGCAATCGATTGCTGAAGCTCGTCTGTCCTGCCTGGGGCTCTACATCTATATTCAACAGTCCCTGGTCAAGAACCTCCGCATCCGTCAACCAGTCAGGCAGAGTGACATTCCACTTTTCCGCGAGTACCAGACGAGGCGTTTTTTTACTGAAAGAGGCGGGACAATTAATCTGCTCTGTAAAATCCCTCAGCCATGTAAAGTGGTTTTTCGAACGCACCCACACTTTTAATACCGATGTAGACGCATCTGCAGCGGACAGTTCCCGGCAGGCGCTCACATAGTCCTCATCGCGCTCGACCATAAGAACGTCATCGGACGGAGTGTGAGCCAAGTCTCCGATATAGCTGACTGATATTTGCTTTGTGTCATCCACGGTCACACTCCAGGTCCTAATTGGCCTTGTTCAACTCACCCAAAAGCGCCTCAATTTTCTGAGCCTTGTCCTTGTTCAGCAGTTTTCGCTTCACCCCATAATCGAGAACGGATCGTAGGACAGCCACCAATCCTTCCGTGTCGTTAGGACACTTAAACGTCGCCTCATTTTCACCAAATATACCCGAATCCACCTGTATGTCGTATTTACGTTCCTTGCTGATGAGCTCTAGCGTAACCAAATCGCTGTAATTACCATCATTGTCAACCGTCCTCAAATTGATTTTAACATTTGAGCGATCCTTTAGAAGTTCAGCAAGATTTGCATCTCCAGTTATCTTTTTTGCATTGCCGGATGTTCGAGGATCAGTTCCGTCAGTTGTGTAAACCAGCGAGCTGACCCCCTTAGGCATTTTTACCCAGACTTTTTCGCTTTCCCTGATCTCTTTTTTGCCTTCATAAACGATGGGCTTGTAGACAACCGGCTTGGCCTTGTCGATCTCGGCTTTCGCCTGTTTCAATTTGGCTGCGTAGTCCTTGATGTGCAGCGACGTCCACTCTGCTACAGCACCAAATCCGTAATCATTAGGCAGAAGCTTGACAATTTTCGTGCTGAAGGCGGCAGACTGATCGGCCATGCGCACGAGGAATTGTTTGGCGTCTTCGTGATCGCACCTGTGTGGATCGCGTTGGCTTGGATTCAATCCCTCGTACCACTTGCTGACCACTTTTTCGCACTCGATCATGTCCCCCTTGGCACCGTAAACCTCACAAACTGTCTGTGCGACAAGCCCCTTTGCGAGCTGTTCACCCGAGTTCAAAAGACTCACGTCTTCCGCGAAGGCTTCACATATGCTCTTGGCATCCTTTTCCGTCAGGATGTCACCCACCGGACCCCCGCTGTACACGGCAGGCAATTGTTCGAGCATGAAATCAAATCGATCCACACTGCCGGTCAACCCATCCATCAGGCTCTTGAGGCTGCTCAAGCGCGTCTTTCGACCTTCCTCATACAGGCCGATCACTTTGGCAACAGCCGGCAAACCATTCCACCACTGTTTAAGTGTTTCAAAGGCGGCGTTGAGAGACCGGGTCTCACCGTGCTTCAATGGCGGCGCGTCAACGGCTTTTGCAATCATATCAACAAGCGTTATCTGAGCCTGTGAAATGTCACGGACGACAAACACAGTCTTGGCTGCGGCATCCGACACAATATTGACCAGGTCGTCATAGCTCCTGAGCGGCTGCTCCACCATCCGCGTGGAGTCTTTGTACACAATCAGTCGCTCGCCATAGGCCCGAATGACGTGCGCCAGAGACAGGATCAGGGGCGTGCCGCCAACGCCGTAGGGTGCGTCTTTGGCCTCATCCAGGAACGCGCCCACCGAAAATGCTTCCCCTGGATTGAGGTTGGCCAGGCGACTACACAATTCCTTGAAAACCGGAAAATCATCGTGGAGTTTGGCGGAATCGGTCTCGCACGTGAAGTAGGACACAACACCTTCTGATCCGGCCTTCTTTAGAGCCCCTGCACCCTTCAGCAAGACTTTTTCCAGATACCGTTTCTCGCCGTGATTGTCTGGATTGCCGTTGTCAATAAAAACCTTTTCCGCCCCCAACAGAACACCTACAGCCTGTTTCAAAGCGGTGTTTTTGCCCGTACACCACTTTTCGTCATGGCAGAAATTCAGGTCCGGGTGTTTGATGCGGCAACGTTTCTTAAACAGCTCATCGCACAGCATGTCCGCCGGTTTGTGGGACTGTTTGGGCTTGTCCACCAGGACTTTGCCGCCTTGCCAGTACCAACAGGCCCCGCTGCCCTCCACGATGTCACGGAAAACGCGTTGTAACGTCGGCAGATATCCATCTTCGGGATTTTCAAAGATGTCCCGCAGCCGCGATTCGGTCTGGGCGCTGATCTTTTCCGCCTCGTTGGGCGGCAAGTAATGACGGCACGCTTTCACTCTGAGCAGGGTCTCTGCAAAGGGTTGCGGCGCATGGGGCACAGCCAGGGCCACATTCTCATCAGCAACGGCCTTGGCTGCCTCCCGAGCCACATTGATCTCGCTGTCGTCCTCGCAAAGCACATAGACAAGGGTACCTTCAAAGCTCTTGCCTGGCTTGCTACGACTCTCGGTATATTCGTTTCGGATTTCATCCCAAAGCGCGTCCCCGAGGTCCTTGGCCCGCACAAAAAGGGTTCGGAATCGTTTGTCCTCACCAAATGGCAGGTTGTAGCCCTTGGCCTCGGCGTATTCAGGGATGTGCTTTCCGGCGGCCTCTTCGAGAAAAGCCGTCACCATGTCCGATGGATGCAATTTGGGGTCGGCGACGTACCGCTCAATCAAATCATAGGGGTCCTCGCCAGTACTTGCTGCCAGTTCGTAGGTTTTCGACTGTTGCCGGAAAAAGACCGCACCGTTCTTGACCAGGCCTTTCAGGAATCCTTTGACCTGGTTCTTTTCAGAGTTTCTCAGGCAATAGAGTCCGAACTGGATGTTTTCGAGACTGGCCGGGATCTGACACAGCTGATAAATCAAAATCGTTCTGAGAACCTGGATTCGCTCGTCTTCCTGAAAACCCAGCAGTTCGCGTTCCGCCGCCTTGCGCAGTGCGTCCATGCTCGC
>Ga0114934_10000925_pt1 | contig 19078 bp, 22 predicted proteins | sample 4SBtaG_2_FD_99695 | JGI IMG/M metagenome (GOLD analysis project Ga0114934, IMG submission 99695) | Deep subsurface microbial communities from Kolumbo volcano to uncover new lineages of life (NeLLi) - 4SBTROV10_white metaG | ecosystem: Environmental > Aquatic > Marine > Volcanic ...
TGAGAATTAAAACAGCTTTTTTCTTGTTTTTAGTTATAAGAAGCAAAGAAATTTTAATGACAAAACAATAACGCTTAAAAATAAGTAACTGCTTAATTAAGGTTGATGGGATTACTTTGGACAGACGTTCGTCTTGCTTTAATGATAATTGTTTTTATTTACTTGTTACAGTGGACTGTTAATTTTACTAAGTCAAAAGCAGTTGGTTTAATTCTTGCTTCAGTGATTGCTTATTTGACTTTTTATCAGCATTATGAAATACTTGTGTTTATTTTGGTTTTCTTTTTTGGTTATCCTTTTTTTGAAAAACTTGCAGAAGGATTTGATTAAAGGAGTAAGTGATGATTTATGGATACTTTTACAACTGTTGTTATGTTATTAATTGCTTTTATGGCTTGGAGTCAAGGTTTTGATGCTATTTTTTTAGGGCTTGCTGCTTTCACTATTTTGCTAAGTCATAGTATAGGTATGGCTAGTATTTTAATTCTTGGCATAGGCGCTGTTTACTTATTTGGTTTGAAAGAGTATTGGTTTGTGTTGTTTATTATTATTATTGCTTTTGTTTTAATTAAGAATGAGAAGAAAGGAAGTTCAGCAAGTGGTGGTGAGAGTTATTCTCCTGAGTTAATGAATTTGCTTGGTGGGGGTTGAGGTTATTAAAAACTTTTTTTATTTATTTTTAATTTATTTTTAAAAAAAGAAAAAAGGATTTTAATTTTTTTTTAAAAAAAAGAGTGTGTGTTTTGATTATGAATGATTCAAAATTATTTGTTGGTTTTTTACTTGTTATTTTACTTGGGTTTATTTATAACCAGATTTGGTTAAGTTTTGTAATTGGAGTAGTATTGTTTTTAATGTTGTTTATTCCTGAGACAAAATCAAGTTCAAAAGTAAGTCCTAATGTTATTGTTAAGCCAATTAAAGTGCAAAGGAAGTACAAGGAAGGTGCTTCAATTTATCCTGAGAAGATGGAGATTACTTTAGCTGAAAGAGGACCTCCTAAAGCATGGGAAAGGGGCCCTGAGCCTATTGGAAAAGCAGTTGGTAAAGCATTAAAATGGTTATTTAAATAATAAGAAGAAGTAAACTCTTGTTTTTTTAAAGTTAAAATTACTTAATATGAAGTTAATGAATAGTAAAAATATTATTTTAATTTTAATAGTGATAATAATCGCTTATTATTTAGAGTTAAGTTGGTTAGTGTTGTTTTTATCAATTGTTTTGTTTTTAATTGGTTTAAGTTCAATAAAAGTAAGTTCAGGTAAGCCGAAAAAAGTAAAAGTAAATAAGAATCCTGACGTGGTTTATCCAGTGATTTATGAGGATGTAGGTGAACCTCCTTTGCTTTATCCTGAAAAAATGGGTATTAAGGTTTATGATGCTACAAAAAAAACAAGTGCTTTAGAAGATGCTTTAAGAGGAATTGGTTCAGGTGCAAAAGCATTAGTTAAATTTTTAACAAAAGGAAATAAGAAATGAGGTTAAAAAAATGAGTAAATTATTTATTTTATTAATAAGTTTAGTAACTGGTTTTCTTATTTATTCAAAAAATTCAGCTATTGGTTTTTTAATTATTCTTTTTAGTTTGATTGGTTTTTTATCTACTTATTTTTCTAAGAAAGAAAACAAAGCAAAATCAAAGGATTATAAGATAGTTGAACCTATTATTATTGAATCAACAAGACAACTTCCTTATAAAATTCCCTCTAAAATGAATTTAACTTATTCTCCAAACGCAAAGCAAAGAAAACCATGGTGGAAAAAAGCAACAGGTAAGGGGATTGTTCCTATTATTAGCAAAAGCATAGGTAAATTTTTAAAGGATTTATGAAGGTAGTTTAATTGAAAAGTTTATTACTTGGGGTTGTTTTAATAATTGTTGGGTATATTACTCAGAATAATTTATTAATCATTTTAGGTGCATTGCTTTCAGTAATTACTTTTTTTCTTGAAAAACCAGAAAAAGTGAATTATGAGTTTATTGAAAATAAACCAAGGCACGTGGTTTTACAAGGAAAACCACCACAAGATAGAGCCCCTTTGCCTTCTGAAATTGCTTCTCCAATAGGTAAAGTAATTTATGATAAGGAAGTAAAACCAATTGAAGAGAAGGTTAAAAAATTAAGAATTGATTCTCTTGTTGCAAAAGGAGATGTTAAAGAAAAATTACTTAAGGATTTAAAAGAAGCTGAAAAGGAGTATGATAAAAAATTAAATAAAGTATCTGCTCTTCCTTTTGGGGTTAAAAAAGAAGCAGTAAGCCCTGTTTCTAAATTGTTTAAGGGCATTGGAATTAATTTAAGTGTTAAGATGATTTCTAAATTATTTGATAAGGATAAAAAATAAAGTTTTTTTTATTAAATTATTTTTAATTAAATTAAAGAGGCAACTCATTGTTTTTTATTAATTTATTTTAAAGTGATGTAAGATAAGAATTTATTTTTTTAATTTAAGTAGAATTTGCTTGTTGATATCAATTAATTGTTGTTGCATTTCCGCCATTCCTTTAATTAATGGTTTTAGTTCAATAAGCATTTCTTTTACTTCTCTTAATTCACTTTTTAGGAAAGTTGTTTCATTTAAAGTACCTGCGATTGCTTCGTGTTTTTCAGTTAAAGAATCTACTTTTTTATTTAATTCATCAAGTGATTTTTTATGTTCAGAAAAATTATTGTTTAATTCATTTAAAGAATGAGAATGTTCAGTTACATTACCATGAATTTCATTAATTTTTGTATTTAATTCACTTGATTGGGTTGCCATTTTTTTAACTTCTTTAACAACCGGTTCGAATCCCTTGCCACTTAAAACAACTTCATTAATATTTGAAACTTTTTCATGCAAATCCTTTAAATTAGGTTGAGATGAAACAGAGTTAAGTAATTCATCAGCTTCTAAATCAGTTAATCCTATTGTTATTAAGGTGTTTCTTATTTCATTTGTTGAATTTCCTTCTTTTTTCATTGATTCTATTATTTTTTTAATTTTGTTTTTTTTATTTTCATCCATTACTTTTAGTTAAAAACATTTAAGTTTAAATACCCTACCTATGTTAATTAATAAATATGGAGTTAATCAAAGGGCCCTGGAAAAATATTTTCAAAGGCGATTGGGATGGTTATGAAATAGAAGTTAAAGAAAATCCTGAGAAGATTATTTTGACTTTGGTTTATGAAAAAGAAAAAACAGGTGTAATAAGCATAATTAATAAATTTTATTACGCACAGGGTAATGTTTCTAGGTTAATGGATGAATTTAAGAACTATTCTTTATTGATTGAAAAGCAGTTTCCAACTCATAAATCATTATTTTTTAGTTTATCAAGTGGGCCAAGGTATAGTTCACTTGAATTATTAAATGAAACAATTGAAAATAGTTTTAAAACAGTAGAGCAGGAAAGTGAGGAGTTGAATGAAAAAACAAAAATTTATTCTATTAATTTAACTGAATTAAAACATGCAAAAATTGAGGTTCAAAAAGATTTATTATCAGATCCTTTAATGCTTTCTGGATTATTATCAAGAAAAACAAATGATTTACAAGTAATGACTTCATCAGTAAAAGTTTTGCTTGGTAAAAAAACAAAAGGAGAAGAAGCAGAAGAAGAAATTGATTCTTTTTTAAACACTTTAATTGTTGGAGAGGATGATGAAATTAAAAAAGCTGTTCATGTTATTCTTGAAAACGCAGTACTTGCTGGAAAAGTAGGGATTGTTCTTGATAATGATGATTCTTTTTCAAAAATGAATTATCCTAATAGGGATTTTAATTTCAATGAGTATAAGCAAATGCAACCTATTGGAATGCCTATAAAGCATGTTGAAGTTAATGATTTAGGAATAAATTTAAAAAAATTAAATGAAAAAATTCTGCTTGAAGTTTTTGCTCTTGATTCTAAAAAGTTTATAGATGAAAAAACAAGAAAAATAATAACTTCTGCTTATAATGAAAGTAAAAAAGAGCTTGAGTCACTTGAAAATTTAGAAGAAAAAGTAGCAACGATAACTGATGAAACTAAAAAATTTTATATTTATAGAGCAGTAAGGTGGTTGAAAGTTCTTGAGAAAAGGTACCCTAATTATTTCAAAGGAAAAACAGAGTATAAGAAATTAATTCCAACTTATTCTAAATCAATGGGTTCAGTGATAAGAATTGATGTGAAAAACCAGCCTAAGGTAATTAAGAAAGCATTGGTTTATAGTTTAGCAAAAAGTATGATGGAAGAGTTTAAAGAGAGAGGGGCATCTTCTCAATTAAAAACAATAACTTGCTTGATTGATTCAAGCAGTTACTTGCCGTTGAATCCTAAAAAAGAGGTTGAGCAAGAGTTAGTTAAGGTTTTTTCAGATTCATTGAATTATGGAATTGGGTTATGTGGGGGTGCAGAAACTGAGATGGATGTTAATGAATCAATTGTTGAAAAAAACACTATGAAGATAAGTTTTATTTCAAAAAAAGAAGTGGCTGTTAAAGGAAGAAATTCACGTCCATATAGAATAAAAATAAGAGAAAATTTAACATCATAAGTGAGTTAAATTATTTCTTAAATTTTTCATTAATTAAATCCTTAACTTGATTAATAGTTACATATTCCATTGGGTTAACAGTATCTAGGACATATTTCATTTCATTAACATCCTGACGCATGGTATCAATTAATTCACGATTATAATTAATTTCTTTAATTAAATCACTAACAAGTGAATTAAGTTTTTCAATTTGTAAAGTTAATTTTTGATTAGGTTTTTGTTGAGTAGGTTCAGTAATAGTAGTAGGCATAACCCCCTTTGTTCTCTCTAGTTCTTTTAATTTTTTATTATGATTAACAAGAGTCTTACCTATAATCTGCTCGTTTTTTTCAATAACCCGCATTCTCTGAGCAACTACTCTTATTTTAGAATCAAGAGATTGTAACTCTCTTCTTAATTGAATTAAAGCAGATTGCTCTTCTCTATTAGCCATATGAATCAAATAAAAACAAGAGTTAAATAAAAAGCTTGCGTAAAAAATAAAATAATGAAAGGTTTTATTTTTGATTTAAAAAGCCAAGGAGAAAAAATAAAGATAGTTTTTAAAAATAAGACGCAGGAGAAAACAATAATTAAAAAATTTCCACCTTATTTTTACTTAAAAAAATATGATAAAGCAATTGAAACTGTACCTGAAATAAAAGAGATAAAGAAAGAAAAAAAAGAAAACCAAGTGTTGTACAAGGTGATAGTTGACAATCCAGGTTCTGTGATTAAATTAAGGAAGGACTTAAAAGAATTTGAACCAATTGAAGCAAACATACCTCACGTGTATCGTTTTTTAATTGATAATAATTTGTATGCAATGAGAATGTATGAGCATAATGAAGAAGGAGTTTTTGAAAAAGTAGTTGATGAAAAAATAAAATTAAAAATGGCTTCTTTTGATTTAGAAGTTTATAATAAAGAAGGGATTCCTAATGCTGAAAAAGATGCTATTTTAATGATTAGTTATTGTGATGAAAAAGAGTCAAGAGTTTTTCACTGGGAAAAAGGCAAGGGAAGTGAAAAAGAAATGATTCTTGATTTTTTAAGCAAGATAAAAAAAGAAAAAATTGATGTTTTAACAGGGTATAATTCTTCAGGTTTTGACTTGCCTTACTTGAAAAAAAGATGCAGTGTTTTAGGTATTGAACTTGATTTATCAAAAGACGGCTCTCCAGTAAATATTAAAAAAGGCGCTTTTTCAACAAAGGCAGATATTTTTGGGTTGCTTCATTTTGATTCTTATGATGGCGTTGCTTTTTTGAATAAGATAGGAGCAATGAATATTCCTAAAAAAGATTTAGAGTCAGTATATAAAGAAATGTTTGGTAAGGAAAAACTTGACGTAGAACCATGGAAAATATGGAGGATGTGGGAAGAAGGGGGAGAAGAACTTAAAACATTGATTCAGTATAATAAAGAAGATGCTATTGCTGCTTATGAAATAGCAAAAGAACTTTTACCTCTTTATATTGAGATAAGCAAAATAATTGGACTTCCTATTTATGAAATTACAAGGATGAGTACTTCTCAAATGGTTGAATGGATTTTAATAAGAGAAGCTATTCAAAAGGGGATGATTATTCCTAATACTCCTAGTGAAAAAGAAGTCAAGCAGAGGATGATGAATGGAATCAAAGGCGGTTTTGTAAAGCAGCCTGAAAAGGGGTTGCATGAAAAAATAGCTGTTTGTGATTTTCGTTCATTGTATCCTACTTTAATAATTGCTTATAATATTGACAAGACAACTTATAATAAAAAGTGTGATGATTATAATGTTTCTCCTAAGGGGCATAGGTTTTGTAAGAAGCCAATTGGGTTAATTCCTAAAATGCTTAAGGAACTTTTAGAAAAAAGAATTGAAATAAAAAAGCAGATGAAGCAGTTTAAAGAGGGAACAAATGATTACAAGTTTTTTTATTACAGGCAATGGGCTTTGAAAATCATTGCTAATTCTTCCTACGGGTATATGGTTTATGCTAGGGCGAAGTGGTATTCACGTGAAGCAGGTGAGTCAGTTACTTCGTGGGCTAGGGAAAAAATTCATGAAACAATAAAAAAAGCAGAAGAAGATGGTTTTAAAGTGCTTTATACAGATACTGATTCAATTTTTTTAAAATTAGGGGATAAGAAAACAAAAGAAGATGTTTTTAATCTTGTTAGAAAAATTAATAAGGATTTGCCTGAGGGAATGGAATTAGAATTTGAGGGTTATTTTCCGCGCGGTATTTTTGTAAGCAGTAAAAAAGGAGAAAGGGCTGTGAAAAAAAAGTATGCTTTGATTAGGGAGGATGGTGCTCTTGAAATTAAAGGATTTGAGTTAGTTAGAAGGGATTGGAGTAATATTGCTAAAGAAACGCAAAGAAAAGTTATAAAAACAATTCTTGAACAGGGAAGTCCTGAAAAAGCAAAAGAGGTTGTGAAAAAAGTAATAAATGAAATTAGAGAGAGGAAGATTAACTTGAAAGAATTTATTATATACACTCAGATTAAGAGGAAAGTTAGTAGTTATGAACAGCAAGCACCTCATGTTAAAGCAGCTAAAAAATTAATAAAGGCGGGTTATAAAGTAAAAACAGGAAACATACTTGAGTATGTGATAGTGCAGGGTTCAGGAAGTATTTCAGATAGGGCAATTCCAATTCAATTAATAGGGAATAAGAAATATGATGCTGATTATTATATAAATAATCAAGTGCTTCCTGCTGTTATGAAAATAATAAGAGAAGTTGGAATAACAGAAGATGAATTAAAGTATAAGGGAAAACAACAGGGTTTAAATAAATGGTTTTAATTAAAAAATTTTAGTAAAAGTATTGTTTTTTAAAATTAAAAAAACTTAAAGAAAACAAAGATTTAGAAAAAGGAGTTAATTTAAAAATGAAAGAAGATGAAGAAGTTGAATGGAGTGAAGAAGAGGACCCGCATAAAATTGAAAATTATTTAAAAGCAGGAAAAGTAGCAGGTGAAGCAAGAAAAAAAGCAGCTTCATTGGTTAAGCCAGGTAAGAATGTTTTTGAATTAGCTGAAGAGGTTGAGGCATGGATTTTAAAACAAGGTTGTGGGTGGAGTTTTCCTGTTAATATTTCAATTAATAATCAAGCAGCTCATTATACTCCTAAGTTAAATGATGAACTTGTTTTTAATGAAAATGATGTGGTTAAAGTTGATGTAGGTACTCATTATAATGGTTATATTGGGGATACTGCTGAAACAGTTGATTTAAGCGGAGAGAATGGAAAATTAGTAGAAGCAAGCGAAATGGCTCTTGAAAATGCTTTATCAATAGTAAAAGCAGGCGTGGGTAGTCATGAAATTAGTAGGGAGATTGAGAAAACAATTAAAAGTTATGGTTTTAAATCAGTTGAGAATTTAGGGGGGCATATGCTTGAGCAATATGAATTACATGCTGGTTATTACGTGCCTAATGTTGAATCAAGTGATTCATGGGAATTAGAAGAAGGATTTGCAATAGCAATTGAACCTTTTGCAAGCACGGGAAGAGGGTATGTAAGAGAAGGGACTTACACTGAAATTTTTTCATACGAAGGAGATGTATTAACAAGAAATAATGTTGCAAGAAAAGTACTTGAAAAAATAAAAAATAATTTTTCAACAATGCCTTTTGCTGAAAGATGGATTGCAAAAGATTTTAAAGGAAATGAATTTCAATTCAAACTTGCAATGAGGGAATTATTAAAATTAGGTGCAATTAAAGGTTATCCAGTTTTACAGGATGATAAAAATTCTCTTGTTTCACAAAGAGAGAATACAATAATTGTTGAAAAGGATTCATGTAAAATAACAACAGTATAGGAGATATTATAAAAGTTAAAAGGAATTTAAGAAAAATAAAGTTGATTGATTTAAAATGGATAAAGAAGAAGTTAAAAAGGGAATTATTGAAGTGTTTTTACTTACTTTGTCAACTATTTTATTTCTTTATTTTTATTCAAGAACAGGTATTGATTTTAATTATGCTTTTGATTTATCAAAAACTCAAAATTTAATGAATATTGAGATTATTAAAAATTTATTAATAAGTTTGTTTTTTCTTTCATTTAACATTTTTTTAATTAATTATTTTGCAAGAGGTATTGTGAAAAAAGAAAGAGCAATAAATATAACTTTAAGTGCAATTTTATCATTACTAATTTGGTTTTTTTCATTTGGTTTTTCAAAAATAGCTTTAAGCGTATTCATATTTTATTGGCTTGCTTTTTTGTTTATATCTTTAAAAACTCATAAAAAACCAAAAAATGCTTGGGAAAAAATAGGAATTGGATGGAGTCATGGGAAGACAATTGTTTTAATTCTTGCAATTGGGGGGTTTATTGTTAGTATGTATTTTACTAACATTAACTTAACTGAGTATCAGGGGGTAATTAAAGAATCAATGATAGACGTTGCCTTAACTGCTTCTGAACAATTTATGCCAAGTGGAATGAATTTAACTTCTGAGATGGTTGGCAATTCAAAAAATTTGTTTTCAAGTTTAGTTGAACAAATGCCTGCTTTTCAAAGTTTTTTAGATGCCCTGCCTTTACTTACTGGGTTAATGGTTGGTAGCATTATTTTATTTATAGGTGATATAACTGTTCCTTTCATAAGTAGTTTTTTATGTTTATTTTTAAGAACAGAAAAAGAGCCAAGGGTTAAGTTAAAAGTAAAAAAAGGTTTATTTGATTCTGTTCCAATTGAAGATGAAGAAGAACAAAAGGATTAAAGGATATAAAAAGTAATTTTCATACTTTCATTTTTTTTAAAAGAAGGGGCCTATAGCATAGTTTGGATAATGCGCGCGGCTTCGGACCGTGAGATCGTGGGTTCAAATCCCATTAGGCCCGCTCATAAAAATAAAAAAATTTTCTTTTAGTGCAGGTTTTCTTTTTTTAAAAGAAAACGTTTGAACGTAACGAAGTGAAGTGATTTTAATTCTGTTAAGAATTAAAAGCCTTGAGCAATCTGTAAGATTGCGATTGGATTGAGTTTTCTTTTTTTAAAAGAAAACGTTTGAGCGAAGCGATTTTAATTCTGTTAAGAATTAAAAGCCTTGAGCAATCTGTAGAATTGCGATTGGATTGAGTTTTCTTTCTTAAAGAAAAAGTGCTGAAAATCCCATTAGGCTCGCTCATAAAAATAAAAAAAGAGTTTTCTTTTATTTTTCTTTTATTATATAAAAAAGGTTTTTCTTTTATTTTTATTTTTTTAAAAAAAGAATAAGGAAATAACAGAAAGAAGAGAAAATATGAATTGCCTCTTCTTTCTTTCAAGGTTTTAGGGTTTTGGTTTTAAATTACTGCTAAATCCCAAATTGTTTTTAATGCGACAACAACTGCTGCTGGTGCTACGAATGCTGAGATATAATTAATTATATCTGCTAAAGGAAGTCCTATGTAAGGGATTAATGATAATCCTCCTGCTGTTCCTCCAACTGCAACTAATGCAACTACTGCTAGCAAAAAAGCTGTAACGTCTTTTTCAACCAAGTTTAATAATCCTACGACTAAACCTAAGATTACTAAAACAAGGACTACTGTTGCTGATGATACATCATCAAGTTGTCCTGCTGCAGCTACTAAACCAGCTATTACTGCTATTAGGATACCAAGCAAAAATGAGTAGTATCCAATATTGCTGTCGTTTGCTTTTCTTCTTCTAACCATGTTTATCAATTAAACAATAGTTAAAATGAGTTTATAAACTTAATGCTTTTTTAACGACAAAAAACGACAAAAGTTAGTTTTTGACAAGAATATCAAAAACAACTTGCACGACTGAAGGCGAAAAAGGACGAACTTTTCTTTTAAAAATTATTTCAACTTTTTTATTTTGCTTTTTTGCTATTTGCTTAACCTTATTTTCAAAACCAACATAAGGAAACTCCTTATTACTAAAATGATAAAAGTGAATAACTGCTTTTTCGTTAGCCCTTTCAAATGCTTTACTTAAGAAATTTTCAGCTCCTTTTGGAAGAGGCATTATTATTCTATCAAATTTAGGTAAATCATCAACCACTTCATTTACATCCCCCAATACTGCTTTTATGCTATTTTGCATCTTATTTATTCTAATATTGTCTTGCATGCTATTGAATGCATTTTCGTTAAGCTCAACAGCATAAATTTTAACATTAGGTTGTTTTTTTGCAATAACTAACGGAAAGGGGCCCACGCCTGCAAACCATGCTCCTATTACTTCTCCTTTTTTTACTTGGCTTGCTATTCTTTCTCTTTCATGGGATAATCGTGGTGTGAAATAAACTTTGTTTACATCTAATTTCATTATTACTCCTGATTCTTTGTATGTTGTTTTTGTTGTTTCTTCTCCTGCTATTACTTTCACTGGACGTATTCTAAATATGCCTGAATGATGTCCTATTCTTTTGCAAACAGTTTTGATATTCTTATTAAGGTGTAAAATAGCTTCTCCTATTTTTTTTTCTTTTGCTTTTAATTCAGGAGGAATTTCAATTATTGCTATCTGTCCAATCACATCATAACTTGTAACTAATTTTGATAGTTCTTCAGAAGTTAATTCATCTTTCAGTAAATCCCTTAATTTCATAGTTTTATATTTAATTAATTAGTTAAATAAAAGTAATGGATTGGCTAAATACTTATTTTATCAACCCTCTTGTTTATGCTGAAGGGTATAATTGGATTAATACAATCGTATTTGGATTAATTTTTATTATCTCTCTTTTTATTATAAAAAAAATTTTAAATAAATTAAAAATTAAGTTAAATAATAAATTCTTTATTTCTTTAATTCCTTTTGTATTACTCGGTGGAGTATTAAGGGCTTTGCAGGACACTGGTTTTTTTAATTTCTTAGGGGCATTTAGATTCTTATTTATTACTCCTGGAATTTATTTCTTAATTTTTTCAATAGTTTTAATTAGCTTGATTATTGAATTTAAAATTAAAAAAGAATTTATTAAATTTTTTGGATTGTTTTTAATACTAATTTTTTCAATTGCTTTAATTCTAAAAGCAGTTAATTGGCTTGGTTTTCTCATTGCATTATTTCTTACCAGCATTGTTTTTGGCGTTACTTTTTTAATTTTTAAAAAACAATTAAACAAACCTATTTTTTACTTGCCTCTTTTTGCTCATACTCTTGATGCATGCAGTAGCGTAACTGCTATTTTAATTATAGGTGGTTTTAAAGAACAACATGTCTTACCTAACTTGTTATTAAGAGGTAATTTATTCTGGTTTTTTATACCTTTAAAAATTTTAATTGTTTTATTTGTTATTCTTTTAATTAAAAAAGAAGAAGATGCTAATTGGCGTTGGTTATTCTTATTTAGCATATTTGTATTAGGCATGGGCCCAGGTACTAGAAACAGTTTGAGTATTTTATTGCATTAATTTTTTTTAAAAAGAGTGCGCTCACCGGGATTTTCGCTTGCAAAAAGTTTTAGTTGGAAAACTTTTAGTTGCAAAGTTGAACCCGGTCCTTGAGCTTGGGAAGCTCATATCATACCTCTAGACTATGAGCGCATTAAACCTTATTTTAAAAATAAAAGTATTTATTACTAATTAATATACTAAGATTAAAAGTACTTAAAAAAAGAAAAGTTTTTTTTAAAAAAAATAAAAGAAAAGAAAGAGAAAAGGAAAAAAACTTATTCTGTTAGTACTTGCATTTCTCCTGTTTTTGGGACATTTAATTGTAAATTATTGTTCCATTCTCTTACATAGGCTCCTGTGATTTTTACTTTATCCCCTTGTTTTAACATTGTTGTTTTGTCTCCCCATAAAACAAGAATTATTTCTCCTGTATCATCCTTAATTGTTGCATTTGAGACTTTGTTTAAACCAAATTTTGTGTTTACTTCTCTTGGTTCTGTTACATCTTTTACTTCTCCTTCTATTTCAACATCTTTCATTCCATTTTGGATTTCGTTTATTTTCATGAATTAATTCCTCCTTAAATTAAGTATAAAAAAACTTTTTCAAAAAAAAAGTTTTAGGTTTTTTTTCTTTTTATTTAAAAAAAAAGAAAAAGAAAAAAAGAAAGTTGTTCTTTCTTTTTTTAGATTTTTCCTAAGTTTTCTATGAAAAAGTTTTTAATTTCTTCTTCATCAGGGAACCCGATTGCTGCTTTATATCTTTTCTGCCCTGCTTTATTGTAGAATCCTTTACTTAGTGATATGAATTCTGCATCTTCTACTTTTTTTCTTGCTATTTCAAGAAAGTTGTTTCCATATTTGTATTCTTCTGCTTTTATTGTTTCATATTCTGGCATTCTTATTCACTCCTTTGGTTCCACAGTTCATTGCGCGCTTTAAATGCGAACTGTTTTCTGTGGTTGTTAAGTTGAATATGTAATTGGATATATAAATAACTGACGTTTAATAAAATTAATGAAATTAGGTTTTATTTTCGGCAAAAATTGGAAATTAAGCTTAGCTGAATTGCTTGCTTATTTTGAAAAAAAAGAAATTAAATGGAATTTTATCGACTTAACTAAAAAAGCATTAATTGTTGAAATTGAAGTAAGTACTAATAAAATAATTAATGAACTTGGGGGTATTTTAAAAATTGTAAAAATAAATGAAGAATTTGACTTCAAGAATTTAAAAACAATTGATTTTAAAGAAGCTATTGATTTTCCAATCAGCGTTTATGGTAGTTACAAATTATTGCATGATATTAGAAAAATTTTTCATGTTATACCAAAAGATGGTGTTTTAAGTGTCAGGGACAAGATTAGAAAAAAATGGCTTTATGAAACTGCTTTAATTGTTAATGATAAAAATAAATGTTATTACGGAGAAGTCATTGCTTATTACAATCCTTATGCTCAAAAAAGAAGAGATGAAAGCCGCCCTTTTAAAGATTATTTAACTATTGCCCCTTCCCGTGCAATGATATTAATTAATTTAAGTCAAGCTAAAAAAAATTTACTGGATCCCTTTTGTGGAATGGGAACAATAGCACAAGAAGCAATTGTTTTAGGAATTAAAAATATTTACATAAGCGATGTAAATAAAGAAGTTGTTAAAAAAGCTAAAAAAAACTTAAAATGGGCACAACAAGAATATGAAAAAATAAGCGTCCATGCTAAAGTAATGGATGCTCGGAATTTAGATTATAAAGGAATTGAAGCAATTGCAACTGAACCTGATTTAGGGCCTGCTTTAAAAGAAAAACCAAACAAAAGAGATGCTGAAAAAATATCAAAATATGTTGAAAAATTATACAAACAATTTTTTAACTCTGCTTATAAAATTTTAAAAAAAGATGCAAGAATAGCAATTATTTTCCCAGTTTTCAATACAAAAGGAGGGAAAGTATTTATAAATAAATTTTTCCCTGGGTTTGAAGTAATTTACCCATTTGATTCAATCCCAAAAACTTATAAGGAAAGTTTAAAATTAACAAACCCTTTTATTATTGATGAACAAAGAGAAAAAGGCAAATTAAGAAATGTAATCAGGGAATTTTGCATTTATAAAGTTAAAAAAAAATCAAAAGGTGAGTTAAAAAAATGAATTATTTAAAATTTTTTGATGAAATTAGAAAAACAGATGTAGCAATAGTAGGTGGTAAATCAGCAAATTTAGGTGAAATGACTTCACAGGTTATGGTGCCTGTTCCTTTTGGTTTTGCAACGACAAGTGATGCTTATTGGGGGTTTATTAAAAAAAATAAATTATGGGGAAAAATTGAAAGAGAACTAAGAAAAATAAAAAAAGCAAATGATACAAAAACTTTAGAAAAAGTAAGCAGGAATATTCAAAAAATAATCAAGTCAGGAAAAATGCCTGAAAAAATGCAGGAAGAGATAAAAAAAGCATATAAACAAATCGGCTCTGGTTATGTAAGCGTGCGTTCATCAGCTACTGCTGAAGACTTACCTGGTGCTAGTTTTGCAGGACAACAGGAAACATACTTGAATATTAAAGGAGAAAAAAAAGTTATTAAAAAAATTATTGAATGTTATGCTTCTTTATTTACCACACGTTCTATCTTTTATAGAATACAAAAAGGATTCAGCCATGAAAAAGTAGCCCTGAGTGCAGCAATTCAAAAAATGGTTAATTCAAAAGTAAGCGGTGTAATGTTTACTCTTGATGTTAGAAATGGAGATAAAAGTAAAATAATCATAGAAGGAAGCTGGGGATTAGGAGAATATATTGTACAAGGAACAGTCACTCCTGATGATTATTTTGTTGATAAAAAAACAATGAAAATAATTAATAAAAAAATAAGCAAAGAAAAAAAAATAATGCTCGTGCCAACATTAAAAGGAGTGGAAGAAAAAAAAGTCCCTAAAAAATTACAATCAAGCCCTGTTTTAACAGATGATGATATTAAAAAATTAGCTCATTACGCATTAGAATTAGAAAAACATTATAAAACACCGCAGGATATTGAATGGGCAAAAAATGAAAAAGGACACTTGTTCATATTACAAACCCGCCCTGAAACAGTTTGGAGCGGAAAAAAACAAGCAAAAGTAAAAGAATTAAAAGGAAAAGTAATTCTTAAAGGCTTGGCAGCCTCACCTGGTTTTGGAACAGGAGTAGTTAAAATAATCAGGAACTTGAATGATATTGATAAAATAAGAACAGGAGACATCTTAGTCACTAAAATGACTAATCCTGACATGGTTCCTGCAATGAAAAAAGCAGAAGGAATAATAACAAACGAAGGAGGAGTAACTTCCCATGCTGCAATTGTTTCAAGAGAACTTGGAATACCCTGCGTAACAGGAACAGAAAAAGCAACAAGAATACTAAAAGAAAAACAATTAGTAACAGTTGATGGAAGCGAAGGAGTAATATATGAAGGAGCAGTAGGAGAAAAGAAAAAACAAAAATACAAAAATTATAAAACAAAAACAAAAATTTACGTCAATCTTGGAATACCTGAAATTGCAGACAAAATAGCAAAAAAACACGTTGATGGCGTCGGTTTAATGAGAGAAGAATTTATCATAGCAACTTACATTAAAAAACACCCTCTTTGGTTAATACAACAAGGTAAAGAAAAAGAATTCGTAGACAAGCTTGCAAAAGGCATTGAAAAAGTAACCAAAGACTTCAAACCACGTCCAGTAATTTTAAGATTAAGTGATTTAAAAACAAACGAGTACAGGGACTTAGAAGGAGGAAAAAACTTCGAACCAGTAGAAGACAACCCAATGATAGGATGGAGAGGATGCAGCAGATACATACACCCTGACTATGAACCAGCATTCAGATTAGAATTACAAGCTATTAAAAGAGTAAGAAAAAAATATAAAAATTTACACATCATGCTACCTTTTGTAAGAAGCATTAATGAAGTAAAAAAAGTAACTGAAATACTAGAAGAAGAAGGACTTAAAAGAACAAAAAACTTCAAACTTTACTTAATGGCTGAAATACCAGCTAATATCCTCTTAGCTGACTTATTTTCACAATACTGCGACGGATTCTCAATAGGAAGCAACGACTTAACACAATTAACCCTCGGAGTAGACAGAGATTCTGAATTGCTTGCTAAAATGGGAGAATTTGACGAACAGAACCTTGCAGTAAAAAGAACAATAAGCCACTTGATAAAAACAGCACACAGATACGGCAAAACAGTTGGCATTTGTGGGCAGGCTCCAAGCGAGTACCCTGAATTCACAAGATTCCTCGTAAACAAAGGAATAGACACCATTTCAGTAAACCCAGACGTGATTGAAAAAACAAGATACATAGTGCATGAAGCAGAGAAAAAAATAAAGAAGATGAATTAAAAATGCTTGACATAAGCAACCGAGCAAAAAAATACAAAGGTTCCCCAATTAGAAGAATCAGCAGCATGCTTGAAAAAGCAGGCAATAACAAAAAAATAATTAGTTTTGGAGGAGGAGCTCCTTCACTTGCTCCACCACAAGAAATAATAAAATACGTGGAAAAAAAACTAGAAAAAGAACCACAAAAATCAGTTGCTTACACTTCAACACCAGGCCCAACACACACAAGAAAATTAATAAGCGAGGACTTAAAAAAAGAAGAAAAAATAGACATCCCAACTGATAATATTACATTAACAGTCGGCGGAACAGAAGCTCTTTATTCTACTTTTCAAACAATAATCAACCCAGGAGATGAAATAATAACAACAGACCCATGCTATTTAGGTTACACTGAACCAATAAAATTAGCAAGAGGAAAACAAGTTAGAATACCAACTTATTGGCATGAAAACTTTCAAATAAAAGAAGAAAGATTAAAAGAAGCAATAACAAAAAAAACAAAAGCAATGATACTAATTTCACCTGACAACCCAACAGGAGCAACTCAAGAAACAAAAAACCTAAAAGCAATAGTTGAAATATGTGAAGATAAAAAAATCTGGCTAATCACTGATGATATTTACAAAAACATAGTATTTGAAGAAAAATTCACAAACTCACGCAAATTCGGAGGATATGAAAATACAATCTCCTTAAGTAGTTTTTCAAAATCAGCAAGCATACCAGGAGTAAGAATAGGATATGCTTACGGGCCAAAACAAGTAATAAACAAAATAAGCGAGTTAAAACAGGCAACAAGCTTAACAGCACCAAAATTAGCTACTCTTTTCGTAGATAAATTTTTAGAAAACAAAGGAAAAATTAAGAAAAAATACTTATCAAAAATAGTAGTGCCAACTTACAAAAGAAGAAGAAACCACATGAAAAAAATGCTTAAAAAATACACTGACTTAGAATTTGCCGTGCCTAAAGGCGCTTTTTATTACTTCATTAATATTGGAAAAGAAGATGAAAAATTCAGCAACAAGTTACTTGAAAAAAATGTTGTTGTAATACCAGGAAAATACTTCGGAAATAATGGAAAAAAACATATTAGATTAACATTTGTATCAGAACCAAAAAACAGGATAGAAGAAGGAATAAAAGTAATAGGAGAAGAATTAAAAAAATAAGGATTAACCTAATAAGATTACTCTTGTTTTCAAATCAGCTACTTCAACCATTGATTTAAAACCACGAGCATCAGCAACTGTTTCTTTCAAAGTACCATAATGCATTGGAATAACATACCTTGGTTGTATTGCCTTTACTGCTTCAACAGCCTCTGACTCATCCATAGTAAAAACACCACCAATAGGCAACAAAGCCACATCAACATTTTTTAAATCCTTCATTTCAGGAATAAAATCAGTATCACTAGCATGATAAATAACAGTCCCATTAATAGTAAAAACATAACCATTACCTTCACCACGTGGGTGAAAAACTTCCCCTTGACTCTTAAACTTATTAATGTTATAGGCAGGCACACTTTCAACAGAAACCCCTTTAATTTCAATACGCTGATTATTAGACATAACTCTAATTTCAACACCTAAACTTTTTAACTTCAAATTACAAGAAACAGGGCAAACAATAACAGTATTATCTTTAATTAACTGCTTAATCTTCTCCTTATCACAATGGTCAAAATGCTCATGAGTAACTAAAATCAAATCAGCTTTTTCACAACCAGGAGGCAAAACAAAAGGATCCACATAAACAACCAAATCCTTTGACTTTATTTTAAAACCAGCATGCCCAAGCCAATCAATATCAACACTCATCAACTTCATTAAAAAAACCCTTTTTTTTAAAAGCTTATTAATTTATTTAAAGGAACTAAAGTATAAATAAAGTATACAAAAAAAGAGATAAAATATAGCCCTGTAGTCTAGTGGTCAAGGATAGCGGGTTCTGGGCCCGTAGACCTCGGTTCGAATCCGAGCAGGGCTATTAATTTAACATTTAAAAAAAAATAAGAAGGTGATAAAATGCCAGACCCCTGGACTGAAGCAAGAGAAAAAGAAGAACTAAGAGACCAAAGAGAAGAAGAAACAGATAGAGAAATTGAAAAAATAAACAAAAAAGTAAGGGAATTAATAGCAAAAGGAGAAAAACCAGAAGAATCAGTCGAACAAGTAATTAAAGAGATGAGAGGAGAAAAGAAATTTTACGGTTTACCTGATGGAAGTACACTTGAAAGACAGAAAGAATGGTTAATTAGAAAAGCTAAAGAAGAAAAGAGATATCTTAATCTCGCTGAAAAAATAAGAAGAATTAGAACAAACCCAAGGTTAAGTGAAGAGGATAAAAAAAGGCATGAAGTACTAGCAGCAAGAAAAACTTACGTCGAAATTGAGAATGATAAAGAATCAATCCATCATATAGGGGTACCAAATTTAATTAAAACTGCTGAAGAGATGATGGAATATTTAGAACCACCAAAAAAACCAAGAAAATGGGGAATATTAAGAGCATTTGTAGTAAACAAAAATGATGAAGAAAATAAAAAAAATGAAGCAAGAAAAAAAGAAGAACTTGAAAAAGCAAAAAGAAGAAGAAGAATGAGAAGGTAAAATAAAAAAGAATAAATGAATTTAAAATTCTTTTAATTAATTACCAAGGGCTTATAGTCTAGTGGTTATGACGCTGCCTTCACGTGGCAGAGAACGCCCGTTCAAATCGGGCTAGGCCCACTTGACTAAAAAAAACCACACAAGGTGCCTTAAAAACACAAAAACAAAAAAAAATAAAAAAAAAGCTTCTGTCTCCAA
>Ga0114934_10000926_pt1 | contig 19074 bp, 18 predicted proteins | sample 4SBtaG_2_FD_99695 | JGI IMG/M metagenome (GOLD analysis project Ga0114934, IMG submission 99695) | Deep subsurface microbial communities from Kolumbo volcano to uncover new lineages of life (NeLLi) - 4SBTROV10_white metaG | ecosystem: Environmental > Aquatic > Marine > Volcanic ...
CCAGGATTTGGCTGAAGATCGTAGTTTTTATGGATTTTTGGCGGCTAATCATCTTGAAAAAGACATTATTATCGGGAATAAGCCTTTACAGATCGATAAAAGCGAAATAAGTGCGCTTAAAAATCGCTCTGAATTTCAACTGATCGAAGAGTTGATTGCGCTCGATCGCCCACTGGAAGCAAAACGGCAATGGTGGTATGAAGTTCGCCATTTAAACAAGAAAAACATTATGGTTGCCGCAAAACTGGCTGAACAATGGGGTTTGAATCAGGTCGCGATTTTTACTATTGCCCGGGCAAAATACTGGGATGATGTGGGATTACGTTTTCCGATCAAGTTTTTTGACCCTATTCAGAAAAATGCCCGCCAAAATGGTCTGGATCCGGCGATTGTATTGGGTCTGATTCGGCGGGAAAGCGCCTTTGATAAAATGGCGCGATCACCGGTGGGGGCAAGGGGGCTGATGCAGATCATGCCCAAAACGGGGCGTCAGATTGCAAAGCAGCTCAAGGAAAAATGGCACTCCGAAAAGACTCTGTATGACCCCGCTGTCAATGTGAAATTTGGCGCCTATTACTACAAACAATTACTGGACCAGTTCAATGGTCATTATGCCTTGGCCGCCGCTGCATACAATGCCGGTCCACACCGAGTGATCAAGTGGTTGCCCAAAATACCGATGTCGGCTGATGTCTGGATCGAAACTATTCCATTCAAAGAGACGCGCACTTATGTCGGGGCTGTTTTAACCTATGCGCTAATCTATCAACAACGCATGAAACGCAATACACTGAAAATAAAGGACTTTATTAAGGCTGTTCTGCCAAGATAAAATTTGAGCTGATTTTTTTATCTATCTGGGCGATAATAACGAGTTGATATAACATTACTCGGGTTAATACTCAATGGAGAAACAGCACAGTTTTACGCGCGAAGAACTCTTAAAATCGGGCCGTGGAGAGTTATACGGGCCAGAAAATGCGCAATTACCCCTTCCCAATATGCTGATGATGGATCGTATTACGCATATTTCAGATGAAGGGGGCAAATACGGCAAAGGTGAAATTATTGCCGAATTAGATATTCATCCTGATCTTTGGTTTTTTGATTGTCATTTTAAAGGTGATCCCGTTATGCCGGGCTGTCTTGGTCTGGATGCCATGTGGCAATTGATTGGTTTTTATCTTTGCTGGTTAGGCGGACCGGGTAAAGGTCGGGCATTGGGCTGTGGCGAGGTCAAATTCTTCGGGCAGGTTTTGCCTACGGCTAAAAAAGTAACGTATCATATTGATTTAAAGCGCGTTATCTTACGCAAATTAGTGATGGGAATTGGTGATGCCAGCATGGATGTTGATGGCAAAACAATCTATGAAGCTAAAGATTTGCGCGTAGGGTTGTTTACATCAACACAGGATTTCTAAAAGGTTTCTTTATGAAAAGAATTGTCGTTACGGGTTTGGGTATTGTCTCCAGCATTGGTAATAATCGCGATGAAGTTGTCGATTCATTGAAAAATGGACGCTCGGGCATCAGTTTTGCCGAAGATTACAAGGAACTGGGGTTCAGAAGTCAGGTACGTGGTGCAATCGATATTGATCTCGATGCCTTGATCGATCGCAAGGTTAAACGCTTTATGGGCGATGGCGCCGCATTTAACTATGTCGCCATGCAACAAGCGATTGAGGATGCAGGGCTTGACGAAAAAGACATTTCCAATGTCAGAACCGGTTTAGTCATGGGTTCAGGCGGTCCATCAACCTCGAACCTGGTTGAGGCGGCTGACATATTACGCGCGAAAGGAGTTAAGCGGGTAGGGCCCTATATGGTGCCAAGAACCATGTCCAGTACAAACACGGCGTGTTTGGCAACACCCTTCAAAATAAAAGGTGTCAATTACACAATCAGTTCGGCGTGCGCGACCAGTGCGCATTGCATTGGTCATGCGATGGAATTGATTCAGCTCGGCAAGCAGGATTTGGTGTTTGCCGGTGGCGGTGAGGAAGTCCACTGGACCATGTCCGTGCTGTTTGATGGCATGGGTGCCTTATCCTCAAAATATAATGATACGCCTGAAACCGCCTCGCGTCCGTATGATGAAACCCGTGATGGTTTTGTCATTTCCGGTGGCGGGGGTGTGTTGGTTATTGAAGAGTTAGAACACGCTAAGGCGCGCGGTGCAAAAATTTATGCTGAATTAGTTGGCTATGGTGCTACTTCGGATGGCTATGATATGGTTCAGCCTTCGGGAGAGGGTGCGGTACGTTGTATGCAGCAGGCCATGGCTACCGTCGATGCGCCCATCGATTACATCAATGCCCACGGAACCAGCACACCTGTCGGTGATATGAAAGAGCTGGAAGCCTTAAAGCAGGTTTTTGGTGAAGGTGAAGTACCTCGGGTGAGCTCGACAAAGTCACTGACAGGGCATGCATTGGGTGCGGCTGGCGTCAATGAGTCAATTTATTCCTTATTAATGATGGAAGAAGGCTTTTTGAGTGCTTCAGCTAATATCACCACGCTTGATCCCAATGCCGAGGGAATTCCTATCGTGACGGAGCGGCAGGATAATGTCGTCTTGAATACGATCATGTCGAACAGTTTCGGTTTTGGTGGCACCAATGCAACCCTGATTTTTCAGCGCTATAACGGCTAAATCATCAAAAACGAATGTGATGTAAATTAATACATTAGATTGTCGCTATATTGTTTGTCGCGTACAAAAGGTTTAAAAATAAAAAAAGGCTTGAACGCCCTTTTTTATTTTTCAGGAAGAGGGAATCGTATATTGCCCACAGAACTGGCAATATACGCTTGCATTTTTTAATCCGTCTTTTTGTCGACTGGTGTCGTTATCTTTTCTGCCTGTGAACCTTGCGTATTTTCAGATTCAATGGGGACTAAAGCTTTATTTTCTTTAGCGGCCATTTGCTTGCGCTCTGAAAACTGATTGGCATAGTTATTATTCTGACTCGTTTTTTCAGTATTATTATCGGCAGATGAATGTGTAGCCTTGTTTTCATTACGCTCATTCTCTGTTTTATGATGTGTCGGGTTTCTTCGTCTGCGATTAGGGTTGCGTCGCCCTCTCGATTTGCGCTGAGTGGTTGAATCCGTTTTAGCAGCTTCCTCATGCGGAAGGTTGTGTTCTTTATTGTCTGTCACGTCGACTGATTTTTCGACAGGCCTTTTTGCCGGACGTTTATTGCGTCTGGGTTGGGCGGGTCTGTTTTGTGTGTTTTTTCTGTTACGCTGAGGGGGGTGTGCACTTTTGGCAGCTTTAGGCTCTTCTGTACTCACACTCGCGCTATCAGTGCCAACCAGCTTTTGCCAGAAACGTTGAATCAGACTGGCTGATGTTTTTTTGTTCTGAACGGGGGCAGGGGAATCGGGTAAAAATTCCTTGATCGCCGGCTGTTCAAATTTAGCCCGGGTTTGTTTGGCAAATTCAGGCGCGCTGATTTCTTCTTCTTTGATTTGCTCGTGACTGGTTTTTTCCTCTTCCCCGTCAACGGCTTTAATCCGCTCAATATCGTATGCCGGGGTCTCAAGGTGTTTGCTGGGCAGAATGACAATTGAAACATTCAGTCGCGTTTCAATTTCCTGTAGCATCGTGCGTTTTTCATTTAACAAAAATGTCGCGCAATCGATAGGCAAGTGAGCAATGACCTTTTCCGTACCTTTTTTCATCGCTTCTTCTTCGATGATACGCAGAACGGCCAACGTGACCGATTCGACATTTCGAATCGAGCCTTGTCCTTTACAACGCGGACAAGTCAACTGTGTTGACTCACCTAAAGATGGGCGAATGCGCTGTCTGGACATTTCCAGTAAACCAAAGCGTGAAATTCGTCCCGTTTGAATGCGGGCGCGGTCAATTTTGAGCGCTTCTTTCAGTCTGTTTTCGACGGCGCGCTGGTTTTTATTGGCCATCATATCGATAAAATCAATCACAAACAGTCCGCCTAAATCACGCAATCGTAATTGTCTGGCGATTTCATCAGCCGCTTCGAGATTGGTGTGTAATGCGGTATCTTCGATGTCTGTCCCTTTTGTCGAGCGAGCGGAATTGATGTCGATAGAGGTTAAGGCTTCTGTGTGATCGATGACGATAGAGCCGCCAGAGGGCAAAGAAACCTCACGGTTATAAGCCATTTCGATTTGGCTTTCGATCTGATAGCGACTGAAAAGAGGGACTTTGTCCTGATAAATCCTGGCTTTGTTCAGATAATGCGGCATCACCTGCTGCAAGAATTTTTTCACCAAATCAAAGGCTTCTGGGCTATCAGTCAGAATCTCATCAATTTCGCCGCGTAAATGATCACGCAATGCGCGAATAATCACATTACTTTCCTGAAAAATAAGGAAAGGCGCGGCTTTTTCACTGCTGGATCGATCGATTGCATCCCAAAGCTGCAGCAAATAGTCAAGATCCCACTGTAATTCCTCGGCACTTTTTCCACAGCCTGCGGTACGGACAATCAGGCCCATCGTTTCAGGCACATTCAAGGTGGCCAGCGTGGCTTTGAGTTCCGAGCGAATATCGCCCTCGATACGTCGAGAAATTCCGCCGGCCTTGGGATTGTTGGGCATTAAAACCAAATAAGTGCCGGCCAGACTGATATAGGTGGTTAACGCAGCGCCTTTATTTCCGCGCTCCTCTTTTTCAACCTGAACAATAACTTCCTGGCCTTCCTGGATGGGTTTCTTTTGATCTGAGTTGTCGCCGTTTTCTTCGTTATACTGTGGGGAAATTTCCTTAAAAGGCAGAAAACCGTGCTTTTCAGCGCCGTAATTGACAAATGCCGCTTCAAGACTGGGTTCTACCCGGGTAATGATGCCTTTATAAACATTTGATTTTTTTTGTTCTTTAGAAGGTACTTCAATGTCAAAATCATAGAGTGTTTGACCATCTACCAAAGCAACACGCAACTCTTCCGGTTGCGTGGCATTGATAAGCATTCTTTTCATTATGTTATCCTTTTTATAGTCGTGCTCCATCATTTATGGCTTTAGAAACTCCAGAAAGCCAGTCTGCGCGCAGAGTCGATAACATGAATGCCTTGTGACCCGGGCTTGTCGCCAGGCTCCGGTATTCATAATCAACACATATGGCGCGTCTAAAGTGTCTGTGCAGTCGTCTCAATGTGGCTGCCGGAAAAGCGTTGTTAAGTTCTGATGCGATCAAATTTAATCGATTGAGATTTGTCAACGTTTTTAGCTTTCTATGATAGAAGCAACATCGCTCATGATGGGTTGAGCGAAAAAACCCAAAAAATTCTATTGTTAGTGCATGTCACAACGACGGCTTTAAACAAATCGTGGTGAGCGCTGTAGCTTCAGTTGTTAACTCTGACAGTGCCTGTGGCGGCGTTTAAAGGGACGCCCCCTGGGTGTCATGTACCTCTGTGAAGCGTTTTACTCAATCTCAGGAATGCCTTGTTTATTATCTCCATTCCTGAAATCAAACCTAAGCTTTGCTAATATAGCAATGTTTATTGAATACAGCAATTTTTCATCACTTATTGACCATAAAATTGGTATGATTGCAGGAATGAACAATCCTGATACCGCGCAACACATTAAGGTTCGCCAAATTAAAATTACGGAAGATAATGCAGGTCAAAGACTTGATAATTACCTTATTTCACTATTAAAAGGGGTACCGAAAACACGGATTTACCGCATTGTCCGTAAAGGTGAAGTGCGCGTTAATAAAGGTCGCGTGTCAATCAATTACCGTTTGAAAAGTAATGACATCGTGCGAATACCCCCTGTGCGGGTCGCTCAGCGGGATGATGATGCTGTGCACATCCCGACTGCATTGAAATATGCGCTGGAAAATCAGATTTTGTATGAGGACAATGACTTTATTGTGTTAAATAAACCCTCAGGCTTTGCTGTGCACGGTGGAAGCGGTATCCAATCGGGCGTTATTGAGGCGCTTAGAGCGCTGAGGTCTGAGCAATCCTTTCTGGAATTGGTGCATCGTATTGATAAAGAGACGTCGGGGTGCTTGTTGGTTGCCAAAAAGCGGACTATCCTGAATAAACTTCATGACATGTTTCGAGGTGATGGCATACAAAAAACCTATCTGGCTTTGTTAGCTGGCCAATGGAATCGGAAAAAACAATGGGTCAATGTCGCATTGAGGAAGAATGTCAGTCAGGGCGGAGAACGCATGGTGGTCGTCAGTAAAACGGGAAAACCCTCAGAAACCTTGTTTACCCGCTTGCAGAAATTTCAAACCTGTACGCTGGTCAAAGCGCAGCCTAAGACTGGCCGGACGCATCAAATTCGGGTGCATGCGGCCTGGTTAGGCTATCCTTTGGTGGGCGATGATCGCTACGGCGAAACGGAAGACAATCGTTTTTTTCGAAAAAAAGGTTATAAACGCTTGTGTTTGCATGCGCATGAACTGCAATTTAAACACCCGGCAAATGGTCAACCCTTAACCGTCGTCGCGCCTCTACCAGAACAATTACAAACGCTGATTGATCATGAACAGTAAATCTATCAGGCTTATCATTTTCGATTGGGATGGCACGCTGGTCGATTCTATTGGCTGGATCGTCCATTGCATGCAATATGCGGCTGAACAGTGTCATGTTGATGTGCCGGAAGAACAAGCCGCGCGCAATATCATCGGTTTAAGCATAGAGCGGGCCATGGACGAACTGTTTCCCGGATTAAATACAACCCAACGGGAACATTTGATTCAAACCTACAGTCAACGCTTTTTCACAAAAAATATCAGCCCTGACGATGTTTTTACAGGTGTGCCTGAGTTGTTGGCGCAGCTAAAGGCGCAAGGCTATTTGCTGGCCGTGGCAACGGGCAAACGCAGTACCGGTCTGGCCAAAGCCATGCAGGGAACGGGGCTGAATGCATTTTTTGATATGACGCGCGGGGTTGACCAGGCGGCATCGAAACCCGATCCGCTGATGCTGGAACAAATTATGCAGCAGTTGCGGGTTGATAAGGCCCAGACGCTTATGGTCGGTGATTCGATTCATGATCTGCAAATGGCGCAAAATGCGCAAATTGATGCCGTCGCCGTCAGTTGCGGAGCGCACTCTGAAGCCCGGTTACAACACTATAATCCCTGCGCCTGTTTACAGCAGACAATCGATCTGATTCATATTCTTTAACATAGAGACAAGGTATATAAATTTTATGGAAAATCCACAGGATAATAATGTACAAAAGGAAGCTCGGCCGCATGACTGGGAAAAAGGAATTATCGAAAAACTGGCCTATGCCTCATTAGATGAGCAACGAAAGGCGCGCCGATGGGGAATTCTATTCAAAACCCTGACGCTTGCCTATTTGATCGCTATTTTGGTTATTGCCATGTATCCCCGCTTAAAATCCGAAATTACGACGGGGACACAACAGCATGCCGCTGTTGTGAATGTGCAAGGCATCATTGCAGAAGGCAAGCCAGCTGGCGCCGAAAATATTATCGATGGCTTGCGCGATGCGTTTAAGGATAAAAATACAAAAGGGGTTATTTTAAATATCAATTCGCCGGGGGGCAGTCCGGTGCAGGCCCATTATGTCTATCAGGAAATTTTGCGCTTGAAGGAAAAACATCCCGGTATTCCGATCTATGCCGCGGTCAGCGACATTTGCGCTTCGGGTGGTTATTACATTGCCGCCGCCGCAGACAAGATTTTTGTCGATCAGGGCAGTATTATCGGCTCCATAGGTGTTATTATGAACGGTTTCGGTTTTGTCGATGCGATGAAAAAAGTAGGCGTCGAAAGACGGTTGTTTACCGCCGGAAGACACAAGGCCCTGCTTGATCCATTTTCGCCGGTTAAGCCCGATGAGACGCAGCATATGCAAACGTTGCTGGACGAGGTTCATCAGCAATTTATCGACGCCGTTAAAAAAGGCCGGGGTGAACGCCTGGCCAATGATCCCGATTTATTTAGCGGCCTGGTCTGGACTGGCGCACAAGGCATAAAATTAGGATTAGCCGATGACTATGGCAATGTCGACTCAGTCGCGCGTGATGTCATCGGTACCGAACACAAGGTTGATTTTACACCTCAGGAAAAATTACTGGATCGATTGACAGGGAAATTTGGCGCCGCTTTTGGACAGGCTTTAGGCAGTTATGTACAAAGTATGAGTCTGCAATAAGTTTTATTCAGTGTCGATTCATTACCTATGATCTAAACTATCATCCAATAACTTACTGTTTTAGAGCCTTATGCAAAAAATTATTTTTGTTTTTATTATTTCGGGTTGTTGTTTTGTGCCAGTGCTCAGCGCGCTGGAAATGCCTGCGAATGTAAGTTTGGATGAGGCCGTCAAGCGAATCAACGCAGAAAAAACAGGCAAGGTGCTGGCTACCAAAGTTGAAACTGTTGACGGCCAAAAAATTTATGTGATTAAGATATTAACCGCTGAAGGCATCATTCAATATCTCAAAATTGATGTTGCAAGCGGTAAAGTGGTTGAATGACATGCGAATTCTAGTGGTCGAGGATGAACAGATTTTACGCCAGCAAATGTGTGATTTTTTTGCAACGAAAGGCTTTGCTGTCGATGCGGCCGGGACGGGCAAAGAGGGCGTTTATCTAGCCAGTGAATACCCGATTGATATTGCGATTGTCGATATCGGTTTGCCTGATTTTTCAGGCATTGAATTGATTAAACAGCTCCGCCAACAAAATAACGCATTGCCGGTTTTATTGTTGACGGCGCGAAATCGCTGGCAAGATAAAGTGGAAGGCCTTGAAGCGGGTGCCGATGATTATTTGATCAAACCGTTTCACTATGAAGAACTCATGGCGCGTATCAACGCACTGTTGCGCCGCGCCCAAGGGAATGCACATCCGGTTTTGAGTTTCGCCAATATCAAACTGGATACGCTGTCACAAGAGGTTTCGGTTGACGATAGCCCAATCGAACTGACGGCGTTTGAATACAAGGTGTTGGAATATTTAATGTTCCATCAGGGCGAAGTCGTTTCAAAATCGGTATTGACCGAACATATCTATAATGAAGATTTTGACCGGGACAGCAATGTTATCGAAGTCTTTATCGGTCGCCTGCGTAAAAAACTCGACCCGGACGGTATCACTAAACCCATAGAAACCTTGCGCGGACGCGGATACCGTATTCCATTACCGGATGATGTGATAGTGTAGTCCCGTGAAATTTAATTCACTCAGGTTCAGGCTGGTCATCACCGCGGGTCTGGTTCTGGTTATATTCTTCGTTATCGTTGGTTTTGTGTTAGAGCAAGCCTTCGAACGCAGTGTCGAACAAGCCCTGAAAGAAAAGCTGCGTATTCAGATTTATGCGTTGCTGTCGGTGGCTGAAATGGACAAGGCCTTACGCCTGAAGATGCCGAAAGCACTCCGTGAACCGCGTTTCAATCATCCCGCCTCAGGGCTTTATGCCATGATTCATTTATCGGACGGCTCACGGATGTGGCGCTCGCCCTCCGCTGTAGGTATTGATCTAGCCTCTCCAGAAAATTTGCCGCAAGGCAAGTTTGTATTTCAGAAAACCCCAGAATTCTATGTTTTACATTATGCCGTTTTGTGGGAAAGTCAGGATAAATTTCAACGCGCCTATATTTTTACCGTTGCCGAAGATGCGACGATTGTTGATCAGCAAGTCGTGCGTTTCCGCATGATTTTAATGCGCTGGTTATCGGCGGCGGTGTTTTTATTATTATTGATTCAAATCGGATTATTACGCTGGGGATTGAAGCCGTTAAACCGGATCGGGCATGATCTGAAGTCGATCGAAAATGGTGTCAAGCCAAGCCTTGATGGCCGCTATCCATCAGAGCTTGAAGGGCTGGTCAACAGCTTGAATGGCCTGATTCGGAGTGAAAGAGCGCATATGGAACGCTATCGCAATACATTGGCAGATTTGGCGCATAGCCTGAAAACGCCGTTGGCGATTTTACAAGGCAGCGTCCATAAAGATGCCATGGCGCCTGAAATCATCCAGATGCAAATCAGCCGCATGAATGACATTGTGGAATATCAACTGCAAAAAGCTGTGGCAAAAGGCCAAAAGAAAATAACCGGGCGTACGGATCTGGTCAGCGTCACGCAAAAAATCATTAGTTCACTGGAAAAAGTCTATCATGACAAAGCGATCGATTTTTCATCCAGGCTGCCGGAAACCTGTCCTGTGTATTGTGAGGAAGGTGATTTATACGAAATAATTGGCAATCTGTTGGACAATGCGGCCAAATGGTGTCGGCACCACGTCAATGTGTCGCTGAAAACACCAGACGATAATGATTATTCCATTGTGCTGATTATCGAAGATGACGGCCCCGGCATTGCTGCCAATAAAATTCAGCATATTCTACAGCGTGGCATGCGTGCCGATGAAAACACGGCAGGGCACGGTATCGGCATGGCGGTGGTGAATGAATTGTTGGGCTTGCTGAATGGTAAACTGGTTGCGGCTAAGTCCGAAGATTTAGGCGGCATGCAATGGCAGGTTTTTCTACCCTGAAAAAAACGACAGTAAGCTATTGCCTATTTGCTCGGATTGCTGCATAATACGCGCTCTTTCAGGCTTGCCCTGAAACATTATGGTTGCCGTATCGGTCCTCTCGCAACGATACGCTGTAAACCCCGCCAGGCCCGGAAGGGAGCAACGGTAGCAGCGGATTCGTGTGCCGGGATGTGGCTGGTATGGCAACCACCCATATTCTATACTCTTCGAGTCTCTATGGCTTATCAGGCTCTAGCCAGAAAATGGCGCCCCCGGACGTTTTCAGAAATTGTAGGTCAGCAACACGTCAGCCAATCGCTGATTCATGCACTACAGCATAACAGACTGCATCATGCCTATTTGTTTACCGGCACGCGTGGCGTCGGCAAAACGACGATTGCCCGAATTCTGGCCAAAGCGATCAACTGCGAAAATCTGACTGACTTCAACCCGTGCGGCCAATGCGCCGTTTGTCAGGCTTTCGATCAAGGCCGGTTTATGGATTTGATTGAGGTTGATGCGGCCTCGCGCACCAAGGTTGAAGATACCCGGGATTTGCTCGATAACGTGCAATATGCGCCCAATCAGGGACGCTATAAAGTGTATCTGATCGATGAAGTGCATATGTTGTCGGGACACAGCTTCAATGCCTTGCTGAAAACCCTGGAAGAGCCGCCCGAACATGTCAAGTTTTTACTGGCGACCACCGACCCGCAGAAGATTCCGGTCACGATCTTATCGCGTTGCCTGCAATATAATCTGAAGCGTCTTTATCCTGAGCAGATTGAAAAACAAATGGCATTTATTCTGCAACAGGAAGGCATCGAATTTGAAGCAAATGCCCTGGCGCTTTTAGCGCGCGTGGCTGACGGCAGCATGCGCGATGGCTTGAGTATACTGGATCAGGCGATTGCCTACGGCAATGGTGCTGTGGACTATCAAACCGTTTTGCAAATGCTGGGCACGGTATCTGAACAGTCCTTGAATGCCTTATTGGAAGCGCTGGCTGCGAATGATGGATTGGCCGTACTCAATAAAGTCGCTGAAATGGCCGATTTAACCCCGGATTTTGCCGATAGCTTGCAACAACTGTTGCGCATGCTGCACCGAATTGCCTTGACGCAGCAAATTCCGGCGCGTACCGAATATGAATTTGATCCCGCCTTTATTCAACAAATGGCTGAACAAATACCGCCGGAAGATGCCCAATTGTTTTATCAAATTGGCGTGATGGGACAAAAAGAACTGGATTTGGCGCCTGACCCACGTACCGGCTTTGAAATGATTCTGCTGCGTATGCTGGCCTTCAGACCGGTGACTGCTGCATCAACGACGCAGGTGTCGGCGCCATCATCACAAAATAAACACACTGTCGTGACCAAAAACGTCACGCCGAAAGCAACGACTGTCCCAGCCGCAAAAGAACCGCAGACAGCGCCTCCGGTCGAAACAGCGCCGACATCACCTGATATACAACCGCAAAATGACTGGCAGGCGATGATCAATGCGATGAATCTGCGTGGCATGACGCGGGAGTTGGCTAATAACTGTCTGTTTGACGGCGTCGATGAACAATATTGCTATTTAAGCATCGAACCTTCGCATAAAAACCTGTTGGGTGGAAAAAGTGAAGAGAAACTGCTGAAAGCCTTGCAAACCTATTACAATAGACCGCTTAAATTGAAAATAAGCGTTGAAAAAACGGATAAAATAACACCGGCCAAAAAGGCGCGCTTACAACAGCAAGCCGCGCAACAAGCGGCCGTCGAAGCCATCAATAACGATGACAATGTTAGCGCCTTAAAAGCAGAATTTGATGCCCGTGTGGCAACCGATAGTATCGAACCGATTAAATAGCAGGAGAAATGTATGAAAAATGCACTGGGCAATATTATGCAACAAGCCCAAAAAATGCAGGAAGACATGAAAAAGGTTAAGGAAGAGCTGGAGAATATGGAAATCGCCGGTGAATCCGGTGGTGGTCTGGTCAAAATTATCATGACTGGAAAACGGGAAGTTAGAAAAATCAGTATTGATGACTCCTTGGTGAACGATGATAAGGACATGCTGGAAGATTTAGTTGCTGCGGCTGTCAACGACGCGGTCAGAAAAGTCAATAAAACCAAAAAAGAAAAAATGGCTGATGTGACGGCTGGTATCCCGTTACCGCCTGGTTTCCAGATGCCATTTTAAATGTCAGAAACAGGACTGGTTAAACAACTGATCCGTAGCTTGACCTGCCTGCCTGGCGTCGGTCCCAAATCGGCCCAGCGCATGGCGTTTCATCTGCTGCAACATGACCGCAGCGGTGGCCAGCATTTAAGTCAGGTGTTACAGCAAGCCATGGTTCAAATCCGGCATTGCGAAAGCTGCCGCACCCTGACTGAACAAACACGCTGTGAACTCTGTCAGCATCCGGGGCGGGACGATTCGGTATTATGCGTGGTCGAAAGCCCGGCCGATGTCTGGGTGATTGAGCAGTCTACCGCGTTTAAAGGCCGCTATTTTGTACTGCATGGACATTTGTCGCCGATTGACGGCATCGGCCCCGATGAATTAGGTTTTGATATACTGGAACACAAACTCGCCAGCGCTGACTTGAAAGAAGTCATTCTGGCTACGAACGCCACAGTCGAAAGCGAGGCGACCGCACATTTAATCGCTGAAATGAGTCAAAAACAGCATATCAAGGCAACCCGTATTGCTCATGGCGTACCGATGGGGGGCGAGCTGGAATATATCGACAGCAACACCCTGATTCATGCCTTTAAAGGGCGGCAAACGCTTTAAAAACAAGAGGACTTAAGATGACAGACTGTCTATTTTGTAAAATGGCGAACGGGGAAATCAAGCCCGATATCGTCTTCGAAGATGACACCGTGTTGGCGTTTCGGGATATTAACCCGCAAGCGCCGGTGCATATCCTGATTATCCCCAAACAACATATCGCAACATTAAATGATTTGGATAATGTTGAGCTGGCCGGAACCCTGCTGTTGACGGCAAGCAAAATCGCCCGTCAGGAAAATCTGGCGGAAGAGGGCTATCGCACGGTATTCAATTGTAATCAACAGGGCGGACAAGAGGTTTACCATATCCATCTCCACCTGTTAGGTGGCCGCCAAATGACATGGCCCCCGGGTTGATATCCAGTTGTTAGATTGCTATAAGAAAATAAATATGGAACCCAATGATAAAAATCACTGGTTTTTTTCAAGCGCTTTCAATGCTTAAAGTTTTTGGTTTCCCTTTTGTAGCATCCAAATATTTATGGCAGAACAACAGATAGGAAGCATGAAATGGCAATAACGATAGAAGAGATTGAAAAGACTGTAGCGCGGTTGCCGCCAGACCAACTGAAGAAATTTCGTGCCTGGTACGAGAGGTTTGATGCTGATGCGTGGGATGAACAAATTGAAGAGGATATTAAGGCGGGTGCGTTAGATGCCTTGGCAGAGGCAGCGATAGCTGATCACAAAGAAGGGAAAACAAAGCGATTGTGAATCACTTTGCCAGTCCATCATTCTGGTCAGCTTATGAGATTCTACCGCCATCACTAAAACGCGTCGCGGATAGAAAATACGAACTCATCAAAGCAAACCCCGATCATCCATCGCTGCACTTCAAGAAAATCGACCGTTACTGGTCTGTTCGTATAGGAATGCACTATCGGGCTTTAGCCGTAGACGTTGAAAACGGTTTACTCTGGTTCTGGATTGGAAGCCATGCGGAATATGACAAACTCATTAAGCCATAAACAAAGCGCTACACCGGAGGAAGCTTCCGTTGCGCGCCCTTGCCATCAATAAACCAGGTCGATATGTTGAAAACAGGACACTTTAATACGCTCAAAATCATCAGAAAACGCGATGATAGCGTTTGGCTGGAGAGCGCAGAAGAGCAGGATCTGATGCTGCAAGACCCGGCTGTCGCCGATAAACAGGAAGGCGATACGCTCGACGTGTTTATTTACACCGATGGTCAGGGTGGATTGCTCGCCACGCTTAAAACACCCAAGGCACAAGTCGGTGAGGTGGCCTTTTTGCCGGTGGTGGCGACAACCCGGGTTGGTGCCTTTTTAGACTGGGGTCTGCCAAAAGATTTATTTGTTCCGTTCAGCGAACAAAAACAAAAAATGCAAGTGGGGCGCTCCTATCTGGTACGCTTGTTTCTGGACGAAGACAATCGCATCGCAGCCTCAGCCATGCTGGATGATTTTATTCTGGATGAAGCGGTTTATCTCAAACAGGACGATGAGGTTGATATAATTATCGCCGGACAGACCGAGTTAGGCTACAAAGCCGTGGTTAATCATAAATTCTGGGGGCTGCTGTACAAAAATGAAACCTTCCAACCGTTAAAAATCGGCCAGCAATGTCAAGCGTATATCAAACAGATTCGTCCGGACAAGCGTATTGATCTGAGGCTTGATCGGGCCAAATTCGCCGATAAAGTCGATCAGGTTTCTGATGCCATCATGCAGCACATCCAACAGAACGGTGGTCGTATGGCGCTGAATGACAAAAGTGCGCCAGAAGCCATTTACCGGCAATTCGGCGTCAGTAAAAAAATATTCAAACAGGCCATCGGTCGCTTGTATAAAGCACGCCAGATCGACATCACCGAAAACGGCATTAATCAAGTCAACACGCCGTCCGCATAAGCGTTTTTTTCCAATCAACCGGTCACAAAGACAGCATCATGGGCTTACAGGAAAACTTTGAAAAACTGCCACTAAAGGATTTTACCGAAAAGGCGTATCTGGATTACTCCATGTACGTCATTTTAGACCGCGCCTTACCGCATATTGGTGATGGCCTTAAACCCGTGCAACGACGTATCGTCTATGCCATGTCAGAACTGGGCCTGAGCGCACTGGCAAAATACAAAAAATCCGCGCGTACGGTCGGTGATGTCCTGGGTAAATATCATCCGCATGGCGATTCAGCCTGCTATGAAGCGATGGTCATTATGGCTCAGCCCTTTGCCTATCGTTATCCGCTGATTGATGGTCAAGGTAACTGGGGGTCAAGCGATGACCCCAAATCGTTTGCGGCCATGCGTTATACCGAATCACGACTGACACCTTATGCCCAAACGCTGCTCAGCGAATTAGGCCAGGGCACGGTGGAATGGGTGGATAATTTTGATGGCACCCTGAAAGAACCGGAATTATTACCCGCCCGCCTGCCCAATGTACTGTTGAATGGCACCATGGGCATTGCCGTCGGTATGGCGACTGATATTCCTCCGCATAATCTGCGCGAAGTGGCTGGCGCCTGCATACAACTGCTGGACGACCGGGAAACCCCGCTGGAAAAGTTGATGACGGCGATTAAAGGCCCGGATTATCCAACCGAAGCTGAAATCATCAGTCCCCGGAGCGACATCGAAAAAATCTACCAGACCGGTAATGGTTCGATCAAAATGCGGGCCAAATATGAGACAGAAGATCATAATATCGTCATTACCGCCTTGCCGCATCATGTCTCTGGCGCTAAATTGATGGAACAGATTGCCGCGCAAATGCTGGCTAAAAAACTGCCGATGATTGAAGATTTACGGGATGAATCTGATCATGAAAATCCGACCCGGCTGGTGATTATCCCCAAATCGCGTCGCGTGGATACCGAGGCGGTCATGTCGCATTTGTTTGCGACTACCGATCTGGAAAAAAATTACCGCGTCAATCTCAACATGATTGGCTTAAATGGCAAACCGCAGGTCAAACCGCTGCGCCAGATTCTGACCGAATGGCTGACGTTTCGAACCGAAACCGTGCGCCGGCGTCTGCAACACCGGCTGGATAAGGTGCTGGCGCGTCTGCACATTCTGGAAGGTTTGTTAATCGCCTTTTTAAATATTGACGAAGTCATTCATATTATTCGCACCGAAGATGAGCCTAAACCGATATTGATGAGCCGTTTCGGTATAACTGATATTCAAGCCGAAGCGATTCTGGAATTAAAGCTGCGCCACCTGGCCAGGCTTGAAGAAATGAAAATCCGTGGTGAACAGGAAGAGCTGGAACAGGAACGCAAGGCATTGGAAAAAACATTGGCATCACCGCGTTTGCTGAACCGGCTGATCCGCAAGGAAATCGAACGTGATGCGGAAAAATATGGCGATGACAGACGCTCGCCCATCGTCGAACGCGCCGCCGCCCATGCGCTGGACACCACGGCATTGATTTCAAATGAACCGGTGACCATTATTCTGTCGCAAAAAGGCTGGATCCGCGCCGCTAAAGGCCATGATTTTGATGCCAAAAGCTTGAACTATCGCGCCGGTGACGGCTTCCTCGACTGCGCCTATGGCCGCACTACACAACCGGTCTACGTGCTGGATTCAACTGGCCGGGTGTACATGACTACTGCCCATGATCTGCCTTCGGCACGCAGCCAGGGCGAACCGTTGACCGGTCGGTTTAAGCCGCCGGCAGGTGCCTTGTTCAGTTACCTTTTGGCCGGTGAGGATGAAGACAGCGTCATCATGGCCAGCGATCAAGGCTATGGCTTCAGGCTGCAACTGCAAGACCTGCAAACCAAAAACAAAGCCGGCAAAGCCGTGTTGACCCTGCCGGAAGGCGCCGCCATCCTCAAACCGGCCAAAATCAATGCCGTTGACGACGATTTGCTGGCGGTTGTTACGCAACAAGGACGGCTGTTGATTTTTCCTGTGGCCGAATTACCGGCCCTGAAAAAAGGTAAAGGTAACAAACTCATCCAGATTCCACCGGCGGATTTAAAGGCTGGGAATGATCGCGTTATCGATATTCAAGTCTTTAGTCCCGGTCAGGACTTAGTGATTTTATCGGGCAAACGCCATTTAACCCTGAAACAAGTCGATATTGAACATTATTCAGCCAGCCGCGCCAAACGAGGCCTGCATTTACCACGTGGATTTCAGCGCGTAGAGGCTTTGGATGTCAAATCATAAAACGGGAGGACAACGCAAACGATGAAAATACGGTTGAATAAAAGCCTGATCACCAATCTTGTTGCGCTTGGCATCATAGTCGCCGCCTATTGCAGTCCGTATCAAGCCGAATTATTGAAATCAATCGGCTTTTTTGCCTTGTCGGGGGCGGTCACCAACTGGTTGGCGATTTATATGCTGTTTGAAAAAGTCCCCTTGCTCTACGGCTCCGGCATCATTCCCAATCGCTTTGAAGAATTTAAATCGTCCATCAAGGCATTGATGATGCAACAATTCTTTACCGCCGAGAATATCGAGAAATTTATTGAAAAAGAAGAACAGCAGGGCAGTCATGCCCTGAATCTCGACCCCTTGCTCAATGCCGTCGATTACGACAAGATTTATGATGGGCTGGTCAGCGCCATCATGGAATCCTCATTCGGCGCCATGTTGCAAATGATGGGCGGCGTGGAAGCGCTTGTCTCCTTAAAAGAACCGTTTAAAGAAAAAATCCAGACCATTCTGACCGAAATGGTTGAATCGGAACGCTTCCACAACGCCTTGCAACATAGCCTGAATGCCGAAAAAATATCGCAAGACATCACCCTGAGAATCGAGGCTGTCATCGACAAACGCCTGAATGAACTCACGCCGCAACAGGTCAAGGAAATGGTACAGACCATCATCCGTGAACATCTCGGCTGGCTGGTGGTCTGGGGCGGCGTATTCGGTGGCTTGCTTGGTGCAGCCTTCAGCTTTATTTAACCCCCATGACAAGCTCACTATCCTTACATTACGATGAATATGGCGAGGCTGGAAAACCGGTCTTGATTATTCTGCACGGTTTTTTTGCCTCATCCCGGAACTGGCGCTCCATCGCACGTCAATTACAACGCGATTATCATATCCTGGTGCCGGATCAACGCAATCACGGCGCATCGCCCCATGCAGAACCTATGGACTATCCAACGATGGCACAGGATATGGTCGATTTTTTGCAGCAGCGGGGGCTCACCAAAGCCCATTTTTTCGGCCACAGCATGGGCGGCAAGGTGGCGATGTGGCTGGCCCTGAACCATCCTGAACGGATTGACAAATTGATCGTCGGTGATATTTCCCCGACTGCCTATCAACACAGTTTTGATAGCCCCATTGAGGCCTTGAAAGCTATTCCACTTGATCAGATCCAGAACCGTAAACAAGCCGATCACTATCTGGGTCAGGCTATTGCGGATGAAAGCTATCGTCAATTCTTGCTGCAAAACCTGATATTACAGCAAGGCGAATACCGCTGGCGGGTCGATTTGGATATTTTTCAACGTCATGCCGATAATATCGTCGGCTTTCCAAGCCTTGAAAGCGAAAAGCAATACACAGAACCCGTCTTATTTCTGGGCGGGGCAGAATCTGATTATATTCGTGAGAATGATGTCTATCGTTATTTTCCCAATGCGATTATTCACTATCTGCCTAACGCCGCCCATTGGCTGCATGTGCAGGCGCCAGATGAATTCTGTGCGGCAGTAAGACAATTTATAGGGCGTTGAAACATCTTTATGAAAGGCCTGGTTGTTCTTGATAAAACCTTTGCTGAGAGTAAACAATGAATGACGCGGATATCCGCTGGCAACAGCGTTTTGCTAATTTTCAACGTGCTTTTCTGTTATTGCGTGAAGC
>Ga0114934_10000929_pt1 | contig 19037 bp, 17 predicted proteins | sample 4SBtaG_2_FD_99695 | JGI IMG/M metagenome (GOLD analysis project Ga0114934, IMG submission 99695) | Deep subsurface microbial communities from Kolumbo volcano to uncover new lineages of life (NeLLi) - 4SBTROV10_white metaG | ecosystem: Environmental > Aquatic > Marine > Volcanic ...
AGAGCATCAATTTTATATTTTTTTATATTTTCATACGCCTGTTTTTGTCCCTGCTCTGTTTTAAATTTTTTACTACGAGCAGAATATAATATAGTGCCTCCACGATTTATAATTCCGCCAACATCTCGACTAGTCAATTCTTTTATATCACCATCAATCAAGCCTTCATAACCTCGATAGATTCCATATACTTTGATATTATTGTACAAAGCCCCACGAACCACACCTCGTACAGCAGGATTCATCCCAGAAGAATCACCACCACTAGTCATTATCGCAATTGTTTTTATCATAATTTTCCTCTATATTTTTCGTTTTCTCAAAAAAGTAGGCATATCATAATCCTCTTCTTCAGGCAAAACCTTAATTGAATTTTGCATTTGGCGTTTTCTGACAACAGCAGGAACATCTAAATCATCTCCAGTGTAAACATGAAAAGTGCGCTTAGGTGGTTGAATTTCTTGTTTTACTTCATCTGTCTGTGGAAAACCAGTTGCCAATACAGTTACTCTTACTTCATCATTCATAGTCTCATCTGTAACAGTTCCAAAAATTATCGTCGCATCTTCATCAACTTCTCGTTTAACAACAGTTGCAATTTCATCAACTTCAAATAAAGTCAAATCATTACCACCAGTAATATTCAAAACAACACCATTGGCTCCTTGGATAGAAACATTTTCAAGCAAAGGACTATTAATAGCATTTTCCACAGCTTCAATGCCTCTATTTTCACCATGGCCAACACCAAGTCCCATTAAAGCTCCACCCTTATTTTCCATAATTGTTTTCACATCAGCAAAATCAACGTTCACTTCTCCACGAATTGTAATAATATCTGAAATTCCCTGTACACCTTGCCTTAGAATATCATCAGACAACAAAAAAGCATCTTCAATAGAAGTTTTTTTATCAACCATTTTCAATAAATTTTGATTAGGAATAACAATCATGGTATCAACTGATTTGACCAATTTTTCCATACCTTTTTTAGCAATAGCCATTTTTCTTTGGCCTTCAAATCCAAAAGGCGTAGTCACAACTCCTACAACAAGCACACCCAAATTTTTAGCAATTTCAGCAATAATAGGTGACGCTCCTGTACCTGTACCACCGCCCATACCAGCTGTAATAAACACCATATCTGTATCTTTTAAGATTGCTTCAATTTCATCTCTAGCTTCAGTGGCAGCTTTTTCACCGACTTCAGGTTTAGCGCCCGCACCAAGACCTCTAGTTGATTCTCGACCCAATACTAATTTGTTTGGAACTGGCAAAGAATTTAAAACTTGCAAATCAGTATTAAGGGCATAAAATTCGACGCCTTTAAGGCCATATTGCACCATTCGTTTTGTGGCATTTCCACCTGCCCCACCTACACCAATCACTTTAATTTTGTTGGTCGGAGTAATTGTGTCTTGAACTAAATTAATCATTTTTTTTCTCCTTTTTTAAAAAAATTCTTTCAGCCAACTCACCATACGCTCAAAAATATCAGAAAAACTTGAACCAGCTGATTTTGTATTTTTAAATATTTTTTTTACATCTATATTTTTATAACCGTACAACACCAAGCCTACAGCAGTTGAATAAATAGGATTAGCAACTTGTTCATTTAATCCTTGTACACCTACGGGGTACCCTATTCGTACAGGCATTTTTAAAACTTTTTCTGCTAAATATTCAGTTCCTTTTAAAAGAGATCCTCCACCAGTAAGGACAACGCCACCTGAAATTAAATCTTTAAATCCTGTTGACTCTAATTCTCGATCAATTAAATCAAAAATTTCAATTTCTCTTGCTTCAACAATCTCTGTCAATTCACTTAAAGAACACTGTCTCCTGTCTCGACCTGCAATTGATGGTAAATCAATTTTTATATCATCCTCAATCAAATTTTGCGCAGCTATAGCAAAATCTTTTTTGATTTTTTCAGCCGTAACATTAGGAATACGCAATCCTACTGAAATATCATTAGTCACATGATTTCCACCAATAGATAAAACTCCAGTGTGCCAAATACTTCCATTAATATACATAACAAGATCAGTGGTTCCACCACCTAAATCAATCAATACTTCGCCTAATTCTTTTTCCTCTTGTGACATAACAGCCTTAGATGAGGCAAAAGGTTGCAATACAATATCATTCACCTGGTAACCTGCTCTATTAATACTTTTTACAATATTTTCCGCTGAAGTGACAGCACCTGTAACAATGTGGGCTTCTACTTCAAGACGACTACCCGACATTCCTACAGGTTCTTTAATTCCATCCTGATCATCTACCTTAAATTCTTGAGTAAAAACATGAATGACTTCTCTATCCATAGGAATTGAAATCGCTTTAGCAGAATCTATAGCTCGATTTACATCAGCTTTCGTGATTTCTCTATTTCGGCTTGAAATAGCAACCATACCTCTGGTATTTATTCCTTTTATATGACCTCCAGCTATTCCAGCATAAACAGAGTCGACTTCTACACCAGCTGTGAGTTCAGCTTCTTCAATAGACTTCGTAATAGAATCGACTGTACTGTCAATATTGACAACAACACCTTTGCGAAGACCATAAGAAGGCGCTACTCCGACTCCAAGAATTTCAATACCAGATGGTCTTACTTGACCAATTACAGTACAGACTTTTGTAGTTCCTATGTCTAATCCGACAATAATATCATCTAATTTTGGCATTTTTCTCTCCTTACATTTTTTGAGATAAAACTAAGTTACTTCCAATAGAAATAACAGATTGAATGGCATCATAATTTTCGTACAAAGACAAAAGAGCATCCATTTTTTTAAAAAGAAAATAATTAAATTCTTCTGTCTTTAGAGGAAAATTTTTATCAGTCATCCATATTTTATAATACACATGACTATATAATTTTCTTAAATTAACTTCATTAACCAGATTATATAATTCAGAATTATTTTGTTTTAGTTTTTCTAAAACTTCTAAAACATTCAAAATAGACTTATTTTGAATTCTATCACCAGGATACATTTTATTCAAACCAGCGTAAGTAATAATTGGCAAATCCATTGTTTTAATAACTTTATTTTCAGCTAAAAGCACACCTTCTGAATCTACGGAAATTAATTGGTGGAAAGGTCTATGTCTCACATTTAGAATAGCAATAGCCTTTCTTTCCTCGATAGTGACTTCCAAAGCATCAGGCCATTTTCTTCTAATAACAACTGTTTTTGTAATAGGAATCTCTTTTAGTTTGCCTTTCACTACAGAAATAGGAAAAGTCAAGATAGGATTACCAATATATTTGTTTAAAACTGTTTTAAACATGGGTATACTAGAAGGGCTTTGAGTCTTGATATGAATAGTCTTAATTTTAAAATAATCAATATTAACGAGAACTCTATAGCCCATAAAAATAGATATTGATAAAGAAAAAACAATAACTATCAAGCTAATAAAGCGCCAAATTTTTTTAGTTCGAATTTTTTTTGCTTCTTTTTTATAATCGACACTATGCTTCATAATTATCCTTTTAAATCTGCTGTCAATAAAATTTTTTCAACTAAATCTTCAAATTCCAATCCAAAAGCTTTAGCTTCTTGTGGAAGATCACTAGTTGAAGTCATACCTGGAATAGCATTAATTTCTAAAATCCAAAATTTATCATCTTTGACAATAAAATCTACACGACCACAACTTCGACCACCTACAACTGTAAAAGCACGCTCAGCGATTTTTTGAATTTGTTTTGTAAGATTTTTACTTAAATGAGCTGGAACTATAAAATCAGTCATACCATCAGTATATTTCGCCTCAAAATCATAAAAATCATTATGAGGGACTAATTCTAAAATTGGCAAAGCAAAAAACTTATGATTCTCTTCTAAAATACCCACAGTCATTTCTCTGCCTTTTACAAACTCTTCTACCATAAGAGAATCATAATCTTTGATACTCTGCACTATGAGATCCTCTAATTCTCTTTTATCTTGTGCTATATGAATTCCAACACTTGAGCCCTCTTTATTGGGTTTAATAATAAGAGGAAAATTTAAAGTAATATTATTTAATTTTTTATCAATATCATCTTGCTTGGACACAATCAAATCTTCTAAAACAGGCAAATGATTATAGGCTAAAATTTCTTTTGTTTTTTTCTTATCCAAAGTTAAGGCACTAGCTAAAATGCCTGAACCTGTATAAGGAATTTTTAACAATTCCAAGAGACCTTGTACACTACCATCTTCACCAGGAGAACCATGGGTGATTAGATAAACTTTTTCTATTTTTTCTTTTTTCAAATCTTCAGCAATATTTTGGGTTAATTCTATTTTTATCACATTATAATTTTTCTTTTTTAATGCCTGATATACATTTTCAGCTGAACGCCTTGACACAGATGATTCACTGGAAGGTCCACCATAAATAATAGCAATTTTCTCGTTCACTCAAATTCTCCTAAAAATTCAATCTCAGGAACAAGCTGAATCTTCATTTCTTCCTTTACTTTCCCTTGTACAAATTTAATTAAATCATAAATATCCTGAGATTTAGCATTTCCTTTATTTATAATAAAATTACTATGTTTTTTTGAAATTTCAGCATCGCCTCTTTTTTCTCCTTGTAATCCCAAATCATTTATTATTTTATAAGCTTTCAAACCTTGAGGATTTCTGAAAATAGAACCTGCACATTTTTTCCCAATCGGCTGAGACAATTTCCTTTTGTGTTTCCATTCTTCCATACGAGTTTTTATTTTTTTTTGTTCACCTTCTTGAAGTCTCAATTCCACTGATAGAATGATGTCTTTTGACTTCTGTAAAAAACTATATCTATAACCATAATCAAAAGGAGGTGTATAAGATTTCACTTTTTCTTCTTTATTAGACCAAACGACTATTTCAGAAATTTTTTCAAATATTGTGCTATTATAAGCTCCAGCATTCATATAAACAGCTCCCCCAATAGTACCAGGAATATTCACAGCAAACTCTAATCCACTTAAACCTGCCTCCATGGCCATATGGGATAACTTTATCAAAGAAAAGCCCCCGCCAACTCGTATATGTTTCTCTTTTATTTTTATATTAGCTAAATCTTTACTCAAAACTAAAACAATTCCATTTAACCCTTTATCAGAAACTAAAATATTAGAACCCTTTCCAATGACATAGACAGGCCAATTTTCTTTTTTACTCACTGCTAAAATATATTCTAATTCAGTTATATTTCGCACTTTTACAAAAGCTGTAACATTTCCACCAGTTCCAAAAGTTGTTGCTTTTTTCATTGGGTAGTCAAGTTTATATTGCAAATTCATATTATCAAATGTATCCATCAGGATAGATTTTTGCATCTTTTTATTTTCCTTTTAAATAATTAAACAATTCTCTTCCAATTTTTGTCACATCCCCTGCTCCTAGAGAGATAACTAAGTCACCTGGCTTTACATGTTCAATCATCTTTTTTGCTATTTCATTTTTGTTTTTTATGTAAATAATTTTAGGAACGTTTTTAATTTTACTATAAATCGTTTTACTCGATATACCTTTAATTGGTTTTTCAGATGCAGGATAGATATCAGTAATTATCAATTCATCAAGTCCTCCAAAAGACTGAGAAAATTCATCTGCCAACAATTTTGTTCTAGAATATCTGTGAGGTTGAAAAATACCAATGCGTCGTTTAGCTGGAATCATACGAAAAGCTTGAATAGTAGCTTTTAATTCAGTAGGATGATGGGCATAGTCATCGTAAATAATCACATCATTTGATTCTCCAATATATTCCATCCTACGACCAACACCTTTAAATTTTTCAAGTCCCTGAGCAATTTTAGAAACAGAAATTCCTAATTCTAAAGCCACAACAATAGAAGCAACTGCATTTAACACATAATGTTTACCAAATTTGTTTATGTGAAAAACACCTATTTTTTTACCCTTTCTTTCTAAAGTAAAGGAAACACCATTTGTATGAATTTTAATATTTTTAGGAAGAAATTCATTGTTTTTTGTAAAACCATAAGTATAATATTTCTTATGTATCTTTGGAAATAATTTTTTAATATTTTTATCATCACCATTTAGCACAGCAAAACCATAAAAAGGCACACGATTAATAAATTCTAAAAAAGTATTCTGCAGATTTTCCTCAGTCTTATAATAATCCAAATGATCATTATCTATATTAGTAACAATAGAAATAATCGGAGACAAATGCAAAAAAGAACCATCACTTTCATCTGCTTCGCACAAAAGATAATCGCCTTTACCATATTGAGCATTTGTACCTATATTAAAAAATTTACCCCCAACTATGGTAGTAGGATCAATGCCAGCTTCATTTAAAATACTTCCTAAAATAGATGTCGTGGTAGTTTTACCATGTGTCCCAGCCACAGCAATTCCTTGTTTTAGGCGCATCAATTCAGCTAACATTTCAGCCCGTTGAATAACAGGAATTTTTAATTGCCTTGCTTTTTTAAGTTCCGGATTTTTAAAATTCACAGCAGAAGTCATCACTACAACATCTACCTTTTTATTAACGTTTTCTTCTTTATGGCCTATATAAATTTTAGCACCAAGCTTTTTTAAACGTTTTACAGTATCATTTTTTCTAATATCAGAACCAGAAACTTTAAATTTTAATGTTAATAGCAATTCAGCTATCCCACTCATTCCAACGCCACCGATACCTACAAAATGAATATTTTTCGCATTTCTAAACATATTTACCTCATACGCTTTTTAGAATAATTTTAGCAATCTGCTCATTTTTTATTTTAGTTTTCATAAGTCTTTTTTTATATTGACCTAAATTTTTTATTATTTTATCAATTTTATTTTTTAAAGTAGAAAAATTTAAATTTTTTTCTTCAATCACAAATCCCATACCTTTTTTTTCAATTTCCAAAGCATTAAAATACTGATGGTTTTCTGTTGCAAAAGGATAGGGAATAAGAATAGAAGGCACACCAGCTTGTTTTATTTCTGAAATTGTAGAAGCCCCTGCACGAGCAATAACAAGATCAGCCACAGCCCAAGCCCACTCCATTTTATTAATGAATCCTCTGACTACAATATTTTTTCTATCAACTTTGTTGCGAATTTTTTTTAGATGTTGTTTCCCTGTGCTCCACAAAATATTAAAATCTGCCAAAGCCGTATTATTTTCTAAAATCAATTCATTGATAGATTGAGCTCCTTGACTTCCTCCTAAAATAAAGAGAGTCTTCTTTTTCTTTGACATATTCCAATATTCCAGTGCCTTAGACTTGGTAATAGTACCAATTTTAGTATTGACAGGTTGAGATAAATAAATTCCTTTTGGAAACCATTTTTTTGTATATTCATAATTAAGAAATGTTTTATCTGCAAATTTATAAATCATTTTATTACTTAAGCCAGGAATACTATTTTGTTCAAAGAGAACAACTTTTTTCCCAAGCCAATGTGCAACTAAAGAGGGAGCAAAACTGATATAGCCCCCAAATCCAACAACTAAATCTGGATTTAGAGTTTTTATTAAAGAATAGGACTGCTTTAATGAAATCAACAAAATAAAAATTCCTATAAAAAATTTCTCAATAGATTTTCTTTTTAATCCAGCTGATTTAATAGGATAAATAAAATTAGAAATAGATTTTAGCCTCTCTTTAAATTTTGTTTTATCTTCTTCTCTACAGATAAAAAAAACTTCATGTTTTAACTTTTTAAATTCCTTAAACAAAAGTAAAGCAGGGAAAATATGTCCGCCAGTTCCTCCGGCAACTATCATAATTCTCACGCTCTTCCTCGTCTCTCAAGATTATTTTTATGAACATTCATTAAGATACCAACACAAAACATACTTGTAATTAAAGAAGACCCACCATAACTTATAAAAGGTAAGGTGATGCCAGTAGTAGGAAATAAGCCTGTTACAACATTCATATTAATAAGGACTTGCACCAAAATAATCAGTGTGGCTCCTAAAGCCAAAATTTTACCATAATTATCTGAAGTTTTTAAAGTAATAGAAAAGCCTCTCACTAAAATCACTCCATATAAAAAAATTAGAAAAATAATTCCAAAAAGACCTGTCTCTTCCCCAACAACAGCTAAAATAAAATCTGTGTGTGGGGCAGGCAAAGACCAAATTTTATGAGCACTTTGCCAAATACCTATGCCAAACAGTCCGCCACTATGAAAAGACTTCCATGCTTGAATTATATTATATCCTATTGTTGTTGGATATGACCAAGGATCTAAATAAGCAAAAATTCTTTTCAATCTATAAGATTCTTTAACAATGCCCACCACAAGCAAAGGAAAAACTCCTAGACCAACAAAAAACATCTGTTTCAATGAGACTCCAGATACAAATAAAATAATCAAAACAAAAAATAAGATAGACATGGCTGTTCCTAAATCATTCTCTAAAGTAATGACGATAGTAAAAAGGCCAGTAACTAAAAGAGGAGGGAGAAACCCTTTTTTAAAATTTTGCAAGACAGATTTTTTTCTATCTAAAAAATCAGCAAGATAAATCATAAGAGATATTTTAACAAACTCAGACGGTTGCACTTGAAAAACACCAATGCGAATCCAACGGTTTGCTTTGCCAACCTTGTGGCTAAGACCAGGAACAAAAGTTAGCAACATAAGAAAAAAAACAAATCCTAATAAAATGAAAGAAAATTTTCTATAAAATTGATAGTTAATATTAGCCACTATAACAAAAAAGACTATACTAATAAGAATCCATAAAATTTGACTACGCAAAATAAAATATTGATCATTATAAATAGCAATAGATTTCATAAGACTAGCACTATAAACCATACTAATTCCAAGACCTAACAAAAGAAAAACTGAAATTAAAATCCATAAATCAAGGCCACTATCTTGTATGCTTTTCATATTTTTATTATCAAGAATACTAATCATTTCGTCTTTAATCCTAATCTCTTAACCTGTTTTTTAAAAAAAGCACCTCTTTTTTCATAATTTTCAAATTCGTCAAAACTGGCACATCCAGGTGATAATAAAACATCATCACCTTTTTGACTTAAATCAAAGGCTAATTTTATAGCCTCTTTAAGAGAAGACGCCTGTTTTTTATTTTTTACATCAAGTTGTTTATAAATAAGATTTGCCGCTTCTCCAAAAGTGATAAGAAGACGCACTTTCTTTTTCACAATAGCATTTAAAGCCTGAAAAGAATTATCTTTAGCACGACCACCCATAAGGAGTATAACTGGATTGGAACGACTCAAAAGAGCCATTTCAACAGAATGAAGAGTCGTGGCTTTGGAATCATTAATAAACTGCACACCTTTATATTTACCAACAAACTCAGTTCTATGCTCTAACCCTTCAAACCGAAGCAAAGTTTTTTTAATACTTTGCAAAGGAATACCAGCCAGTAGAGCCACAGAAACAGCTGCTAAAATATTTTCCTTATTATGTTCTCCTTGTAATTTTAATTTATCTATTCCAATTACTTTTATTTTTTTAGTTCTTTTTTGGAAGTAAATAACTCCATTTTCTATATAAGCACCAGCCCTTAATTTTCCTTTTCTTTTAAAACCAATTACCCGCGCTTTTGGTTTATTTCTTTTCAACATGTCTTGAATATTTTTATCCATTCTATTAACAATTAAATATTCAGACTTATTTTGATTTTGATAAATCTTAGATTTCGTCATTTTATATTCATCAAAATTTTTATAGCGATTAAGATGATCAGGCGTTATATTGAGGATCGCTGATATTTTCGGTCGCAATAACCGTACTGTTTCAAGTTGAAAACTACTTAATTCAACAATGATATAATCGGGCTTTTTCCTCCTAAGAAGTTCAGCAGAAATACTTTTTCCAATATTTCCTCCTACAGCAATTTTATAACCTGCCTCTTTAAAAATCTTTGCAACTAAAGTTGTTGTTGTAGTTTTGCCATCTGTCCCAGTAATAGCAATCCAATTAAAAGGATTATAAAAATAGGCTAATTCTACTTCACTCACTATAGGGATATTCCTTTTTTTAGCCAGCTTCAACAAAGGTATGGTTTGTGGTACACCTGGACTTAGAATAATTGTTTCGATATTTTTTAAAACATCAGAGTTTTTATCACCTTGAGATTCAGAATAAAAATCAAAAGGAATTTTTTTTATTTTATCAAAAGACTTTTTCAAATCCTTTTTATTTTTTGAATCCCAAATAGCTATGTGTCCACCAAGTTTATGCAATAAACGTGCAGCACCTACTCCGCTACGAATAGAAAATCCAACTATTAAAACTTTTTTTGAAACCATTGTTTTTACCTTATTTTTAATGTACTCAAACCAATTAATGCTAAAATAGCACCTATGATCCACAATCTAGCCACCACTTTAGATTCAGGCCATCCTTTTAATTCAAAGTGATGATGTAAAGGAGCCATTAAAAAAATACGCTTTCCTCTAATTTTAAAACTCAAAACTTGCAAAATAACAGAGATTGCTTCAATTACAAAAACTCCACCAACAATAAATAATAACACTTCTTTTCGTAATATAACTGCCATGACACCCAAAACTCCACCCAAGGATAAGGCTCCAGTATCACCCATAAAAATTTGAGCTGGATGAGCATTATACCATAAAAATCCTAATGATGCGCCAACTATTGTCCCAGTAACAATCGTAACTTCTTCAATTCCCTGAATAAAAGGGATTTTTAAATATTCAGCAATTTTAATGTTACTACTGGCATAAATAATAGCCATAAACGCCAGAGTAGAAAACATAACAAGTCCAATAGCTAACCCATCTAACCCATCTGTTAAGTTCACTGCATTAGAAGAACCAACAATCACAAGAATAGAAAGAGGAATAAACAACCAACCAAGATGAGCCACAGGACCAGCAAAAAAAGGAAGATATAAATCTAAAATATGTGGATTTTTGCTTGGAGAATAATATAAATACAATGTAATGACTGTAGCAATAACAAATTGTCCCAAAAATTTAACGCGTACTGCCATGCCTTTTTTCTTTCTTAATTTTAAATAATCGTCAATAAAACCTAGAGTACCAAACCCCACAAGAGCCAAAAGAATAAGCCAGACATAAGGATTATCAAGTCTACCCCAAAGCAAAATAGAAACAATGGCAACTAATAAAACAATCACGCCCCCCATTGTAGGAGTACCTTTCTTTTTCAAATGTCTCTCAGGACCATCATTTCGAATTCTTTCTCCAATAGATTTTTTATGAGCCAATCGTATAATAAAAGGAGTAAATATCCATGTCAAAATTAAAGCCGTTACAATAGCATAAGCAGTACGGAATGTAATATAACGAAATAAATTGAATCCAAAAAAATATTGTTTTAAAGGATAAAGTAAAGCGTATAACATTTTTTACCTCAACTGTTTCTTTTTAATAAGCATTTGAACAATCTCTTCAAGGTGATTGGCACGGGAGCCTTTTACGTAAATCAAAATTGGTTCATCTTTATTAAGATGCGTTAAAATTTTTTGAAATATTTCTGTTTGGTTTAAAGAGAAAAACACAAAACCTGAACCTGAATATTCTTTTTTTATATTAGCCGCTTCTTTTCCAGTAAGAAAAATAGCAGAGAAAGTACTATTGTGAAGTTGCTCAGAAATCAAAGAATGAAAAGTTGAACTTGTTTCACCTAATTCTCGCATATCCCCTAACAGAGCTATTTTTTTTGTAAAATGACTCCACTGACTTATAGTACGAATACCTAAACTTAAAGACGAAAAATTCGAATTATAACTTTCATCTAAAAGAACTATATTTTTATTTTTGTAAATTCTTGAACGACCTTCAATAGTATGAAAAGATTGTATTCTTTTTAAAATAAAATTTTCTGACATTTTCATTTCACGCGCCACACCAATAGCCATAATCAAATTTTTAAGATTATAATTTCCATATAAAGAAAAATGTGTTTTTTTGTTTCCCAAAAAAATGTTATATCCTTTTTCGTGACAATCTTCAATTTTAGAAAAAAAATAATTTGCTTTTTTATTCTCAACGTCAACTAATATTTTTTTTAATTTTTTACTGCGAAATTTTTTATGATAAACTTCATTGTAATTCATAAGATATTTTGATTTTGTATGTTTTAAAATTTTAAATTTTTCTTTAGCCACAGTGTCTTTATCTTTTAAAAATTCAAGATGTGCCAAACCGATATTGGTTATAAGCGCCATTTCAGGCTTCACCATTTTAGCCAATTTTTCCATCTCACCAATATGATTAATACCAAGCTCAATTACTAAAACTTGATGCTGTTTTCTTAATCGAAATATAGTAATAGGTACACCAATTTCGTTGTTATAATTTTTTTCATTTTTTAAAACATTATATTTCCCTTTTAAAATATGAGAGGTAATCTCTTTAGTTGTAGTTTTTCCATTACTACCTGTAACAGCAATTGTGTAGACATCAAAAAAAGATTTATACCATTCAGCAATCTGATGCAAAGCTATCATTATATCATCAACTAAAATAACAACAATATCATAAGAACTTAATATCTTTTTATACTTCTTTTCTGCAACCAAACAAACAGCACCTTGACGAATAACATCATTAATAAAATCTATTCCTTTATGTTTCTGCCCATCTAAAGCAATAAAAACACTATTTTTTTTCACTTCTTTACTATTTATCGTGATAGTCCCTATAGAAGAAGATTTAAAATTTAAAACTTCTGTATATTTTATATTCGCTAAAAGGCCAGAAATATTCATCAACAGCTTTGAAACTTCTTCTTTATCACTAAAATGACTTTGTTTTTTCCCAATAATTTGATAAGTCTCATGTCCTTTCCCTGCAATTAAAATAATATCTTTTGAAGTCGATAAATTATAAGCTGTTTTTATAGCTTTTTTTCTATCAGAAATAACGAAAGCTTGCTTGGGATTGAGCATACCCTTTAGAATGTCATCTATAATAGCTTTAGGTTTTTCAGTGCGAGGATTATCTGATGTCACAATAACAATATCACTTAATTGTTCAGCTATTCTGCCCATTTTGGGACGTTTTATTTTATCACGATCTCCACCACAACCAAAAACCGTTATAATTTTATTATGTTCTATCTCATTGAGAGTTTCCAAAACATTTTTCAATGCATCATCTGTGTGTGCATAATCGATAAAGACTGTTCCCTTAGAAGTTTGTATTTTTTCTAAACGGCCTTCTACAGATTTAAATTTCTTCAAAACCTGCACTGTAATAACTTTCCGCATATTCCAAAAATCAGTTATAGCAATTGTAGATAAAACATTATAAATATTAAAACGACCTATCAAGGCAGTAAAGAATGAAACACCACCTACTTTAAAACGAATACCATCAAAAGATAACTTGATATCTTTCCCTTGATATTGCGATTTTGCTTTTATACTATAACCAATTTTTTTTATACCTTTTAATTCAGAATAGAGTTTATGGCCATACTGATCATCAATATTAATCACAGCTACTTTATTAGATTTTGGACTTTTTCTGAGCAATTCAAAAAGTTTCTTTTTGGCTTGATAGTAATTTTGAAAATTTTTATGAAAATCAAAATGATCTTCTGTTAAATTAGTAAAAATAGCCCCATCAAAAGCGCAAAAATCAACGCGATTTAAAACAAGAGAATGAGAAGAAACCTCCATGATAACATAATTTACTTTAGCTTTTACCATGCGAGCCATTAATCTATTTAAATCTAAGGATTCTGGAGTTGTATTATGTGATGGGATTTCAATTTTTCCAATTTTATGACGAATTGTACCAATTATAGCAGTTTTATAACCTTGGCCCTGCAAATTTTTTTCAAGTAAATAAGATATAGTGGTTTTCCCATTTGTTCCTGTAATTCCTATAATTTTCATTTTTTGAGAAGGATAATCATAAAACCAATCAGATAAAATTGATAAGGCTTCACGACTATTTTTTACTTTCAAAACAGGAACAGAATAATTCCTAGTTAGTTTTTTATCTGTAATAATGGCAACAGCACCCTTTGAAATAGCATCTTTGATATACTTATTTCCATCTGTAGCAAACCCTTGAATTGCAACAAAAAGATTATTTTTTTTAATAGCAGAAGAATTATATTCCAAATCTTCTATCAAGATATTGTGGTAATCAGGATTAACTGGCAAGGAAATAATTTTGGCAACATCTGCTAAAGTTTTAATAAGCCCCTCCAAAACTTAACAGAATTATTTTTTTAATTTTACAACATATATTTTATCGCCAGAAAGAGGTTGCATATGAAATTTTTCTTTAGCAATTTTTCCCAATCTTTCAGGCGAAGTCAAAAACTCAATATTAATTTTCAACTCCTGCTGTTCTTTTAATAATCTATTCTTTTCTTTTTCTAAATGCATCAAAGTAATTTTTTCATTTACACCTGCTATGTTTTGTAAAACATATAAAACTATTAACAATCCTATAATAGCAATACCAATTAAAAACGATAAGATTTTGTGAAAAACCTTCTTATTTGATTCATTTGAATTATCGATAATCATTTATAATTTCTCTATTACTCTCAATTTTGCACTACGAGAAGCAGGATTTATTCGTATTTCATTTTCATCAGCTATAAGAGGTTTTCTTGTAAGTAAACGAAAAGCTGGCTTTGCTCTTGTCCCTTTCAACTCATCTATAATTTTTCCTGTAGATAGTTCACGAAATTTTTGTTTTACAATTCTATCTTCTAAGGACTGAAAAGTAATAATAGCTAAACGGCCTTTTTTATTGAGGAGTTTGGGGAATGTGTTTAAAAAATTTTCTAAATCACCTAATTCATTATTTACTTCGATACGTAAAGCTTGAAAAGTTTTAGTGGCGGGATGGATATGAGTGTGAAACTTTTTGGGAACAATATTAAAAATCAAATCTGCTAATTCTTTTGATGTTTGTATTTTTCGAGAAGCCCTAACAGTAACTATTTGCTTAGCAATCAAAGAAGCCCATCTATCTTCTCCATAAGCCCAAATTATTTTTCGTAATTTATCTTGAGAATATGTATTTACGATTTCATAAGCAGAAATCTCTGAATTTCTAGCACGCATATCCAATTTTTCATTTTTATCAAAACTAAAACCTCGTCCACTTTCTTTGTAATGAAAAACAGAAATACCTAAATCAAGCAAAATACCATCTACGGCAGCTATCTTTTTTTCTTGGAGAATATTTTTTAAATTTGTGAAATTATCATTAACAAAATATATATTGGAAAATTTCCCAAGACGATGTTTCGCTTTGGCCAAAATTGCCTTATCACCATCTATCCCTATTAAACGTGAAGGTTGAATTTTTTTTAAAAAACTTTCTGAGTGCCCGCCTTCGCCAATAGTTCCATCAACAATTATTTTGTTTTGATAAATTTGAAAAAATTCTAAAATTTGATTTTTTAATACTGGTGTATGCACATATTTCATGATTTATTATCCTGTAAGGGAGTATTAAAAAAATCCTTTGCAAAAGCCTTAAGCTTTTCTTCATTATCAGCAAAAAATTTATTCCATAATTCTTTAGCCCAAATCTCTATATAGAGACCAGCACCGTTAATAACAACATCTTTTTTTAAAGAAGCATAATCAATCAGACTTTGAGGAAGCATAATCCTACCACTTCGATCAATCACACATTCTGCTGAGCCAGATACAAAAAATCTAATAAAACTACGAACATCAGAATTGCCAAGAGGCAAATTTTTAATTCTTTCTTCAATTTGTTGCTTCCAACCTTGCTCAGTGTAAACAAAAAGATTAGAATCTAGACCTTTGGCAACAACAAGAAAATTTGAATCATGTAAACTTGTATTGCGCCACTTCGATGGAATAGCTAATCTACCTTTTTCATCTAATGTATGAAAATAGGTCTCTTTAAACATGTTCTCCCACTTTAAACCATTTTATCCCAAAATAACCCATTTTTACCCATTTGTCAAGTAAAAAATATTTTTTTTTAAACTTTTTTCTATAATATGCAAAAAAAAAGCCTATACTCTTATTTAAAAAAAATGTTTCAAATCATAAATTGTCTATTAATTATCTAAGACATAGGGGTTACAGCTAATGCTGTAGAAGGAAATTGGGACCACCTATTAGAGAAATCTTAAAACTAATGTAGAAATAAAAACATGTTTTTGAAGAAAAAACTTTCTTTTTCTTGAAAAAAATTATGTAAAAAATATGTAATATATTTTATATATCGTGAGTCAAATACTCTTAGAATCTATCAATTTCACAAAAAAATCAACTAATTTAGCATCAAATTGCAAATTTTTATTATCAATCAAAATTTTTTTTGCCACATCAAATGTTTTTGCAGTTCTAAAGGGTCTAGAGCTCGTCATAGCATCAAAAGCTTCAGCAATAAAAACAATTCTTCCTGCAAGAGGAATCTCCTCTCCCTTTAATCCTTCTGGGTAACCATTACCATCCCAACGTTCGTGATGAGTTAAGACAGCAGGCAAAACATTTTCAAACAAATCTGTAATTTGTAAATATTGCGCGCCCAAAGAGGGATGCTGTTTTACTATCATTAATTCTTGTGGTGTTAAAATTCCAACCTTTTCAAATATTCCTAACGGCAAAGTCACGTTTCCAATATCATGCAAAATACCAGCATAAGCCACATCTTGCACTTCCTGAGACGATAACCCAATGGATTTAGCAAGACTCATAGCATAATGTGCCACTCGTGAAGAATGCCCAATCATAAACTTATCTCTTTTTTCAGTTTCTTTTACAAAATGAACTAAAAATTGAAAAAATTTTTTATGTTCATTTTTCAACTGTTTTTGTAATTTTTGTATTTTTAATTCACATTCCTTGTCTGGCATATTCTCTTCCTAATTTATCATATAAATTTTTTGCTTTATAAGAACTTCGCACAAAAGGGCCTGCTACAACCTGTGAAATACCAATAGACATTGCATATTTTTTATAATAATCGAATTCATCTTGTGAATAATACTTCCTCACAGGCACATTTTGTTTTGTAGGCTGAATATATTGCCCTATTGTCAGCACATTAACACCAGTTGCTTTAACATCATCAAGCAATTTTAAAATATCTTTTTCGTTTTCTCCTAACCCAACCATAAATCCGGTTTTAGTAAAAACCTTTTTGCTACTCAAATATTTTAAAATTTTTAAACTACGTTGATAGTTACCTTGAGGTCTAATTAAAGGAAAAAGAGATTCCACCATTTCAATATTATGATTATATACACTTATAGGAGCTTTTAAAAGAATATCAAGAGACGATTTTAAACCCTTGAAATCAGGGAAAAGAATTTCACAAGGAATAGCAACTTGTTTATCTATTGCCCAAGCTAAATCTGCTAAAAATTGAGCTCCCCCATCTGGAAGATCATCTCTAGTAACAGACGTTATTACAACATAAGATAATTGTGTTTGTTTTATAGCCTCTATAAGTTTATCAATTTCACTCCAGTCTAAAGCCAAAGGGATACCTGTTTGAATGGAACAAAATCTACAATTCCGAGTACAAACATTTCCCATAACAAGAAAAGTAGCCGTTTCTTCAGAGAAGCATTCACTAATATTGGGACATCGTGCTTCCTGACAAACAGTATGTAGATGATAATTATTTAACTGTTTTCTGAAATTATGAATTTTATTAGAAAAGACAATTTTTTTTTTCTTAAAAGTTCCAATTGTCTCATTTGTATTCATACTCAGTCCAATAATTATTTTTTAGCATATCAATATTTTTTTTAAGATATAAACGATTATATTTATGAGCTGAAGAGAAAGCCGAATAAATATTTCCTAAATAGAAAAAAATATCAGTTATAGATACAGCGACAGCAATTTCTTTATATTTATAATCATTCCATAAAAAATAAGAACCAGCTGTTAAAAGTCCAACTGTTAAGAAAGCGACAAATCCATCTCCGGGCCTTTTATCATAAAACTGACCTGAGCCAGGAAGAACAGCCGACATAGTTCCAGCCAACCAAGGAGAAAGTCCTTTAAAATTTTTCAAATCAGTCACAACTTCTCGCATATTAGGTAAATCTAAATTCCTATTTACATCAAGTTTATCGTAGACACTTAAAACTTCACTAAATTTATGCTGAAAAAGAAGAGGCCAGGTTGTTTTAAACAAAGCTTTTTGTTGAAGCATAACAGAATCAGCTTTTTCATAAATTTTTTCATAGTAATTATAAGCTCTATCATACTGCTGAACATAAAAAGCCGAATCCCCCATAAAAAAATAAGCAGGAATCTTGTATTTCTTACTTTTTATAAGAGGCTCAAAACTTTCTATAGCATCATAATATCTATAAGCCTTGAAGTAAGATAATCCCATATAAAACTTAGCATCTTGTTCTAAACGACTTTTAGGGTTAAAAAAAATAAAACGCTGAAATTCAGAGATAGCACGAAAATATTCTCTATGTTCAAATAAATACAACCCAAAATCAAAAGATTTATCGGTTTTAGCACTTACTATTGAAACTCCAAAAATAAAAACGAATAGAAAACTCTTAAGAAATTTTTGAAGTAACAAGTTTCCCTTTATCAAAAAACTCTCCCAGCTTTCTAAATTTTTTATATCTATTATTTACAAGAGTATCAGCACTTTGATTTTTCATTTTTTTTAGATTTTTAACAATAGCATTTTTCACATTTTCAGCCGTTTTTTCATAATTACGATGTGCCCCTCCTAAGGGTTCTTTTATAATTTCATCAACTACACCTAATTTATATAATCTATCTGCAGTAATTCCCATAGCATTAGCCGCTTCATTAGCTTTAGTCGCATCTTTCCACAAAATAGAAGCACAGCCTTCTGGTGAAATAACAGAATAAATAGAATTTTCAAGCATTAAAACAACATTTGTAACAGCAATCCCTAAAGCTCCTCCACTCCCACCTTCACCAATAATAACCGATATAGTAGGAACACGCAAAGAGGACATTTTTTCTAAATTATACGCAATAGCTTCTGCCTGGCCACGTTCTTCTCCTCCTAAACCAGGATAAGCACCTGGAGTATCAACAAAGGTAATAATTGG